>OKWH01000030.1_pt1 | contig 99499 bp, 68 predicted proteins | sample 1607021 | NCBI WGS metagenome assembly OKWH01 (sample SAMN04414076, study PRJEB24778) | human gut metagenome | material: faecal | host: Homo sapiens | reverse complement strand
GCTTTAATATACTCTTATAAAATATAAATTAAATACTTTATATTATAGGCAAACAAAGGCGTTTGAAGAGAAATCTTCAAACGCCTTTAGTGTTATCAGACAAGGAGGAATTTATATGATGAAGAACAAATTATTTAGAAAATTAGTAAGTACAGCATTATGTTTAACATTGGCAATGGGATTATTTACAGGTTGTAGTAAAGCTGATAGTAATTCCACAAAGAAAATTAATTATCAGGACAAGAAAGTATTAAGAGTCGGTATGGAATGTGCATATGCACCATTTAACTGGACCCAGGAAACAGATACTCTTTCAAATGGAGATAAGGCAGTACCTATTTACGGAACTAATCTTTACTGTTATGGATATGACGTAATGATGGCTAAGAAAATTGCAGATAAACTTGGCTGGGACTTAGAGATTCACAAAGTTGAATGGGATTCAATTGGTCTTTCAATGGATGCTGGTGATTATGATTGTATTATCGGTGGTATGAGCTGGTCAGAAGAAAGAGAAGCAGCTTATGATTTCACAAGCGAGTATTATTTCAGAGATGTTTGCCTTACAGTTAAGAAAGGCAGTCAGTTTGAAAATTGTACAAAACTTTCAGATTTCGCCGGCAAGAATATTTCAGTTACAACACAGCTTGGTACAGCATACATAGATTTGATTTCACAGATACCTGATGCTAAACAGGCTGCATTCTATGAGACAACTTCAGAAGCATTTATGGCAGTATCAAATGGCGTAGCAGATGCAGCACTTATTGATGTACCTACATCTGAATCAGCATTACTTACTAACTCAGATTTAGAGATACTTAAAATCGATGATATTGAATCAGGAAGTTCGGTAAATGTTTGTATAGCAGTCAGAACAGGTGATAAAGAGTTACAGAATTTAATCCAGGGAGCATTAGATGACTTAAACTGGAATGAAGAAAACAGGGCACAGATGGACGAAATGATGAGCCTTGCAGTTTCATTACAGCCGGCAGCAAAATAATCGGGATATAAAGGGACGAGGATTGAGAGCTAAATAAATGTTATGTATACTTTATGGGGCTGTGATAAGGCAGTCCCATAGATAAAATGTAGAGGAAAGGTTGAATGTCATATGAATTTTAATAATCCAACAACTTCATTAGAATGGACAGTGTTCATTGCTAAGAAATATGCTAATTTATTCATAGATGGTATGTGGACAACAATATATATAGCAGTTGTCGGTACTATCATAGGTTTTGTACTTGGTTTTGTCGCAGGATTAATCCAGGATGCAACTATTAACAAGGGTGATAACATAATTAAAAAGATTATAATGAGAATTTTAAAGATTGTATTTACTATTTATGTTGAAATATTCAGAGATACGCCAATGATTGTTCAGGCGATGGTTGTATATTTCGGTATTAAAACATCACTTGGAATAATGATGGAGCCTATCGAGGCTGGTATCTTAGTTACATTATTAAATACAGGTGCTTATATGGCTGAAACAGTCAGAGCAGGTATTAAATCAATAGATATCGGACAACGTGAGGGCGCATATGGAATGGGAATGTCACAGATGAAAACAATGTTTTACATAGTGCTTCCACAGGCATTTAAGAATATTATTCCTGAAATGGCAAATACATTTCTAACTAACTTAAAGATGACATCAGTTCTTAACGTAATCGGTGTATCAGAACTCTTCCTTATTGCCAAGACAGCAGGTGGTACATATTATAAATATTACGAGTCATATTTAGTAATTGCAGCAATTTATTTTGTAATATGTTTTGTATGCAACAGATTATTCTTATTAATGGAAAAGAAACTGGCTGGTAAATCAGATTATGCACTTGCAGTTGAATTCGCAGATGATAAGCAGTAGGAGGTGGCGATTATGTCAAAGAGTGAAGCAGTAATTAAAATTGAAAATTTAGGAAAATCATTTGGTGATCATGAAGTCCTTAAAAAGATAGATTTTGAAGTAAATGAAGGAGAAGTTATCTGTATAATCGGTTCGTCAGGTTCAGGTAAATCAACACTTCTTCGTTGTATTAACAAACTTGAGACACAGTCAAGTGGTAAGATATATTATCGTGGTAAAGAAATAAGAGAAGTACAGAAAGAAATTAATGAATATCGTTCAAAAGTAGGAATGGTATTCCAGTCATTTAACCTCTTCAATAATAAAACAGTATTAGAAAACTGTATGTTAGGTGCTCGTAAAATATTACATGTTTCTAAAGATGAAGCATCTGAAAGAGCAATCAAGCATCTTAAAGCAGTTGGTATGGCCCAGTACATTAATGCCAAACCTGCACAGCTTTCAGGTGGACAGAAACAGAGGGTCGCTATTGCAAGAGCATTATGTATGAATCCTGATGTGTTGTTATTTGATGAACCTACCTCGGCTCTTGACCCTGAGATGGTCGGTGAAGTATTAAACGTTATGAAAGAACTTGCTAAATCAGGTCTTACAATGATTATCGTTACTCATGAGATGGCATTTGCAAGGGATGTTTCTACAAGAACAATATTTATGGATAAAGGCTTAATTGCACAGGATGATGCTCCATCTAAATTATTCAGTCTTGATAATCCTAATGCCAGAACAAGAGAATTCTTAAGCAGATTTATTGCTGAAAAGCAGGATGATAAGAAGAGTGAAGCTGTCGATGCAGCTAAGATTACTAATACTATTAGGAAGAAATTCGTTCTCACATTTGCAAGGGGATTTGGTACAGGTGGTAAAGAGATTGCTTCAAGAGTTGCCAAAGATTTAGGAATACATTGTTACGAGAACCGTATATTAAGCCTTGCTTCTGAAATGAGTGGATATCCAGAGGAGCAGTTCGAGGCTGCCAACGAAAGACTTACTAAGCAGAAAGGCGGTATTCTTGGGTTACTCGGAGGAATGAACAGAACAAAGAGTTCACATTATCTTGCAAGAAAAGATTTCGTGTCCGATGATGAATTATTCGAATGTCAGACCAAAATTATTAAAGAAATTGCAGATTCAGATGAATCAAGCGTTATCGTTGGTAAATGTGCTGACTGGGTTCTGAAAGACAGAGATGATGTTGTAAGTGTCTATATTGAAGCACCAAGAGCATTCTGTGTTAAACGTACAATGGATAATATGAAATGTGATGAGGACACTGCTAACAGAACAATTGCTGAAACCGATAAGTTCAGAGCAGACTACTATGAATATTATACTAAAGGAAATTACTGGACTAATCCGGTTAACTACGATATGACTCTTAATAGCGAGAAAATGGGTATTGACGGTTGCGTTGCACATATTAAGTCATTACTTAAATTAAAAGGTTATATTGACTAATCAGCTTTCTCATTAATTCTATATAAATTTAAAGGCTTAGCCATACGGTTTTAATATCGTGTGGCTTAGTTTTTTGATTTATAGGAAAGCGTTGACTTTGATGATGTTATTAATATTGAATCAGAAAACATCACATTAGCAACTGATATTATTACATATCAGGGAACTATTGAAAATAAATATGCCTATGACAAAGTAAGCAACAGAACAGGAAAGACAACAGAAAATACAACTAAAACATATTGTCAAAAAATCTATGTTCAGGATGGACATGGTGCAGTAACGGCATTTGTAAAGAATTCAAAAATAACAGATACCTATACATACAATTCTTATGGTATACTGTTAAAGAAAAACGGAGATACAGATAATGATTATCTATACACCGGTGAGCAGTACAATGAATCAACAGGTCTTTACTATGCAACAGTCTGACTTGCAGAAGAGATAACAGTCTAATTGTAATTTCAAGTGATGGAGGTATGTTAAGTGCATATCCAATAAAATAGTAGATAGAAAGGAAAAATATATGGATGTATTAAACAAATTTTTACAAGCAGAAATAAATTCAAAAGAGTATTATGAAAGCATTATAAATTTTATTAATTTATATGAGAGATGTTCAACTAAGACTTGCGGGGATATCTTAAATGCGGTAGCTGGCGATAAAGTAAAGGACAATGATTATCAGAATGCCAGAAGTAGAAAATCCTGTAGTAAGTACTGGTGAAAATTGTAGAGCAAGTGTCAAATAATCAGCAGGCTTTAATAATAACAATGGTAATGTTGGTGATGTTACATCTCCATCAACTAAGGACGTTAAACAATTATACGAATACCTAAATAATGGGAAATATCAATAAAGGAGACTAGCTATTAGATGATAAGAGAACAAGAGTTATTTTGGCAAGAAGTAAAAAAGATTCAAGACTATGTAGTGAATGTTTATTTATCCAAAATATCACAGTATGACGATATGGAAAAATTACTAAATGATGTGACATATGAAACCATTTATGTGATGATGGAGTTGTTGGATGGTCATAAGAACAGAGATTTACGAGGTGAAGTTATAGATAAATTTACTGGTTGCACTATCAATTCAAGCATAGAACTACATAATTATTGTGAAGAGTATTTGAAGTGTTCGGATATATACTAGTTGTTATATAGTATTCGGATGTTAATGAAATGAAATTTTATAATTAAAAAATAGCACCTAAAAGTATACAAAATATATTGAAAAATAAAGATGTTATTAATGCAATAAACAAAGGATTAAAATTTCTTGGTGAATAAAATAGTAAGATGGGATGGTGAATTATCTTGATTAAAACAAACAAAAAAATGAAATATTTATTGAATAAGGCAAATGGAACAAAAGAATATATTAAAATGAGTACAGATAATATGTCTAAAATACTAACTCCAAACTTTATTGAGGTATACAATTGTATTATTATAGATACAAATAATGAAATAAAAGCAGAAAACATTGATTTTGAAAGAATTCTGTTAACGTTTCAAGATAGGACCGGTTATGAAGCTAGTTGCAATGAGGTAAGATTAAATGATTATATTGATTGCTATGATGAAATGGGGCTTTTAAAAACTGCTGAAATTATAATGAAAGTATGGGAAAAAAGCTAGTATCGGAATATCCTCAATATAGGTTTTGTATAATTCTTAGCTTTAGTGAAGGGGATGCTACATTAAGGTTTCATATGATTAGAGAAAATGAAAAATCATGGCTAAAAAGCGATTTAGAAACATATAAAGATGAAGCAATAATGGTTCAAGAATGTTAAAATATTCTAGCTTAATGATACATACACAAGTTTTACTCGGGTTGCATTAGAACTTACAAAGAACACAGATAATACTACATACAGTCATAAAATCTACGTTCAGGATGGACATGGTTCAGTAACGGCATTTGTAAAGAATTCAAAAATAACAGATACCTATACATACGATTCTTATGGTATACTGTTAAAGAAAACAGAATTGTGTATCAATACCAAGGACATTTTCCAGAGGATTTTAATGGATTTAAATAGGAAATGGAGATATAAATGGATAAAGCAAGACTGATTGAAGTAAAAAGAAGAAATGGAATACTACAAATCTGTAAGGAATGGGAAAATAACGGGATAGAAATTTCTTTTGATGATTTTTATGACCTTTATACTACTTTTCGATTACAGGAAGAAATAATTGCTAAGTTAGATGATTTAGATGTTCAGAAAAAGTATATTATTTGTAAAAATACAGAGGAAATAGAAGATTTCTTGAAATATACAGGCAAAGTAATATGTAAATCAAAGGAATATGTTTTGTTTATAGAAAATTCAACAAAGCTTGGAGCATTAAAATTGCAAGGAAACATTATTTCTGATAATATTGAATATGTAATAAGTAAATCTGAATTTTTAAATGGTGGATGTAGCATATTTATTTGTTCATGTAGCTTAGAAAATGGTGTGTGTTTATGGAGAGGAGAGTATGATAGCAGAGTTTACATTTGGTAATAATAGTAAAGAAGATTGATGATGCGTTATTATAAATTGATATATGATTATGAAAGAGATGATAATTATGTCTATTGTAATGCTGCTAGTATCCATTCTATGTTAAGAATGAAGATAGTACAGGAGAGTGGAAAGCAACTTCGAATCTTAATGCAGGCGATGAACTTTTATCAGAAGATGGAAAGAAAGTAAATGTATCAGAGGTAAAAGTAGAAAAAATGGATTATTTTAAATATGTTATGGAAATATTAGAAAAAAATAATGATATTGTTCAAGTAAATAAATGTGAATATAAATTAGAACACAATGAATATTCATATGAATTATTTAAGAATAATATCTCTGAAAATAGCAAATTTATTTATAATACATACAGTCTATTCAAACTGGATTGGAAAAGTAAAGTAAATAAGGATAGAGGCTTCATTGATTTTATTCCATATTCAAAATTAATAATGGAACATGAAAAATTATGTTCTGAAATTAAAGATATTGAAAATGATATTATAGAAGAACAGGATAAAGCAATTGAGGACATTCGACATTGGTATCCTCTTTTCGGCTTTCCAAATGGAGATAAATTTTGCTTTGATGATAGAACAGGAAAGATTGTATTTTTTGAGCATGATGTCTTTGATCATGGAATCAATTTACATGGCTTAGTAATTGCTGATTCAATAGATTTACTGCTAACAGATTGGAGTAAAATTTTATTTATTGATATTTATGATTGGTTTGAAGGAGTAAATGATAAAGGTCTGGATATTAGCAAAAAAATATATGATTTTGTTAGAGGACTACAGTAAGAAAAATAAGAATTACATACTATTGTTTAGAATATAAAGATTTTTCTACATCATTCCAATAGGTTTTTCAAAAGTAATGGAACAGCATGTAAAATATGAGGTTTCATAATCAATTTCAAGTCATTGATGACAATGATACAATGAGAGCAGGACGATTGATGTCATTATCATTAAAAACAGAGATACAGATAATGGTGGATATAGTTCCTTACCAATGAATTAAAAGGAGAAGAACATAGATGGCAAATCTGTCAAATATAGAAGGTAATATTCAATTTCAAATCTGTCTAAATAAAATAGCAGAAGAAAAAGAAGCAGAATACGAAACATGGATTTATAGTGAACTAGAGATAAAATCTAATGTCATTAAGTGTTCTATTGGAGAACACAATAATTTTATGTTAAATAAATATGAATTAGATAATCTGTCAAATCATCTTAATAAATTATTGAGTAATTTAAAAAAAAGAAGTGAATATTCGTTTGAATTTTCGAATTATGAATGTAATTTTGAAGTGAAAATGTGTACAGTAGTAGTTGATGAAGTCATAGAAGTTGAAGTTTGGATTAATTGGGCAAATTATACCAATGGTAAAGATATAGGATATGATGTTGGTATAAGATTTATTGCAAATATGGAAGAATTACAACTGTTTGTGGATTCATTTAATGAAGAAATGAATTGCCTATTTTCAGATTGAGTATATTACAAATGATTAGTAGATGCAGTAGAATATATTGTCTTCAATCTAAATAGTCCAGCGGTGTTATGTCAAGAGATCAATGATATAAAAATCATGTATTTTTGTATATATCTCATGAAGACAAAAAACACCCACCTAAGCCCTGTCGACCAGATTTTTAAAAATGAGCAGGGCGTAGCTCATCAGCAAATAGATGAAATCTACTTTGTTGGACAGTATAGGCGGTTGTCTTTCAGCAGTCGAAAGACTAAACGCACAAATTTACGGGCAGTTAATGCGAGTGCACGTTTGTGTTGGCATCTGTTGACCTCTTTGTATTTGAGGTGGTAGAAGTCGCTGTATTTCTTGTCACATCTTACAAGAGAGAATGCTGCTTAACACAGATAGTACCTTAAAAATCGGTTACCAGATGGGATGAGCCGTGTAACTTCGGCTTCGAAACCACCGGACTGGTGCTGCTTCCAGGCAAGTCCTGCATATTTAGCAAGAGCAGCCTGCCTGTTAAAACGATTGATATCACCGATTTCAGCCATGATTCCGGCTGAATATACAGGTCCGATACCCGGAATGGATATCAATACGTTTGGCAAGAGTTCCATCTGGGCTTTAATGGCTTTATCGAACTCTTTGATTTGAGATTCCAATGCCTTCATGGAGGTTATGGATATAGAAATCACCTGGTTGACAGAATCATTTACCGTCTTGGGTAAACGGTAAGAACTGCGGGCAGCTTTCTGAATGGCTTTGGCTACTGCATCCGGATCAGGAAAGCGGTTCTTTCCTTTTTTCATGATGAAGTCAGTAAGCTCATGTAAGTCCATATTTGCCAGTGCTTCTGCGGATTCAAATTCATCGTATACAGCAAGGGCAGTAGTACTGAAGGTATCACTAAATACCTTCTCCTGCGTCATCGTAGAATACTTCTTGAACAGCACATTCATAAATCGCTGCTTTTCTTTTACCAGATTTTGAACATCGAAGAAACGTGCACGAGTGAGGTTCTGGAGTGCTTTGTAGTGGTAGTCTCCGAGATAAACCTCTTTGTTGATTCTACCGAAACGCAGGCAGTCAGAAATAACAAAAGAGTCCACATAATCATTCTTTGGCAGATCGTTATAAGTATCATGAAACTTTTTGACCTGCTTAGGGTTGAGGACATGAATCTTTCTGTTAAATGGTGCCAGAGTGGCATCTTCCCTTAAGAAGTACACAAGATTGTCTCCATAAACAGAGGTTGCTTTAAGACCAATCAGAACCGTGTCAAGGGAATGCGAAGTTAAAGCAGAATGAATTCTTTTTACCAACTGGGTAGAACCTTCATGCGAGTTTGCAACAGAAAAGTTACTGTGCTTATCACCATTTGGAAGCATTAAGTAAACGACATTGGATTTGCTGCTTACATCAATACCGACGTAAAGTGTGTTCATTGTAATCCCCTTCTTTCGTTGTGAATTAAAGTGTTCAATCGGCTTGGTAAAACCCATGATCATGGAGCATCGACACCCTCGCATATAAGAATCCAGCTTAAGATGGACAGATGCGAAACCATACTGCTAGATGGTAGTCCATGTACTTAAGCAAACAGCCAGCCGGTTTGAAGCTAACTTCCATGTCAGGGGAACAGACTATTTATGAAGCAACCATTACTGGTTCAACAGGAGAAAAAAGAACTATTACCTGATTGACACTAGGACAATTATATCATGGGCTTTACTAAGCCTATTGAACAATATTTATTTTGTAACTTATTAACCAAGATACATGTATTTATGTATATAAAAGATATTATACGAGGAGAAAATAAGATGGAAGAATTGTTATTTAATTTAAGTTTTGACATTGTAAAATGTATTCAAGAGGAACGATATGATGATTTAGAGATGCAGGGGTGTCTTAAAAAAACATCGAAAGAATACTTAAAGAATGTCTTAGATGATTATGGTGGTGTATTAGATATCGTTCAGAAAGAAGAATACCTAAAATCTTTCCAGTATATCAAAATAAATAATCAAGATATTTTTAAGACATATTTGGATTTAATGATTGATGGCGAAAGAAGCGACTTAACAATTATTTGTGAGATTGAAACGGACGATTGTGGTAATGTAAAAATAGCAATTGAGGATTTACATGTTCTATAATTTTAATTATATTTCCGCTTAAGGAGATTCGAAGTCAAAACTGAATAGTAAGCATTAGAGCCAGCTGTGTATTGATAACATCAGCTGGCTCCTGCATTATGTAGTATTCTTACCCATATTTGCCCACTGGAATTGAATTAATCAGTGCTGATATACAAGCAGAAATACAAGCTGATGTACAAGCAGATGTACATGAAAATGTAACAGAAGATACAACAGAAAATGCAACAGAGGATACAACAGAAAATACAGCTAAAACATACTGTCATAAAATCTACATTCAGGATGGACATGGTTCCGTAACGGCACTTGTAGAAAATTCAAAAATAACAGATACCTATACATACGATTCTTATGGTATAATGTTAAAGAAAACAGGAAATACAGATAATGATTATCTCTACACCGGTGAGCAGTACAATGAATCAACAGGTCTTTACTATCTAAGAGCAAGATATATGTCACCTGAAACAGGTACATTTACAACAATGGATACTTACGCAGGAACTCTTGATAATCCTGTAAGTCTTCATAAATACCTGTATGCAAATGGCAATCCTGTAATGTATACAGACCCAACCGGCAACTTCTCATTAATGGAGACCAGTGTTGCACAGGGAATCCAGGCAACAATTAATACAATAATCACACCCGGATTTAGTCTTCAGAAAATGCTTACACTTGCAAATCTTGCAGTGACAGCATATGATGTTGCTACAACAATGCGAATGGTATTCTGTGGTGAAGCTATTGTTCTTGATGTTGCATTATGTATTGTAAAAGGACTTGTAGTACAGTCATTAATATCTTGTGTTGCAACGGCAGTATTTGGCGAAGCGGCAGCATTTATGCTAAAGTTAGTCGGTATAGGTCAGGATACATATGGATTAATTGAAGCAATAAAGAGTAAAGATCCAAAAGAGATTGTAATAGCAACAGTCCGACTTGCAGTATCTGTATTTACACTTAAAAGCCAGTGCTTTGCAGGTGACACATTAGTCAGTACAGAAGAAGGCAACAGACGAATTGATGAAATCAAACCGGGAGATAAGGTCTTATCATATAATACTGAAACCGGTGAAAATGAGTTACAGGAAGTTAAGAATGTATCAGTATCAAAAACAGATATACTGGTACACATAATAACAGATGATGGCAGAGACATAGAAACTACAATGTTCCATCCGTTCTATGTGAAGAATGAAGATGGTACAGGAGAGTGGAAAGCAGCCTCGAATCTTAAAGCAGGTGATGAACTTTTATCAGAAGATGGAAAGAAAGTAAAAGTATCAGAAGTAAAAGTAGAAAAGCTTGCAGAAGAGATAACCGTCTACAACCTTGAATTAGATGAAGTGCATACATATTATGTGGCTGGCGGAGTGCTGGTGCATAATTATTGTGAAGATCATCACATAGCATCAGATAAATCTAAAAAAAGTGGATATACTAGTGAATATGAAGCAATATTTGAATCTGCGGGTATGAGTTTGCAAGATAAAGAGAATATTGTGAGTTTGGAAGAACATAGAGGTGCACATACAAAGGCATATAAAGAATTTGTTCTTAAAAAATTGAAAGAGGCAGTTGAAAATAAAACTAGCATTGCTGATAGAAATGCGGCATTAAAGTTAGCTTTAGGTGAACTAAAAGAATTACTATTAAGGTATAATAGACTACCATATTCAGATGGAAAGAGTATTATCGAAGAATTAAGTAAATAAAATAATAGAGGTTTTTTTAAGCAAAATGCTATATGTCCATATGCAGTAAATAATGCATATGGACATTTTAAGGAGGTTTAAAATGGAAAAATTGGTTTGCAGTTGTGGCAGCTTTAATTTTATAGAGGAAAAGAAAACATATATTTGTAAAGCATGTGGTAACAGATATAATAAAAAAAGAATGATATATTGTGAAAGTGATGTAGAAATTAATAATGAATATTATTCCAAAAGAGAATGTAAAGGGAGAAAAGTTTATTGTGTAGACAATAATAGAATAGCCATATTAAACAAAAAAGAATATGTAGTAATAAATATGGGAAGAGATAACTTAGTTGAAGCAAACTTTGAAATTACTAACAATGCTGTTGAAGTTATATGCGTATCTAACAGAATAATAGAATTTACCTATAATAAAAAAATAAATATTTACGATTCTGTAACAAAGGAATTATTACGTACTATAAAAAAGGATGTTAAATTTTTTTATACAATAGAAAATGGTATATTGATTTTGGATAATAAAAAATTATGTTTATATGATTTTGATTTTACATCAAGTAAGGTAATATTTGATTTTGGCAATGAATATGGAATGGATATTTATATACAAATAAAAAATGTTAGTACTAATAATGATAAATCAAAGATATGTCTATTTTATACATGTATGCAATCGGATAATCAAATTTGCGGCAGTATATATATTGATAAAACTCTGAGAATAGAAAATAGATGTTGGGAACATCCGTATAAAACTATAATTTGTGATTTTGAAAATAAAAAATATATTGTGGTAGAAAATAATGTATTATTTGAAATGGACGAAAATGAAGATAAAAAGTATATATTAAGTTTACCTAAATTAGAAAGTATTTTAGATGGTGGAATTTCATATCCGGAAATATTTATCGAATATCCCAAAAACATTAAATGTTGTAATGGAAAATATTATTTTATCTTTGACTCAGCATTTTTAGTTGTTGATTCAAAAGATAAAGGCGTTATATATTGTTATATTGATGATAGACATAACCTGATACAGTCTTTTGAAGTGAATAGTGAGGATATGATATTTTTTTCGGTGGGCAATAAATCATATATACTAGAAAAAACTTATGAAGAAATGTATAGTTAATTCAAAAGAATTCGTTTTACATGAATTGTCCTATATGATGATACAGTAATTGATAATTCTGAATTAGAACGATGGTTAGCCTCGGCAGCAATAGGCTACGCAAATGGGAAAAGGATATTTTGTTATCCTTGGATGAATTCAAGTGATATCGAGTACCTAAGGGAACAACTATCTCAGACAGTTAATGTGTTGATAGATGAAGGCTGTATTGTTATTTTCCCTACAACAAAAGAAGAAAATATAAAAAAATTATCTGACAAAAATTGTATTATATATCTGTAGCCGTTAAGTATTTTTATAACGATTCAACCTGATATATGAATATCGATAGAATATATTATTTGGAGGAAATTATCCTATGATTAATGGTATTATTTTTCAGCGTGATGATAATAGAGAATATAAAGGTGTTGAATGGGATAATTGGTATTTGAACAATATTTTTTCAGAATTATTTGAAGATTTTTTTGGTGAAAATATTGAGAAGTCTTGGTATGATTCGAATTATGTTGATGTATGTAATGATTATTCTTTTATTGAAAAATATATAGAATTATCTAAAAGAGAAAATATCAAGTTTCGTATGCTGCTTTGTGAGACAGATAGGTTAAAACCTCGATTAACCAATATTAATTGGAAAACTAAGTTTATTGGATATGATTATGCTTATTTAGGTGGCTCCTATTATTCGGCAGTTTATAATGATATATATTCAAAAAGAATTCAGCAGTTTTTATATTTTAAGTTAAATTGCAATGGATTGTTTGAGCATATTGAAAACCTCAATGAATTTATAAGATTACGAGAGGATATGATAAGTCAAGATAATAATATGATTTTAGAACAAGGTGATTTCACAATTTATAAACTATATGAAATAAATTTATAAATAAGACGGAAACAGAGATGAAATTTAGACCAGCTATGCAATTAGAACATTGGCTGGTCTGCTATATTATAACCCAAAAGAGTTTATGGCAAAGGTAGTCGTAAGATAATTGATGATTTGCCAGAAACTACTATCGGAAAAGGTGTTGCTAGAAACTTTGAATCAACAGGTGATTTTGAACAGACAATTAAGGATTTTGATGCTCTCAATCCTACCGATGTGAAAGAAATTCAAACACAATATGGACCAGGAAAAGTCGGTAAGTTGAGTGATGGAACAACAGTTGTTGCTCGTCCAGGTAGTACAACAGGAGGAGCGACTCTTGAAATAAGGGTGTACAATAGGAAAGTGTATAAAATTTGATATTAGGAGAGATAAAAGATATGGAAAAATGGAAAGAAGTATTTATTGGGACAATTCCAAAAGCAGTTTACCAAGTGCAACTAATAAATGGTGAGAAACAAGGATTAACTATAAAACTGTTAAGTAGTCAAACATGCGTAATGATTAATTTTGGTATGGTTCAAGCAGTACGTATGCTAGATGAAGGAATTGTGCAAAGTAACCTTTATTCTGAAAATGAAATACGGAAATATAAGGATAATGATTTTCAGAATATAATTTATGAAGTACAAGATGGTAAATTTTTAGAGCAAATAAATCAAATTTCTGATGGTTATGGAGAGGCTTTAAATTTAAAACATTATGTAGTGATTACTCAGAATTACAATATTGATATTGCAACTGAATGGGAACCAACAATAGAAATTTTAAAGATGTAATAATTCGGGACATTTTTCTTGACGATTCCAAACACCCATGTTACAAGCGGCATTCAGTAATCCACATAAGTTATGTGTTGTATTAATAATCCCATAACTCATATTTGTACTGGTAGAAGTAAAAATTGTTCCTGCAATAGTAACAAACCATTCACAGTTTAGATTGATTTGGAATAGTGTATAATCCCATCTTTGACAGTTGATTTTGTCAAATCACTTGGAATAACGAAACTAAATATATCAATAGCAGGCAGTGGTCATTTTGATTCTGCAAGTATTATTGATGAAAGTAATGATGTAGAGATAAAAAATAAGGAATTAGTCTGGCTTACAGAAGAAAATTGTTCAGAATATTATATCGCTCCCAATATAAATATTGAATAATTTAATGAGTCAAATAATGCAATTGTATATTGTTATTATAAAGATATGAATAACTATGAAATAGGAGAAACATATGGATAAAACCGGTGAACTTAGGTACAAGATAGAACAAATTAAATATGACATAGGTACAAAGGAAATGGAGTTAGCAGGACTAAAGAAAATGCTAAGAGATTACAAGGAACATATCGTTATCAATATTGGTATTTTGCTTGTAATTCTCTTGTTTTATAGCATTACTATATGGGGCAATTATGATAATGTGATATCAAAGGCTTTTATAATGGTATTAAAGCCACTTTATTATGCATTTGCAATTGTATATATTGTTAAATTTATCATAAAGCCAATATATGAAATGTATATAAACAGTAATTTAGAAACAGCAAGAAGGACGGTTATTAAGAAAGGTGTAGATTCTGTAAGTATTAAAAGGGAAATGTGCGAAAAAGAACTTTTGATATTGAAAATGCGACTTCGGGAAGCTGAAGAAGAACTGGCAAAAGAAGTTAAGTTATAAAGAAACAGGGAACTTGAAAGTTATATCACAATCAAGTTCCCTGCTTGTTTTATTTTCTATGAAAGTGTGAGTTATAAGACAAAACATGTTATACAAAGCAATGTAAATGTAGTGTAGAATATTACTAAATAATATTATTCGCTTTTATATAACATATAAACTTTAATAAAATATCAATAAAGATTTTAGTCGAGCTTAAGTTTGCCCTCTGCCTCTAATTGCTTACGAATATTTTGCATTTTCATATCAGTTTCGTAGATAACATTTGCACAATTTGTAAGTTGAGAGACCACATCCTCTACATCGTCCTGACTTTTCTTGTAATGAATCTGGTGTTCAAGGCTTGCCCAGAAATTCATAGCAATTGTTCGAATCTGAACCTCAACCTTCATCATCTGCTTGCCGGTTGATAAGAAAATTGGAACTTCGACCACAAGATGTAGACTACGATAACCATTTGGTTTAGGATTCTTGATGTAATCCTTTCGCTGGATTAAAGTAATATCGTCCTGTGCAATAAGCATATCTGCCACCGTATAAATGTCATCAATAAATGGGCAGATTACTCGGATACCTGCTACATCATGAAGATTATACAGAATACTGTCTAGTGTTACAGGAAAGCCTCTTCGTATTAATTTTTCGTAAATGCTCATTGGTTTTTTAATTCTTGCTTTAATATTATCAATAGGATTACGTTCGGTTGTATTCTGAAATTCATCATTTAACACCTCGAGTTTTGTGCGTACCTCACGAATTGCACAACCATACCAGCACATTATTTCTTTGAATTTTTCAGCCTGCTTAATGGCTAATTCTCCTTTTTTACTGTTAAGCATTTCTACGAAAAATTCTTCATCTAAATTTTCCTCCATAGTAAAAACCGTACCTTTCATTATATTAATAGGATTCAGGCTGAAATGCCTGAATTGATATTAAACAGATTGCTTTGTATTACACCCTTATGCAATCTGCTAATTAGTTGCAAAATATAATTATAAATATATTACAAATACTTTTCTAGAATCTTTGCTCTCTGCCTCCAAGTATGGAAATTACTTGTTATATTGTAGGCATTCTGTGACATCGAAATCATTTTATCGGGATTAGACAGTAATATATGCGTGATTTCCGGTAAATCATCAATCTTTGATAAGTCATAGAAAGCAATAGCATTTTTATTGTCAAAAATTTTGTGCAGATATTTACTGCCATCACTAAGATTAACAGCACCATTCATTGCAGCATTGAAAATGCGGTCATGCGCTCCATCCTTAAACCATGGCATCACATTTAGCGAAATTTTTGAAGTCGCAAGCTTCCTAAGGCACGTAAGCGAATTAACACCGCCATGCATTATCAGATTTTCAGGATGCTTATACGTCTGCATATCCAGACCATTACCAAAGGCATCTACCTTAAAACCATTATCAACTAATGTTTTGACGACTTTGCCACGCATATAGAAACGAATATATAAATCTATAAATATCATATTTGCCATACAGGTATTAAGGTCACTATCCGAAATATCTTCAATTTCTGCTACAAGATGTTGTTCAAAAGCTTCGGCAATATCAAGATAAGGGTGAGCTATCAAATCATCAATAATATTTTTGTAGAATACGGAATAATCCTCTCCGAGTCTATTGATTTGTGGTTCAAAATCAGATGGAGGAGTATAATTTCCCGTAAAAATAATATCTATATTGCGATTACTTAGAAAATTATCATAATCAATAAATTTATTAAATGCAATATCGGTATTGGCATTAATATTAATATCGGCATAAGAGGTTCCGGCAAGTGGAAGAAATGGACCTAATTCAATATTACCATAAAATCTTTTCATATATTGCAGATGCTTTTTATCAATACAAAACTGCATATAATTCTTAGGTAATCTGCAATAATTTTTATAATAATAAAAAGGGTGGTCCACAACTATATTCAAACAACGAATTTTATAATCATCAAAAAATAAATGATTTTCAGAATAAAATATTGTTTCGCCACTCAGACCAATAAAGTTAAAAGTAATTATTGTCGCTTCGCCTTTATGACAGAAGTTAATAAGTTTATTAAAACTGTTAAATTGGTCTTCCATATCAAATATAAATGTCTGATATCCCATTTCTTCAAATGCATTGGCTAACTGGATAGAGAAAAAACCTAAGGTTTCAACTCCGCCCTTGAATAAAATGATTTTCTTCTTCATAGTAATCTCCATTCTGCATATATTAAATCCGCAGAATTGCGAGTAAGATTTAAGAGTTTGATTTCAAATAAAAATTATTCAAATTTAATATTTTTCTCGGCCCATATTTTTAATGCATTAGCATTATTAGAAATCTTTTCTAATGAGTCAAGAATATTTTTGAATTCTTCTATTTCAGAACTGTCAATTGTTCCGTCCTCTGATATTGCAATAAGAGAAACTCTTATACTGTCAATATCTTTTATAGAACCTAATACTTTTAATGATAATCGGTCAAAATCATCGATTATTACTTTTGAAATTGTATGCTGACCAATTGGACATTGCTCAGCGCAATGCGAATTGCAAAGTTCAGGTGCATTATATTGTTTTGACATAGCTAAAACTTCTTCAGGATAAGGAACAATATTTCCTAATTCGATGTTTGCAAGTCGTGTTCTGTCGATGTTAAGTATTTCAGAAGCTTTTTCACGACTGGAAAATGCCTCGTTCTGTTCAGCGGCTTCATATCTTGCGATACAATACATATTGTCGGCTGCTTTGGTTGCTTTCTTTCCCATTTATTCCTCCATATTAATGAACTACTACTATGCTTCACATAAATATGACTATCTTATAATTTATGCTTATCTATAGTCATAGAATTCATATTTTAGTTCTCAGTATTCTTTATTATGTATTCTTCATAACGCTTCTGTGATGCAAGCATTTCCTCGGACATATTAGAATTAAGAATACGTTCGGTTTTCTCTTCATCTATTGAATTAAATGCGGCTAATGCATCAGCTAAATCGTCTAAACTAAAAAGATTTTCCATAAGATACCTCCATTCTACATACAAAAGCACATAACTATAAAATGTGTGATGTCTGATGCACACATTTTATAGTTTGTTCACAAATGATTTCTATTTATATTATACTTCATTTTGTAGGATAAGTAAAAGAGAAAATAATATACTTTTAAATTTTTCAAAGAACTTTAAAATATATTATTTTCTCTTCGGAATGCGGGTTAAGATATAGGGGTTAATTGTCCTCTTTATTAAGAACTCCGCGCGGAATTATTCTGGCGAGATATACAATAGGAGTATCTGCAAGACTTGTTACGATAAATATAACATAGCTTGAGATAACAATATTTATTAATGTTTTGAAAGAATGTACTCCAAGAAACGCACCAAATGTAAATAACAGGTTATTTAGAAATTGTGAAACGAGTGTCGAACCGTTATTTCTTACCCAGAGATATCTTTTTTGATCTCCACATTTCTTAGTAGTAAAATTCCACCATTTATGATAAGCCCATACATCAAATTTCTGGACGATTGCATATACCAAAAGACTTACAAGCATAAGTCGTGGGGTGTTTGAAAATATATTTTTTATAGATGGATATGCCCAGTCAGAAGCGGCAGGTTTATACCACATCCACGAATATGTAAGGAAAATCATTGTAAGTGAAGTTATAATACCTATATTAACAGCTCTTTTTGAAGTTTCTTTACCATATAATTCGCTAAGAATATCAGTTACTAAAAACGTTGCGGCAAATAGGATATTTCCGAGAGTCATTTCCATGCCGAAAGCTTTTACCATAACCAGAACCTCAATATTGGCTGTTATTGTGGCAAATGTTGTAAAAGCCATAAGGCCCTGTTTTCCAAAAAGATAGAGCCATAATAATACGGAACCATAGATTCCAATTATACTTAAGATTAATAATAATTCATTAGTCATTTTTATAGTTATCCTTTCAAAGTCAGTTTCATCCAACACCAAAATCAGTATTGTTGAGTAAAATATCTACACGATTGTTGTTGATATATAGTGGATAAACATTTTCTATAAAATTTTTGATGACACGTGGATCGGGATGTATAGGCATACCATTGTCTACCATAATATTTACGCATACTCTTTCAAAATATTTAAGTCCTGTTTCTATATCATTAATCATACTTTCAGAAGTCTGACCTGGAATACCTTGTAACAAACATACTTCATCAAAGTATTTTGCAATTTCTGCAGGAGAATCGGTATCAATTCCCTTAACCAGATAGGACTCTCTGAATAAGGAATCAAAAGTTTCAACACCTATTTTAATTTTTGCTTTGATACCGTTGGTGTCAAAAAGTCTGCGTAAATCCTCAACACTATCCTTATGCATATAATGACATTCAAAATGTATTTCGGAAATATTTTTTTCCTTACATTTTGTGATAATATAATTCATAGTCTTTGTATCTAAATCTACAAAACTGCCAGAGTTAATAACTTCAAGTTTTGCGTAGATGCCGGATACTCTGTCAAGCACCTCTTTATTGAGGATAAAATTTTGTTCTTCATCAGGGCAGCGATCTAAATGATAATTACAGAATCGGCATTTTAGCCATTTACATCCATTGCCACGAAGCAGAGTGATTTCGCGGGGATTTTTCTCTGTGATTATTGAATAACGTTCTAATGAAGAGTTATCTGTATTCGCCATTGTTTTTGCCTTTCAGATTAAAAATACTCCTACAAAACTGTAGGAGTATATAGTCAAAATTTACATATAAAAATATAATAGTCCCTAGTTTTGTTTACAGACAGGATGGTTACGAACTGTCTTATTAAATTGTAAAAAATTATCCATATTATAAATATACATTATATATTTATAAAGTACATAGGATAATATATGACATAGACAAGTAAATATTAATTATATTCGAAGGTATAATTAAATACCGGGACGTGAATATATCTACAACGAGAGATATTGTAGTCTATGACTTTTAAGTTGTCAAGCAGTAGTTTTCTGCCTTGAAAGCCAGGTATCAAATCTGTCTTTAATAATTTCAAACTGTGCAGGACCTATATCAAGAATAAATTTATGAAAATCTTTTGTGTTAAATTTGTCGCCTAACTCTGACTCGGCAGTTTCTTTCATATCAGTAAATTCTAGATAACCAATATAGTATGCAAGATATACAGCCGGATCTTCGACAAGTGTTTCAAAAATTTCATCTCCAACAGATTCATCGTATCCGATTGAGGTTATGAAATCCTTAGTCTCCTGTCTGCTCCAGCCATCATAATGAATGCCGATATCTGCAAGACAGTAAACATCATATGACAGGCATTGCATAGCCTTATTGAACTTAATGGTATCCTTATCCTGACCAGAATAATTGAAACTGTATAACTCAGCATAAAGTCCCCAGCCTTCAATATAACCGGTGTATCTTAAGAGATTTCTTATAAGATCAGGATTAGTATTCTGGAAATATGTTGTCTGATACATATGTCCCGGAAATCCCTCATGCGCAAGTACAGGATATAAATCCATATCTTTATAAGTTTCATTCCTGTTAATATAGATATTATTCTTAGATGTATTATCTATATGTGGAATGTAGTAATAAGCAGGATTCTCATATTTCTCAATGTCCTTTGGTACATCAGATACAGTATAATTTGTGTCATAGCCTTCTGGAAAATCAGCAGTAATTTTACCAAGTAAGTGTTTTAGAATTGTATCAGGATCAGATGTATCAAAAGAGTATTTATCCATCTTATCATATAAATCAGCATCTTTATAAGAAAGTACCATAATTGAATTAAGATCTTTCTTTAGTTTCTTATTAAGCATATTCTTGATTTCTGAAACGGTCTTATCGGAAGATGTGATGTTTCTTACAAGAAGTTCATAATATTTCTTACCATTTTCATAATTGCATAAACCACCCTCATTTTTGCATTTACCCTTTAATGAGGATAAAGAGGAAATCATCTTCTGATAGGCAGGTAATATTGAATTTTTAACTATATCGGTGTTCTCTTTAATCTAGTTATCCTTTTCGGATGATTCAATGTCAGATAATTTGTTAATCTTATCGTTAAAAGTTGTAATTCGAAAATGATTATCAGTATTACTGATAAATTCGTTACAGGAATCAATAAGGGAATCAATCCAGAAATCAGGAATTCCCATACCTTTTTCAGCCTTTTCACTTTCATAAGACATAACACTGTCATAATAATCAGATATAAGTTTAATTAACTCAATATAATCTTTAACATCAGACTTTGCATTAAATTCAAATTCTCCAAGGAATGATGGAAGAGAAGTCTGTATACCTGACATTGGGGAGAGGTAATCTTCATAAAGATAAAAATCACTGAAATTAAGTGTATCTTCTAAATCGGTTTTTAAAATATCATATGTAAGTTTCTGGTTATCAGTTAAATAGTCATAATTAAAGTCAACAAGTTCATCAAGATATTTTTGAACTTTTTCATTATCTTCATCAAAGGATTCCTTAGATGCATCGCCAAGAGTATATGGACAGTTCTTAAAGCCATAATCTTCGGGATATGAGAAGTATGAATGAACAGATAGCGAGCTTTCAGATACAATTTCCTTAAATAAATCTGAAGTAAATGTGTCGAATTTCTTCTGTTCAGCTGTTGCTTCCTCAGAATCATTTGCGTCAGTTTCATTATCCTTATCTGAAGTAGTAATCTCTGAATCGTTAGAATCAGGTTTGCTGTTGATGGTAACGCTTCTACAAGATGTACATACTAATACAATAAGTAAAAGCACCGTTAGAATTTTTTGATAAAATTTTTTCATAAACCCTCCATTTAATATTAATAAATATAATATCGTAATTAATAGTTGTATTAGAGATTATAAAACGGCTTAATAAAAAAAGCAAATAATTATATTGACAATTAGAAAAAGATGATATATCATTTATAACACACAAATCAAAATGTTGCAACACAAAAATAAAATATTACAAATAGTCATTAACTAAATAATTAACTAATAAGTTGAACTAAGGAGTGTGAAGATATAGTGAGGATAGATAAAACAGAGAAATTAAAGATGAAAGGGCTAAATAGAGATAATCAAAGTACATATATATTAGAGGTGAAAAATAAAGGGATAAAAATTAAGAAAACATATTTAAAAAATGTTGTTAGTGTTTTCGGGGTAATGGTTATTCTGTTAGTTGTGTTACTGTTGGGTGAAGATAAAACATATGGATATGCAGACACTAATTTGTATAAGGAAACATTAGAATTTGATTCAAATGGTAATCTTAGAATGACAACGCATGATAAGAAAGCTACATCTGCCATAATATACAGGACGATAGGCTGGGTTATAAAGAGGTATGATATGCCTATTAATGCAAGGGGGCAGCAGTATGCGATAATTCCTGTTAGTAATAATGTGGAATATAGAGATGATCCTAATAATCCTGCATATATGTATTGTTATTATACAGGGACTAAGGATACTATTGAAAAAGTTATAGATAGTGTTTCAAAAGAGTGGAAGAATCAGTTATTCAAATATGGAGACCATGTGTATATTGATGAAATTATGACTGTTGTAGAAAGGGGAAATGTTCTTGGTGGGTTTAATGCTGATGGGAGGAGCTTCTGGGGTGAAGTATATTTCGATTATGAAGGAATTTCGCAGGCTAGACCATGGGCATCAAAAGAGAGTCTAAAGACACATTATGATAAAAAGGTATATTTCCCTTCGCAGGTAAAGGAGAAGTATTTCAGAAAAACAGAGATGAAAATAGGTGAGGTTACGAACAAGAAAGATACAGAATGTAAAATGGATATTGGTGAAGGTAGTAAGTTTGCAAGCAGATATGATATAGAAAAAGCAGTGCCAACCGGCGAATCACTTTATGTTGATGGGAAAGCAGACAGTTATTTTTATAATATGGTTTTCTCGAAAAATATAATTTCGGTTTCTATTCCACTTAAATTTGTAATTACCTATACATTAAAGTGGAAAGATTATAGTGGAACACTTAGAAGTGAGAAAAAAGAGATTATACAATGGTATTATGTTAATAGGAGTGCATCATACTATATGGTAGAAGAGTGCAAGGTGCAATATCTTTCTGGTGCTCATGTAACGGGATATGCATTTGAAAAAGGAGAAATTGATATACCGGTTAATGGATTAACACCTAAAATGGTACAGGTGCATATGAATGACTATGATTATCACATGGAATTTCCTAAGTATAATGATGTGTATTATATTGACGGCGGAATAATAAGTCAATTAGAGATAAATGGTGTAAAGCCATCAATTCCGGATATAAACCGACATGCACTTGCTAATTCCAAAATAGGAGATATAAAAGTAAGAAACGATTATTTAGAGATTAATAAAATATGTTTTCTGGACAATAAATGGTCAAATAATAATGCAAAACAACCCTATATGGGAAAATTAGAAGATAAGACAGAGGTGTATGCGACAGGTTATTTAATTCCGCATACGAAGCAGAACAGACCGAGTCAGCCGACTTCGGGCTACTTTGTATATAAAGAATTTGGAACAACTAATAATACAAGGGTTGCAGCAAAAGATATAAAAAGTGTAAGTATACATACGCCGGTATATATAGATGGAAAAGTATTGAATACTACTAACGTTTATGATGCTAAAGATAATAGTTTATTAGTGGATAAAAATAATAAAGATAATAAGGCATTATATATTAATAATGAAATAAATAGTGAAGCAGATACACAGGAAAATATAATAATAAAGGGTAAAGAGTTTGAAGTTATGCCTATAACAACAGGTGAACACCAAAATTATCAGGGATATGGAAATCAGGATTACAATAGGTATATAGACAAAATAGAGATAAAGTTTGATGAAGATATAGAGATAAAAGAGGCGGATTGTGAAGAAACTAAATTATTATCTAAAGGTGAATGGATTGAATGGAAAGAGAAAAATAAGTATGTGACTAATACAGATAAGAACGAAATTAATATGGATATAAGAGCATATGCAAAGAATCATATAAGTGTTGGTAATGCATTGAATTATCTGGAAGAAAGAGCAAATAAAAATAGACAGAATTATGTAGCATATAATTCTGTTAAATGCAAAATTAAAGATAAAGATGATAATGAAGATAAAGAACCAACTGTTGAACACAGGGTTGTGGGAACACATTAAGAAAAGAATATTGACAATATGGTATATATGCGAATACAAAACCTTGCAAAATTCGTAATTTAAAGGTATTATTAAAGATAGTGATTTTATAAAAAAGATGCGGGAATTAAGTTGCCCGGCTTAAGATTAGAAATATGAATGTTATAAAAGGAGACATATTATGTGTAAAGATTGCAAGAATAAACCTTATTATTTAACAACTGCCATAGCATATACATCAGGTAAGCCACATATTGGAAATACTTATGAAATTGTACTTGCTGACAGTATTGCAAGATTCAAGAGAGAAGAAGGATACGATGTAAGATTCCAGACAGGAACCGATGAACATGGTCAGAAAGTTGAGCTTAAGGCTGAAGAAATGGGAGTTACTCCTAAGGAATTTGTAGATGGAGTATCTACTGAGATTAAGAGAATCTGGGACTTGATGAATACATCATATGATAAATTCATCAGAACTACAGATGATTACCATGAGAAACAGGTTCAGAAAATATTTAAGAAATTATATGACCAGGGAGATATTTATAAAGGTTTCTATGAGGGAATGTATTGTACGCCTTGTGAATCATTTTTTACTGCATCACAGTTAGTAGATGGAAAATGTCCTGATTGTGGAAGAGAGTGTCAGCCTGCTAAAGAAGAGGCATATTTCCTTAAATTATCAAAATATACAGACAGATTAATTGAACATATAAATAATCATCCTGAATTTATTCAACCACCATCAAGAAAAAATGAGATGATGAATAACTTTATCCTTGCAGGATTACAGGATCTTTGTGTATCAAGAACTTCGTTCAAATGGGGAATTCCTGTATCATTTGATGATAAACACATTGTATATGTATGGCTTGATGCATTATCAAACTATATCACAGGACTTGGCTATGATGTAGATGGTAATAGTGATGAGAAATTTAGTAAATATTGGCCAGCAGATTTACACCTTATTGGTAAAGATATTTTAAGATTCCATACAATTTATTGGCCTATTATGTTAATGGCATTAGATCTGCCACTTCCAAAACAGATTTTTGGACATCCTTGGTTATTACAGAATGATGGTAAGATGAGTAAGTCAAAGGGAAATGTTATCTATGCAGATGACCTTGTAGATTTATTTGGTGTTGATGCTGTAAGATATTTTGTTCTTCATGAGATGCCATTTGAAAGTGATGGTATTATTTCATGGGAATTAGTAGTAGAACGTCTTAATTCCGAATTAGCTAATACACTTGGTAATCTTGTTAACAGAACAATATCTATGTCTAATAAATATTTTGGTGGTGTTGTTACTGATAAAGGTGTCAATACAGAAGAATGTGATGCTGACCTTAAGAGAGTAGTACTTGAGACACCTGGTAAAGTTATCGCTAAAATGGATGAGTTAAGAGTTGCAGATGCAATTACAGAAATATTTACATTATTCAAGAGATGTAATAAGTATATTGACGAAACAATGCCATGGGCACTTGCTAAAGATGAGAGTCAGTCAGACAGACTTTCAACTGTATTATATAATCTTGTTGAGAGTATCTCTGTTGGGGCTAGTTTACTTGAATCATTTATGCCTGAGACATCTGGAAAGGTACTTAAGCAGTTAAATGCTGCTAAACGTACGCTTGATGATATGAATGAATTTGGTAAATATGTATCGGGTAATAAAGTAACTGACACACCTGAGATTTTATTTGCAAGACTTGACATAAATGAAGTATTAGAAAAAGTGGAGGCTTTAAAAGCAGCACAGCAGGGACCAAAATATCCTGAAGTTGAAGCTAAGGAAGAAATTACTGTTGACGATTTTGATAAGATTCAGATCAGAGTTGGCGAAGTCCTTAAATGTGAAAAAGTTAAAAAGGCAAAGAAACTATTAGTTTCTCAGATCAGAGTTGGAAATGAAGTGAGACAGATTGTTTCAGGAATTTCATTACATTATACACCTGAAGAAATGGTGGGAAAGAAAGTTGCAGTTATAACTAACTTAAAGCCTGCTAAGTTATGTGGATTAATATCAGAGGGTATGATTCTAGCAGCAAGTGATGATGATGGAAACCTTTCGGTATTAACGGTAGATAAAGACATAATTAGTGGCTCGGAGATTTGCTAAAATGATATTTGATACACATGCACATTATGATGATGAAGCATTTGATACTGATAGAGATGAATTGCTCACAAGTATAAAAGAGAACGGCATATGCAATATCGTAAACGTGGGTGCATCTATGGACTCGACAAAAGCATCTGTAGAGTTATCGAAGAAATATGATTTTATGTATACCTCTGTAGGAGTTCACCCAAATGAAACGGGTGAACTTACAGAAAATGATATGTACACACTAAGAAAATTATCCGAGGATAAAAAAGTAGTTGCCATAGGTGAAATAGGATTAGATTATCATTTTTTAGAACCAGACAAAGATATTCAAAAGAAGTGGTTTAGAAAGCAGCTGGATGTTGCGGCAGAAACAGGACTTCCGGTTATAATTCATAGTCGTGATGCAGCAAGTGATACAATGTCGATACTGAAAGAATATCAGGGTAAATTATCAGGCGGCGTAATTCATTGCTATTCTTATAGCCTTGAAATGGCGAAAGAATATATAAAAATGGGATATTATATCGGTATTGGCGGTGTAGTAACATTTAAGAATGCGAAAAAACTCATTGAGGTAGCAGAAAATATAGCACTAGAGAATATAGTGTTAGAAACGGATTGTCCATATTTATCACCTGAACCAAATCGAGGTAAGAGAAACGATTCAACTAATTTACATTATGTCGTAAAGAAAATATCTGAATTAAGAGGTATTTCAGAAGAAGAAATAATAGAGCAGACATATAAAAATGCAATTGATTTATATAAATTGAATTAATTAAAGTAGAATAGATAAATTGCATTGAAACGGAGGGCTATATGGCTACATTAGGCATACCTAAGAATACGATTGAAATATTGCAGAAGTACAATTTTACATTTCAGAAGAAATTTGGACAAAACTTTTTGATTGATACAAGAGTTCTTGAGAGAATCATAGCACAGGCTGAGATTACGAAAGATGATATGGTGTTAGAGATTGGTCCGGGAATTGGTACAATGACACAGTATTTATGTGAAAATGCAAGGGAAGTCGTAGCTGTTGAAATAGATAATTCGCTTATTCCTATCTTAGAGGATACATTAAGTGAATATAATAATGTAACAGTTATTAATGATGATATTTTAAAAGTGGATATTAATAAACTGGTAGAAGAACACAATGCAGGAAAGCCTATAAAAGTCGTTGCAAATCTTCCGTATTACATTACAACTCCGATAATAATGGGACTTTTTGAGAAAAAAGTGAATGTGGACAGTATAACAGTAATGGTTCAAAAAGAGGTCGCAGACAGAATGAAATCAGGTCCCGGAAGCAAGGATTATGGTGCGTTGTCGTTAGCAGTCCAGTATTATTCAAAGCCTGAGATAGTTGCAAATGTACCGCCTAACTGTTTTATGCCAAGACCTAATGTAAGTTCAGCAGTCATAAGGCTTAAATTGTATGACGAAATGGCAGTTAAAGTAGAGAACGAAAACTTGTTATTCCGACTTATAAGGGCATCATTTAATCAAAGAAGAAAAACATTGGTAAATGGAATTAAGAATTCGGGGGAACTTAATTATACAAAAGAGCAGGTTGTCGAAGCACTTGCTAAAATGGGACTTAATGAGAATATAAGAGGTGAAGCATTAACACTAGAACAATTTGGTGAATTATCTGATATTCTAAATGAAATGTAGTATGAGTGGCAATTATATATAAGCATGATGTGTTAAAAAGTTCCTGCCAATAAATAATTGTCATATTTTTTATTTGTTCAGCATACATTAAGTAAGAAAGCAAATAAAAGAAAAGGAATACACAGTACACAAATTTAGGCGTGTACATAAGGGTAAAAGCTTTAGAATGGAGGAAAAATGGGAGATTATAAAAGGCTGATTTCATATATATATTCATATGAAAGAGGAACAAAAAGTAAAAATGCGGGGTTTGCGAAAATTGAATCCAGAAATGGAATATGCAAAGTCAATATATCTCTAAGAATTGCCGATGAACTTATGAATGAAGCAGAAGACAATATGTTAGAGGTATTTTTCATTTATAGAGATAATGGTGAAGTTAAGAAAGTGTTCTTAGAACGAATCAGGATTGTTAATGGATGCAGTATGATAAAAATGCGAATGAATTCTGATAATATTGGAAATGTAGGAATAGCAATAGACAGAATTACAGGTATTTTCATCTGTACGAGAGCATTTTTAAAGGGAGTACATAATTTAAACATTGTATATGCATCAGAGTGGGACGATATTCCGATAGAAGTGAATAAATTCAAGGAAAAGAGCAATGACGATATTAATATACAGAATAGTACAGAGGCAGAATTGAAAATTGCAGAGGGATCATTAGATAGTGATACATATGATATTAAAGGCGAGGCATTGGAGAATAACATAAATTTATATCGAAATGCAGTTGTAGAAACTGATGCAGAGTCACAGTTAGTATCTGTGTTAAATAGTAATTCGGGAACAGAGATAGAACCTGAAGTTAAAGGGGAAATAAAAAGTGAAATAAAAAGTGAAATGGAAACTAATGCAGAGCCGGAGCCTGAGATAGAAAATGACACAAAAAGTGAAATAGAAACTAATGAAGAGCCGGGAACAGAGATAGAACCTGAAACAGATTTTGCAGATGATAGAAAAAAATGTAATAATAAATTAGCAGATATGCTAAAGGAAGGGCCGAAAAATGACGAAATAGATGATACAGGGAATGCTGATTCGGTTGCAGGCGACTATTTTAGAATGTTATGTAATTGTTATCCTAAGATAAGAGTTAATGAGATAAATGGCGAATGTATAAAGATTACGCCACATGATATATCATATCTTCCGAAGAAATATTGGCATTTATGTAATAATAGCTTTTTGCTTCATGGTTTTTATAATTATAAATATTTATTGCTATGTGAAAAAAAGATGGATTCAGGGAAGAAATATCTTGTTGGAGTTCCGGGAATGTTTCATCAAAAGGAACAGGTAATAGCAAGAATGTTTGGTTTTACGGAATTCGAATGTAATAATGCAACGAACCGATATGGAAATAAAGCTATGAAATTTGGATACTGGTGTATGTATTTATAAATTGTTACAGTAAAAAGAATAAAGAGGAAAGGACGCCTAAGACATTCTCTATTGTGTCAGTGGCTATATTGTCTTTTGACAATATATGGGATAAGAGTATGAAGTTTATAGTTATGGATAAACTTAGAAAAGGAATGAGACTGGCAAGACCGGTATATAACAGAGATGGAGTGCTATTATATGACATTAATACTAAGTTAGATAAGCAGGGGGTTAACAGTATAAAGAATTTCGGATTATTAGGCGTGTACATATTAGAGCCTACAGAACCTGCACAGGAAATGTCTGAGGAAGACAGAGAATTCGAGAAATTCCAGACAGTAGCACAGTTCTCATTGAAGAAACAGTTAGATATGATAGTGGAACAGAAGAATGAGAAAGACATTCAGAAATTAGCAGATTCCATTATAAGACAGTTTGGAAAAGTAGGTCATAAAATCAATTTCAATAAGACACTTAGAAGCCCAGAGGATTATGTATATAAACATTCCATAAGTGTTGCCATACTCTGTGCATTAATGTCATCTCAGCTTAATATGTCATATATGGAGCAGATTAATATTGTAACAGCAGCACTTATTCATCAATTAGGAAGAGCTATGGTGCCTGTAAATATTTTGAAAAAAGGCAGCAACCTTAATGAAGAAGATATGTATACAATAAACAAATGTGAGATAGATGGAAATGAATTGATACAAAAAGATTATGAGATTCCGTCACTTACAAGAATTATTGTTTCACAGAATCTGAAAGAAATAAAAGGAACAAATAGTACTGATGCCAAATTATTAGAGGGTACCAAAATGTTAAGAGTGGCTGATGCATTTGATGAAATGACAAGTATGAACATTAACGCAGAACCAAGTTCAGACATTATGGCGGTCAGAGAATTAATTAATAATAAGAAAATGTTTGATGAGAAACATGTTGGTGCATTGCTTAAGAGCATTAATATACTTGTACCGGGTGTATGTGTTGAATTGTCAAATAAAGAAAAAGGTCTTGTTATTAAGGAGAATGAAGATAATATTTTAAGACCGGTAGTGCTTGGCTTTAATAATAACGAAGTCTATGATTTAGGCGACGACTTTACATTTATGAGAGTAAGAATCTTTGATGTGTTGAAATCTATGGACAATCGTGTTCCGATAGATAAAGCCACAATAGATAAATATATTAAAGAATATTCAGAAAAGCAGGCAGAAAACAATAATGAATAGATATTACGAAATAGTGGAATAAGATAATCTGAAAGTCTCCGACGGATGGGCAATGTATAAATACCCATTTGTCGGAGATTTATATATCAATATTAATAGAGTGGCTTATTGAGCTATGGAGAAAAAAGAGTTATAAGACAAAATATATTGCTGACTAATCCTGGTCGTCAAATGTTTTGCCCTAGAACTCTTATTACTTACTAGGAAATTTCGTTGAAATTGTCCTAGTAAGTAAAAACGCTCCGCGAGGAGCACACTGCGGCGGAGCAGAAAATGTTGCTATCGCAACCCGCCGCAGGCGGAGAATGTCGCAGGCGACATTCTTTATTCTATTTATACGGATTAATCAGTGCATATTGTGCATGGTCTTTATATTCGCCACAAACGCGTATTGAACTTTTAGCAATTCCTTCATATTCAAATCCTACATTTTCTAAGACCTTTACGGAAGAAAGATTGTCAGGCATGACATATGCTTCAATTCTATGAAATCCTCCATCTTTAAAAATAGCTGAGGAAGCGCAGATTATTGACTCGGCAGCATATCCGTTTCCCCATACAGTTTTACTGAACTTATAACCTATACTTGTAGAAAAAAATGGAAATTTATGCATATTTCCAAAGGAAACAGTTCCTATAATCCTATCAGGTTCATCCTTGGTAAATACATAAAATCTGGCATAAGAGTTTTTAATGAAAGCATTGTATTCAAGGCGCAGAGAAACACTTTGATATTTCAGGGTATAGTAATTAGGTGGTTTTTCTGCCTCGTATGGTTCAAAGTAATCACTATTTTTAGATAGAAAATCTAAGACCATAGGGGCAGAGTTTTTATCAAGAACTTTTAGTATTAAGCGTTCAGATTCATATGTGATATTCATATTAGTCTCCGTTTCTAAGAGGATATTGACAGAAGTGACCTTTTAATTTCTGTATATTTACGTTTGGGAATCGGTAATTCAGTACCATCAGTCAATATAACTTTACATCTTTCAATTTTGGACAGGTACAGAGGATTAATCATATAACCTGTATGAATTCTAAAGAAGTAATCTTTATACTTATCTTCTATTGTATTAAGAGAATCAGTAGATTCTACCAGCGCATTGGTAAAATCAGTGTCACCGGTTAGGTGAATAATACTATGACGTGCACGATTAATACTTTCTATATATATAATTTTATCCTTGCCAATAAAATAAACAGTATGTTGTTGTCCTGAAAATGTTAAATTATTTTCCTCTTTAGTTCTGAAAAATGCGGCTGAATCCAAATCTATATAATGATTTGGATATATACTATCTCTATCATCATATGGAAATGCATTTGAAATGTGAATCATAGTAAGTTTAGGTTCGCGGATATATGTATTATCCTTATTAATCTTACATTTTTCAGCCCACGTATAGTGCAGACATTGCTTATGAACTGTAGACTTGCCATTTGGATAATGTGTATATATATGATAAATAAGCACGATTTCAAAAACGGTTGCACTACATCTTATAGGAATTGTAGTGATGTCACTCATTGTAAATGTCAGACTATGTGATTCATTTGACCATGCAGATAAAATATTAGCCTTGCCTCTGAGTATTTGATTCTCGGCAGGACCTATCCATAGAATGTCATCATCAATATTGTCGAAAAAGGGTTGGGTATTATTTTTGTAGTATTCAGTTATTATATAGACAGATTTTTCAATTATTTCATTTGTATTCATAAAATCACCTGTGTATCACGTAATTATTTACATTTATAATAGCACAACAATATAACAGAATCAAATAAGATTGACCATTTTTGCCATAAAAAAGCCCGTATTTAATGACTGCGTTGACAATGTTTACAAAATATAGTATAAAATAATAAATGTGAACATTTTGTGAATTAAAGAAAATAAACGAGATACAAGGAGGAAGGCTATGAAGAAGATTTACAAACAGTTGTTAGCAGGATTGTTGGCGATACTAATGGTATTCACATCAATCGGAAACAATGTGTATGCGGACATCTTGTTGGATAATGGTTCAGAGAAGAACAAAGAAATATTATCCGAATTAGAGGGCATTGCGTTGTTAAAAGACGTATTAGGAGAAGATGTCAGTGATGAAGATTTGCAGAAATATTATGAGATTTTGCAAAACTATGGATTGCTAGACAGCGATGGTTCGGAGATTAAGAACTGGGACATATGGCTTGATGGTAAAAAGGTTACTTTAGATGAAATCAAGGCACTCTTAGAAGATGAGAATTGTGATCTGTCACACCAGTTGTTAGTAGACGGTCAGGCTATTACATTAGGCGATGTTAAGACAATGATTGAGATAGAGGAATATATCACATATCTCAAGGAAACATATTTCACCGAACATCAGTGGACAGGTGAACAGCAGGCTAACCTTAAGAGCCTGATGGCACAGATTGAAAATAGTGGAATTACTATGGTAGCGGATAATAATACCATGGTAGTTAATAAAGCAGGAATTTCACATTCTGCCAGAGTAAGTGTGGAGGCTAAGATATTAAATGACTTAGAAAAAGAATTTGTGTTTAATTTAACAGGTGCAGGTGCAGGACAGGTTGTAACTTTTGATGCAGAAGTGGTGGCTGCCAGCCAGAAGATAGCCTCTGTAAAGGCTGCTGATGGTACAGAAATATCAGGAGAGACAACATTAACACTTACTGCTGATGATAATGGTAATGCATCGACAAAGATTACTGTAACATTGGAGGCACTTACAGATGATTATGCACAGACAACAGCTAAGCTTGTGTATTATTTAAAGCTTGGTAATATTAAGAATGCATTATTCACAGACGGAACCAATAGTAAAGATTATATGATGGTAAAGAGTGAGGGAAATAGAAACTTTTCGGAAGATAACTATAAGGTGCAGTGGGGGGTAGAGGATAATTGTTACTATGTTGTTGATGGTTGGAGACTTCAAAATGAAGAAGCAATTTACTTATCGACTTTTGCAGTAGGAGAAAATTCATTCAAATATGGTATAGCAGATACTATATCAGTGGTTCAGTATGATTCTTTAAATAATATAGATACAATTAAGTTACATTATGGTTCGAATATTGATACTTCGAAAGGAAGTATTAGGTATTTTGCTCAGGTGTTGGATAAAAATGGTAATATTATATTAATATGGGATAGAGTACTTTCAACAGCTATCCCGGAAGAATATCATATGAACATGTGGGGCGAAGAGAATGCGTTAATTACAAAATGTAAAATATCATATGATCAATTTTATGTTGATGGTAGTAATAGATATCTTAAATTTGGATTTAGTGGAAATATAAACAGATACGGCACTAGTTCGGAAGAAATTGGTGGAATACCTGGAGTGGGTTTAAAATTAAGTGATGAGAAGGCTCCGGGTGTGAAGTCTATTGAAGCAGCCGGTGAAAATTATTATCCGGGACAGGTTGTACCTGTTAAGGTTACATTCACAGAGCCGGTTGATGCATCGACTGCAGTTGTGAAGTTCAATGGCGAGGCAGCAGAATATAAAGCAGCAGAAGGAAGTGGATATAGTAATGTTCTTACATTTCCGTATACCGTTAAAGAAGCAGATAATTCGGAACTTGTTATTTCTTCAATATCAGCAACGGATACAAGTGATTTGAAACTTGTGGATTATAATCCTGGTGGAGATAACAGTACAGGACAGAAAGTTGATGGAGTGGAGTTGGCAGGTGTTGTTGGTTCACATTCTATTACAGGAATATCAGCGAAATTTAAAAAAACAGAGATAAATATAAGTGTTAATATATTAAATGACGAAGAGAGAACACAGTGGCTTGCAGGACATATGGAAGCAACTGATGATGGCTTTCAGATTAATACGGATACCCTTGCTGTATCTATAGATGGAGGTAAGACATTACTTCCACTTAAGTTAGCGGGCGAGACATATGTAGGACAGACAGTTACTGCAAGTGTCGATGTGGGTAAGAATTATGAAGATACAATTAAGGAACATTTAATTGAATTATATGTAAATGGAGAGCTTGTAATAGATAAATATAGCATAGTTAATCAGGAAGCATTTGTATATATTTATCCGGGTGATGTTAATGCAAGGCTTCATATAAAAGATGGTAATAATAATCATATTTTTGAGAATGGAAATGAACCGGTTATATATATTCAGGATGAGATGCCTACAATTACAGCAGACTTTACATTAAATAGTGGTAAAGAATATACATGTGGAGATACTACAAGTGTGACAACAGCCAGTGCGGATGGAACATTTGCAGATGAGACGAAAGATTTTGCATGGCAGGCAACTACAGATGGAATAGTGAATATTGATGTAAAGCCGGATGGAAGTGCTGAAATAGTACCGCTTAAGGCAGGCAGGGTAGAGATATGTATAATTCCAAGGAATGCGGGAAAATATCAGCCATGGGTAGGTACTAAATACGATATATATGTAGCAGGAGATGATGATACACCGGTCGATACCGGCAGAGATACGGCAGTGTTAGAATTTAAGCCCGGTTTTAATCCGTTTATTAAGATTGCAAGAGATTCATATACTGTTGAAGATAAACACGATTTAACTATATTCTGGACAAGCAATCTTTGTGAGAAGAATGGCAGCGAGAACACAGAATTTAATGTTGAAATCAGAGATGGTAAAGATGATACTAAACCGGTTGCTTATTCGACAGTTGTAACAGGAACTGCCGATAATCCGGCAGGAAGTGTAACTATTCCGGGCAGTGTATTCGAATACTATTATGACGGCAAAGGAAGTAATGAATATAAAGTGACGGTTTCTACTAAGAACCTTAGCAGTGGAGTTACATATTTGGATAGTGTTGATGTTACTGTAACCTCATTACCGGCAGAGGTATCATTAGGTAAACTTGACAGTTATTATATAACAGATGCTACGAAGAGCGTGGATATTAACTGGTCTGTTAAAAATTTAAAGAAAATTCTGTCTACGGATATAAGTGATGCCATATTTAACTTCAGAATTACTAAAGGTACAGAGGATATAGTTAACTATTCTTCTTTAGAAAATGCTGAAGATAATTTTAGTAATGCATTTGATATGCTTTACTGGACAGGTGAAGCAGAGGGTACATATAAACTGAATATAGATGACGTAGTGGCAGACAGTAGTGATCCGGCAAGTTATCGTACAGCATATACTGTAACTATTCAGGCTAAGAATAATACAGACAGTACCTGGAGTTATGACTCGTTTATTCTCTATGTATATGATGCAGATGCCTTAAAGATTATGGTAGACGGCAAGAGTGCAGATGAGATTACTATGTCTAACATAGATGAGATATCTAAGATGTCTCAGGACGAGATTCTTGCATTAAAGAGAGACATATATCTTAAGAATATTATCTCGGTAAACTATGGTGAATATGCATGGACAGAAGTTGCAGACCAGATAGAATGGTCATTATCTGATAAGAATGTTGCTTCACTAAATTATCAGCAGTCAACTCTCTATGAAAATATAGATAAATTCTCTTATGTATCATACAGACCTACTACAGAATTAGGTCTGTCAGGATTATCATATGGTATAACAAGCGTTACGGCAGTACATAAACTTACAGGTATGTCAGATACTCTTAAGGTCAATATAGAGACTTTAAGGGATAAGTTATATTTATTCCAGACATATCCACAGGCAGAGACAACTATTACATATGTAAATAATAATGGAGAACAGAAGACAGCTACTTCGGATAGTACAGGAGCTGCAGCTATCTTTGAGAAAAGTGGAATAGCATCAGATGTATATTTTACAACGGTAAAAGATGGCATTACATATATTGGAACTATATATAATAAAGAAATTGCTACCGGTGAAAGTGACTGGACTAAGTTAAGCAGATATCCACAGAATAATCTTCAGCTCAGGAAGATGGCAAATGCATATGTATATGTAAAGGATTCGGATGGAAACCCATATACCGGAGACGTTATAGTACGTGGCGGTGTATATATAAATGGAGAATATAATTCAGCAGCTAAGTTTGAATTTGATGGCAGTAATATAGTTAAACAATCTGGTGCAGAAGACAATATTGTCACATTAGGTAAAGATGGTAAATTATCAGTTAATATGGATATTACACAGTGGGGATTTGAAAATAATCTTCCTGAATCAAGTGATAATATAAGCTATATTTTCCAGATAAGCACTAAGGATAATAAGAGATATCCTATATTAGTTAAGATAGATGCTACTCAGAATGAGGGCAAGTATATAAACAGTGGTGAAGCGGTTATTAATTTCCGTAAGAACGTAAGCGGAGAGCATAATAACTATATAGCTAATCAGATCATAAGCTATTCAGAAGAATCAGTAACAGATGTGGTTGGATATACAGGAAATATCGGACCATCAGACAGTACACCTGAAGCAATATTAACTACAGAAGTATATTGGTGGGGTGAAGATACAGAAGAAATGAAGAAATGTATTCCTGATTTACAGTTAGTTACTGATGATGGATATAAGATTTCTGATTATGACAAGCAGAGCGAAATCAGTTCGGGTATATATGAGTTCAGTAATATATATAGAACTGAATATAAGGTTAGTTTGAATGCTGATACTTTAGAAGGATTTTTACCAAAAGGTAAGAAAACAGGACTTGTATTAAATTATTATAAAGATAGTAAAGATGGAACATTAACTCGAAGAGAAGAATTATCTTTCAAGTTATATAATATGCTTGGCATGGGCAGAGTTGAAGAGTCTAAGAATCTTGTCGAACAGTTAAAGACAATGGGTGATTCAACCGGAACATCGGCTTCAGATAAGGTACAAACAGGCGACAAATTTGTTACTGTAGCATTAAATCTTATATCGGGTGAGAAATATACAGGTGCAAATGGTAATCTGTTCAACTTACAGATAGCGCCTACTTCTGATCCATCTAAGTTCTTAGGACTTATAGAATGTAACGTTGGAAATATGGAGAGCCCTATTAATGGCGGTGATGATAAGGACTTTAAATACAAACCGGGCTTAAGTGAGATGTTAGCTATTACCAGCCAGAAGAGATTTGAGAAATATGTAAATGAAGCAAAGGATACTTTCAAAAAAGGTATGGCAGGTAAAGTCGGTAATGGTGATAAGAGTTTTGAATTTAACGGTTATCTTGAATCACTAATTTACTTTGATGTTGATTCTGATATGTGGAAGATTCAGATCCTAAGTGGTGGCTTTGATGCCGGTGGTGGCTTTGGTTATACCTGGAATTGGAATACAATGGTAGGCTTTGTGCCATTTACGGCAAGTCTTACTATTGGGTCGCAGGTAGAGATTAGTTTTGATGCTCTTGCAGTATCTTACAATAAATACGATGATTACTCTGATTATATAAGTAATTTTAATGCAAAGAATGGCATAGCAAATGATTATCTTACAGAATTAAGAATATATTTGTATCTTAAATTCTTTGCGGGAGTAGGTATCGATTATTCGGTAGTTGCATTTAAGCTTGGAATCTATGGACAGATTAGTCTGGATATGAGGTTTGACTGGCTGAATAGACCATATATGTATTCTGATGACGGTTATGTTGTGAATACGGCAGATGGTTATACGAATAAAGATAACCATGGTAAGATGAATGGACAGCGATTTAAGATAGATGGAGAAATAGGCCTTAAATTGGTTATCAAAATATTATTCATTAAATATAGTAAAACTCTGTTCTCAAAATCATTTAATCTTATGGATAAGAAGACTGGTGAATGGAAAGAGATTCAGGACAACTGGTCTAAGAATCAGCAGGCTAAGAATGCTGCAATAAGTGAGTTGCTTGGAACTAACAGTATATCTCCGGTTAATGTCGGAGGGCAGGGATATTATGCACTTAATCTCGCGGCTACATATGAAGACAGAGATTATTTAAAAGAGAATAAGAATTATTGGAATGATAGTGTAAGACCTGTGTTTACAAGTAAGTACAGAGCTTTGGCAGGTGCAGCAGGTTCAAGGTACAAGTTACAGAATAATGCTTATCCATATTCCGATCCTTTAGTTACTGATGATGGAAAAGTAATGATATATTTGTCAGATATGGGAAGTATGGATACTGATGATACAAGAGTTGCATATGCAGTTAAACATGGTAATACATATAAGATGGGTACAGATAGTGATACTCATGCAGCAATAGATGATAATGGTTATGGTGACAACCAGGCAGCGCTCGCAGGTAATGGTGACTTTGCTGTAGCAGCATGGACTAGAAGCGATAAAGAAATTAAGAAAGACGAGGGTTCTGTATTAACATACAGTGACCAGATGGTAATGATGAATGGTACTGAAATATACGCTTCTATATATGATGGTAACACATGGCAGACTACTAAGTTAAGTGATAATAACACACCTGATTTATCACCTGTAGTAGCAACTAATGGTAAGACAGGCAGTGAAGCAAGAGCAGTCATTGCATGGCGTGCGGTAACACCGGCATCTAGTGAAGAGAATATTACGGAATTTACAAAAGATACAATATTATACAGAGTATATGACGGAAGCACATGGAGTAAAGAAGATACTCTCTATAATGGTACCTCAGGTTCAGTAAAAGCATTAGTTGCATCTATGCTTTCAGATGGAACTGCTGCAGTTGCATATACATTAGATGAAGATGGTTCTGATGATACTATTACTGACAGAGAGATTTATTATGCAGTAATAGATAATACAAACTTCAATGTAAAACGTAATGTAAGAGCTACAACAGATTCATATTTAGATGAGAATCCTAATCTTACAAAGGTTACATTCCCGGCAGATAATAAAGAGCATTTTGTATTAGGCTGGTATACTGAACAGAGTGTTGCTAAAGATGCAGCAGATAAGATGAGTACAAGTGAAGCTGGTAATGATACGGAGGATACAAGTGAAACTGTAGCAGACATCAGATTTATGGATTTCGATGAAAATGGAATAACAGGAACACGTATGCCTGATTCCATAAGTTCGGTAGCTGGTTCCGGCGAAATATCTATTACTTCTGATTTCAGATTTACAAAGGGTGCTGAAAGCATCGATGATTTATCAATTATATGGGTAGAACGAGCTGATGAAGTTAAGACAGATGATGATACTGAACTCTATACTGAAAAGGACGTATTAAAAGCTGTTAAGTTCTATACATATGGTGAGAATAAAGAGATTGTACGTTATACAGGAAGTCTTGATATAGCAGAAATGTCAGACGGAACACTTGCAGATAATTTCGATACTTATGTGGGTGGTTCAGGAAATGTTAATGCAGTTATTCTTGGAACAACTTATGATTCAAGTAAAACTAAGACCGAAACAGGAGAATTAGTAAGTGGAGAAACTGTAAGTTATGAAGTTCCAAGCAGCATTACTTCTATATATCTTACATCAAAGACATATGAGAATGAGATTTCAGTAGAAAATGCACTTGCCGATTATGATACTGTTAAACTTGGTGCAACTACACAGGTACAGTTCAGTGTGAAGAATAACGGAACAGATGCAGTTAATGAAGTAAAGATACAGGTTGGTGATACAGATACGACTTATACTGATATTAACTTATTGCCTGGAGAAAGTTATACATTTACAGCAGACTATCAGGTTCCGGAGGATAAAGTGGAAGATGTTAATTATAAGGTAGAAGCTGTATTCAGTAATGGAGACAGCAAAGCTTATAGCGATGTCATATATATGGATATACCTGATTTGAAGATTACTAAGGCAGAGATTGTCAAAGAGGAATCAGGAAAGCGTACCATTCAGGTTAAGTTAGCAAATACATTAGATGCTTCACTAAGAAATGGTAACCGAAAGGTTAAGATAAGTTTCTATAATGATGCAACTTATGAAGAAGAGATACCTGAGAAATATATAAGTCCTATTATCATTTCTTCAGATGATGAATTAAAGATGATAGACGAGGGCGGATATAGCGGACAGGCTGTATTCGATGTAGCCTCTTATATATCAGAAGCAAATGGTTCAAAACAGGAGATAAGTGATAACGGCATTAATGTGTATATAAAGGCTGAGATTATGGAAACTGACGATAAAGGCGAACTATCTGCCAGAACAGAACCTGTAAGTTCAGATAACTATTCATATGTAACTTGTGAGAACTTAAAGACACGTACAGGTAAGGACGTAAGTATCACAAGTGATTTCCGTGTTGATGATGATAAGACAACAGTTTCAGTAAATGTACAGAATAATCGTCTTACTAAGACTACAACGGGAAATCTTATGGTAACATTACTTGATGCTGATGGTAATGTAATAGAGGTTAAACAGACTTATAATAAGAAAAATAAAAATAATGGACTTATCACATTAGATGGTGAGGAAATATTAGAAAATAAGATATTTACATTCGATAAGGCAGGAAGTGATGTAATTGTTACATATTCAGATGTTATTAATGCAGATGATGAGGACAGTAATGCAGAACTTGCAGAATTAAATGTAAGTGGAATTGCAGGTATTACACTTGATAAGTTTGTTAAGAATGAAGACGGAGATTACTACTATATAGTTGATGCGAAAGATGTGTCTAACATATCTATAGCAGCTCAGGCAAAGAGTGCATCAGCAAAAGTTACTTTAGCAGGTAAGACAGATGATAAAGCAAATAATATACTTGCTGAAACAGTAGATATGACTCCGGGAAGTACTGAAAAGATTAAGATTACAGTTACTTCGGCAGATGGAAGTGCAACAGTTAATTATATTCTTACAATTATAAATGGAACAGATGGTTATGTGTCGATAGACGATATGTCTAAGACATATGATGGCAATCCTGTTGAGACGACATTTACAACGAAGAATAATACAGATGGTGACAGAGTTACTATAGAGTATAAGAAACAGGGTGAATCAGATGACAGCTACACTAAGACGGCACCAGCAGATGCAGGCGAATATGTAGTCAGAGTGACTGTGGAAGCTGATGATACTCATACAAAGGCTCAGAATACTGCTATGTTTATGATAAGAAATGCAGCACGTACATTACCGGAACTTACTGCTGTTGACGAAACTATATGTGATAAGGCAGATGGAAGTATAACAGGTATTACTACTGAAATGGAATGGCGTGTGAAACCTGATTCTGAGGATGCATCTGAAGTAACTAATCCGTTCAAGGCGGTTACAGATGCAAATATGAAATTTGCAGCAGGAACATATGAAATCCGTTATATTGAGAAGAAGAATTATGACACACCACCTGCAGCGGAAGTTACAATTAAGGCAGGACGTAAATTAAACATAACAATACCTGGTGAACAGACTGGATATAATATATCTGTCAGCGATAAAGAGGTAAGCTATAATGGAAGTGTCACTCTTACATATGCAACAGGTATGGGATATACTGAGACACCGGACTTTGCTATAAAAGTAAATGGAGAGGCTGTTACTTCGTTAAATGTTGATACATCAACAAATAAAAAGACATATACAATTAATAACATACAAAATGATATAGACATTACCGTTGAGGGTGTAGAGGATACGACAGCACCTAAGGGTGAAATAAAGGTATCAACTAACAGATGGAAGAAATTCGTAAATACAGTTACATTAGGAATATTCTTCAAGAAAGAGCAGACAGTTACCATAACTTCACAGGACAAAGGCAGCGGAATGGATTCAACTAAATATTACGTTTCTAATAAAGCATTAGATTTACAATATGTTGAAGAATTAGACGATAGTGCATGGAAGACTTACAAAGAATTTAATATTAAACCAAATGGTAAATATATCATCTATGCTAAATTGACAGATAAAGCCGGAAATATAAATTATATTTCAACGGATGGAATGGTAATTAAAGATACCAAACCTGAGATAACTGGTTTAGAAGAAGGCAAGACATACTGTATAAAAGCAATATTTACTGTAAGTGATGAATATTTAGATACTGTGACAGATACGTTGACAGACGAAAATGGACAGGTAATATCAGAAGAAGTAATGACAGGTCATTTCTATGCTGATGATGTGAAAGAATATACGTTAACACCTGGACATCATAAGATAGTAGCAACAGATAAAGCCGGAAACAGCACAATCGTTAATGTAACAGTAAATGCAGAACATACATATGGAAACTGGATACATAATGACGATGATACACATACCAGATATTGTACTGCTGATTGTAGTGGCTTTGAAACAGAGAATTGTAATGGTACAGGAGCTACATACTTCAAGCGGGCAATATGTTCGGGTTGTGGAAGTGAATATGGTGACTTAATTAGTGACATAACAGCACCAACAGGTGAGATTAAAGTCGCAGACAATAAATGGGATAGTCTTCTAAATGGAATAACATTTAAAACATTCTATAAAGAGTCACAGACAGTAACCATAACAGCTACAGATGACAGTTATAGTCATGAGGGTTACACAGATGATAAACAGGTTAAAATTCAGTATTATATATCTAACGAAGATAAGGCATTAACTTTATCAGAATTGGATAATATAGAATTTACAGACTACACAGGTGGATTTGATATTAGTTCATTTAATAAATATGTTATTTATGCTAAGTTTACAGACCATGCAGGAAATGTTACATATATTTCAACAGATGGAATGTTAATTAAAGATATTAAACCTGAGATAACAGGTATAGAAGATGGCAAGACATATTGTGAAAAAGCAGTATTTACTGTAAGTGATGAATATTTAGATGCTGTATCAGATGTGGTGACAGATGAAGATGGAAAGATAATATCAGAAACGTTATTAACTGCCATTGACGGTGTGTATACATTAGAAGCAGGAAATCACAAGATTACTCTTGCAGATAAAGCAGGAAATACAACTGTTATCAATGTAACTGTCGACAAAGAGCATACTATAAGTGACTGGATTATTGACAAAGAAGCTACTGTGTATGAAACTGGCAAACGTCATAAAGAGTGTACAGTATGTGGAAATGTTATGGTGACAGAAGATATAGATAAACTGGAAAAACCAACGGAAGAGGTTACAGAGAAACCAACAGAAAAGGAAACTGAAAAACCAACAGAAGAGGTTACAGAGAAGTCAACAGAAAAAGTTACGGAAAAAGAAACAGAGAAACCTACAGTTACTACTAAACATAATGATAAATCAGCTAAGACAGCGGATTACACACCAATTGATATGATGTTATTAATTATATTAGCAAGTGCAATTGTGGTAACAGTAAGTGCTGCAAAACGTAACAAGAAAAATTCATAATTATTTATTGTAATTATTAAATTAATAGCCATATATCTTTCATGGATATATGGCTGTTAATGTATTAATCCCTATAAATTGCATATTATTTAATAATACACTACAATTTAAAATAAAATTCTTGCAAAATGGTATTGGTATGTTATAATCTGTAATTGTATGACTATTTGGAGGCATTTTTGCGTCTAAATGTAAAAAAATGTTAAAAATATGAAATTTAGCAGAAAGACTAGTGAAATTTAAAGAATAATATAATAAAATGGAGGAAAGAAAGATTAACGGATATATAGATATTCATTGTCATATAATTCCTCACGTGGATGATGGGGCGAGAAGTTCTACACAGGCATTAAGAATGATAGATATAGCATACAGCAACGGGATTCGTGGAATGATTGCAACACCTCATTATGAAGTGGGAAAATACGATGATAATAAAGAAGAAATTGAAAAGAATTTTGAAAAATTAAAGAATTTAGTTGCTAAGAAATATCCGGATTTTGAACTATATCTTGGCAATGAGATATTTTACAGTTATGGTGTGGTAGATAATCTTGAAGAGGGTAGGATATTTACACTTGCAGATTCGGATTATGTGCTGGTTGAATTTTCACCAAATGACAAGTATAAGTATATAAGCGAAAGCCTATATGAGCTGGTTAATAATGGATATACACCGGTTCTTGCACATTGTGAGAGATACGAAGAGGTTATGGCAGATATTGAAAATGTAGAACGGCTTGTTGATGCAGGTGTATACATTCAGATAAATGCACATACGATAGCAGGTAAATATGGCAGAGGTATTCGAAAAAAAGTACTTAAGATGATTAAAAATGACTTAGTGCATTTTATTGGTACGGATACACATAGTGATGGTCATCGTTCGCCTGATTTGGAAGAATGTATAAAATATCTTATAAAGAAAACTGACGAGGAGACAGTGGAGAGACTTCTAAGTGTTAATCCGCGTAAGATCCTTGCGAAAGACTACATATAATAAAGGAGAGTTCAAGACTAATGGAAACAGAAAACAGAAACGGCGAAGTGGAAATTGATCTTAGAGATATATTTGCCATATTGATTAACAAACTTGCAATTATTGTATTAGCAGCTGTGCTTGGTGCAGCAGTTGCATTTACATTTACGAAATTTTTAGTCAGCCCTGTATATCAGGCAAGAACACAGGTATATGTTACAAATAATTCTTTGACAACAACAGATCAGATTAAGGTTACAGATTTACAGTCAAGTAATTATCTTACTAAAGACTACATGATATTAGTAAAGAGTAATCCGGTACTGGATAAGGTGATTGCAGACTTGAATCTTAAGATGTCAACATCTGCATTAGCTGGAAAGATACATGTAAGTACACCTACGGATACGCGAATTCTTACAATTGCTGCTAATGATAAAGATCCAATGATGGCAAAGAAGATAGCTGATGCCGTAAGAGAAGCATCTAAGGCACAGATTCAGTCAGTTATGGGTATTGAGACAGTTAATACTGTAGAAGAAGCAAAATTACCTGAGAGTCCGATAAGCCCTAATACTAAGATGAATACATTAATTGGTTTTATGTTAGGATTTGTAATTGCGATAGCAGTTATTATTATAAGATTTATGTTAGATGATACTATCAAGGCACAGGAAGATGTTGAGAAATATCTTGGATTAAGTGTACTTGGTTTAATTCCTGAATTAGAGACAACTGATAGCAAGAAGAAAAAGAAAAAGAAGAAATAATAAAGAATAAATAAGAAATAACAGAAACGAGGAAATGTATGTTAAACATAAATATTGATAAATTAAAGAAATTAGATAACAGTTCCAATGAAGCATATAAGAGATTAAGAACAAATGTACAGTTCTGTGGTAGTGATGTAAAAGTTATTGCACTTACAAGTACAATTCCTAATGAGGGAAAATCAAGTGTATCTTTTAATCTTGCAGCTTCAATTGCAGAGTCAGGCAAGAAGGTAATATTTATAGATGCCGACCTTAGAAAGTCAGTTTTAGTTGGACGTTACAAGATTAACAAAGCTGTAAAAGGTTTTACACATTATTTATCAGGAGTAAATGCATTTGATGAAGTTGTATATTCTACAAATGTGGAGAATTTACATGTAGTATTCTCAGGTCCGGTTCCACCAAACCCAGCAGAATTACTTGGTAATAAATATTTTAAGACATTAATTAAACAGTTAAGACAGACATATGATTATGTTATTATAGATACTCCGCCTATCGGAAGTGTTATTGATGCAGCTATCATAGCGCAGGAATGTGATGGCGTAGTTATGGTAGTAGCAGCAGGTGAGATAAGCTATAAACTTGTCCAGAAGACAAAAGCACAGTTAGAGAAAGCGGATTGTAAGATATTAGGCGTAGTTCTTAATAAAGTTCCTACTGGTAAAGGTGGATATTATGGCAAATACTATGGACACTATGGACACTATGGTGAATATGGTAATTATGGTAACTACGGAAACTACGGAAACTATGGACAAAGTGCAAAGAAATAGATATTTAATATCTGTTTTAGGACGGAGTAATGTATGAACAATAAAAAGATTTTAGGAATTGTCGGATCAGTTATAGCAGTGGTAATTGGAATAGGAGCGATAAAATTCTCAACTTCTGACAGAAAAGGACCTGTTATTACATATTCGGACGAAGAGCTAACATATACGGAGGGTGAGCCCAATGATGTATTGCTTAAAGATGTAACTGCCGTAGATAATAAAGATGGCGATGTAAGTGATACATTAATGGTGGCAAATAAGATAGTAATAGGCAATGGTGAATATATGGAGGTAGTATATGCTGCGAAAGATTCGAAGAATAATATTACTATCACTAAGAATAATAAACGACGTGTAAAATATATATCAACAGGAGCAAATGCTAGTCAGAATACAGAAGCAAATGATGAAAACCAGTCATCAGTGCAGACAGATGCAAGCAATGAGGCAAGCACAAATGAGAGTACAAGCGAGAACCAGACAACAAATACTACGGTAGAAGATAGCGGTCCGACTGGAGAAATAGATAAGGCAGCGGCAGATGCAACCGGTATACCAGTCATCAAATTAAAGACTGCTGAGACAACTATTAAGGCTGGACAAAGGTTCGATGAGATAAGCTTTGTAAGGGAAACATATGATAATTCAGGTGACGTATCAAGAAGAATAAGAATTACCGGTGATTATAACGTAAGTGTTCCTGGAGATTATCATATTAACTATCTGGTATCAGACACAGAAGGTAATGTATCAGCACCGGCACCATTTACTTTACATGTTATACCGGCAGATACAGTAGCAGCAACAGGCAACACTGCAAATAATACTATAGTGCCTGAAAATGGCAATGTAAACAATGCGCAGCCTGGACAGAATGTACAGCAAGGGATAACAGCAGAGCAGACAGCACAGTAAATGTACTGTCTGTTTTGTGAATATAAAAATATGTTGAAATATACGAAACAACATATTAATGTGTAGAAGATAATATTTAATAGATAAACAATTAAGACTAAAATGAAGATTATATGTGACGTAAATGTCTGAGAAATGGAGGTTGACCATGAAAGAAAAAGACATATTTAAACTAGTGAGATATGGATTTGCTATTGTTCAAAGTATAATAACACTATTGTTCCTGTACTATCTTGCAAAACTTGATGTATTGCCACAGAAATATTTCTTTCTTGCAGTAGGAGTGCTCGTTGTATTATGTGTACTTAATGTGGTTTTGCAGTTTAAGAAGATACCGGGAATTATAATGTTAGTAATTGGAATCATAATCAGTATAGGTCTTGGAATAGCCTGTATATATATTGCTAAGACTACAGACGTTATGAACAAGACAGCCGGAGCTGATGAGCAGATAGATAAAATGTTAGTATATGTGCTTGCAGATGATGAAGCTAAAAGTCTGGGCGATGCTGCGGATTATACATATGGTATTCTTTCATCAAAAGGCAGAGAGGCGACAGATAAAACTATAGAAGAAATAAATAAAACTATAAATAAAGAGATTGCTATAAAGGAATATGACGATTTCTTTTCTATGATAGATGGTTTATATAATGGAGATGTTAAGGCGATTATCCTGAATGAGGCATATATAGATGTAATCATAGAGACTGAAGGTTATGAGGACTTTAAAGATAAGGTAAAAGAATTACTTATGACAGAAGTTAAGTCAAAAGTAGAATGGTATGAACAGGATGATGACAGTTCAATCAAATTAAATAGTGATGTATTTACATTATACATAAGTGGTATAGATACGTATGGTTCAGTTGCTAAGACAAGCCGAAGCGATGTAAATATTATTGCTGTTGTAAATACTAAGACTAAACAGATACTTTTAGTATCTACACCTAGAGATTATTATGTACCATTATCAATTTCTAATGGTGTTAAGGATAAACTTACGCATGCGGGATTATATGGTATAAATTGTTCAAAAGATACATTATCAATGATTTATGACTTAGATATACAGTATTACTTCAGACTTAATTTTGATGGTTTTATCAAGATAATAGATAAACTTGGCGGTGTAACTGTTCATTCAGATTACGCATTTACAACAAGAAGCGGTCACTACAATATACAGGTTGGAGACAATAAGCTTAATGGTAAGGAAGCGCTTGCATTTGCAAGAGAGAGATATGCTTTGGCAGATGGTGACAGACAGCGAGGCAGAGACCAGATGGAAGTAATTAAAGCAGTTATTAACGAAATGGCAAGCTCTAAGCTGTTATATAATTACACGGATATTATGGACGCTATTTCAGATTGTTTCCAGACAAGTATGCCTAAAGACATGATACAGAGTCTGGTTAAAATGCAGATTAATGATATGAAGAAATGGAACATAGTGTCATGCAGCGCTGATGGTACAGGTACAAGGTCATCTACTTACTCTATACCACAAAGAGATAACTTGTGGGTAATGATTCCTGACGAAAGCACAATTGAACATGCGAAAGAATTAATTCAGCAGGTTATTGATGGTAAAATAATAAGTGAGTAAATTAGTGTAGAAAAGGGTAAAGGGAAGATAAAAAATGAGACAGGTGAAAAGAAAAAATTTACAGAAAGGATTATTAGGCTATGTATAGAAGGAAAACATCAGGAATATTCAGGCATTTAGACTTTATTGCATTAGACATTATAAGTATAGAAGTTGCTTTTGCCATAGCCTATATAATCAGGCACGGCTGGAGAGGCAATAGAATTGTACTGCCTAAGTTATATTCAAATATCTTTATTGTATATATGATGATATGTGTTATAGTGGCATTAATGGCATCACCTTATAAGAAGATAGTTACCAGAGGACATTATAAAGAATTCTTATGTACTGTCAGATATGTAACTATAGTTACAATGATGCAGGTAGTATACCTGTATATGTCTCAACAGGGACAGGAATACTCCAGAATAGTATTTATGCTTACCTGGGCAATTGGAATAATAATTACTTATATTGTCAGGGAAATCTGGAAATGGGTAGTCTCAAAATCATCCATCAGAGATAATTCGAAGACACAGGCTATGGTATTAATTACGACATGTGATGAGGCAGAAGAATTAATTGATAATTTGTCAAATTATGGAAAAGGTAAATATCATATTACAGGTGTATGCATAGTCGATAAGAATATGACTGGTGAAACGATTAACGATATAAATGTATTAGCATCAGGTAATGAAATATCTGATTATCTATGCAGATCGTGGGTAGATGAAGTATTTGTAAGCCTTAATGATAAATATGAGAGTGTAGAAAAGAAGCTGGTGGAAGATTGTCTGCTTATGGGAATTACAATACACCAGAATCTTGCTAAGATCGTAAACGAACCGGGTAAAGTAAGAATGGTTGAAAGAATGAATGAATATACCGTACTTACAAGTGCTATTAATACAGCTTCAATAGTTGAGAGTTTTATCAAGAGACTAATGGATATAGTCGGAGGTATTGTCGGACTTATATTTACTGGAATATTATTTATATTTGTAGCACCAGCGATATACATCAAATCACCTGGGCCAATCTTCTTTAAGCAGTGGCGAGTTGGTAAGAATGGTAAGAAATTTCACATATATAAATTCAGAAGTATGTACTTAGATGCGGAAGAACGTAAAGCTGAACTTATGGCACAGAACAAAGTTAAGGACGGCATGATGTTCAAGATGGAGAATGATCCACGTATAATTGGTGGTGAAAATGGGAAAGGAATTGGAAACTTTATACGAAAAACATCTATAGATGAATTCCCACAGTTCTTAAATGTTCTTAAAGGCGATATGAGTCTTGTCGGCACACGTCCACCAACACTTGATGAATGGGAGAAATATGAACTTCATCATAGAGCAAGACTTGCCATTAAGCCTGGTCTTACCGGAATGTGGCAGGTTAGTGGAAGAAGTGACATTACTGATTTCGAAGAAGTAGTTAAGTTAGATACAAAATATATCATGAACTGGAGCCTTGGGAAGGATATAAAGATACTACTTAAGACGGTATGGGTAGTATTAAAGAAAAAAGGTTCGTCCTAATTGAAATTGCAGATATATACAATTAAATATCAGTAGATGCTAATGATATTGATACATATAAACAGGAAGGTATGGTCAGGAAAATTATGAAATTATCAACGGTTGCAGCCTTTAAAAATATAAATAGTAATTCAGATAAATTTATACACATTAAAGGAGATGTACTGAAAAATTTTCAAAAAGAATTGTTGAAAATGATGCAAGATATCGTAACAGTATGTGAAGAAGAGAAAATAGCATATTGTTTATTAGGTGGAAGTGCATTAGGTGCAGTAAGACATAAAGGATTTATACCATGGGATGATGACATGGATATAGGTATGCCAGCTTATGATTTTGAACGGTTCAGAATTGCATTTTTAAAAAAATTCGGCGAAAAATATTGGGTGCATTATTGCAAAACTAAAGATTATGGAATGACAGTAAATAGAATAAGATTAAAAGGCAGCGTTTGTAGAGGAAGAGAAGATACATATACAGAAGAATGTGGCTTTTTTATAGATATATTTTTAATGGAAAATACATTTGATAATAAAATATTATATAATATACATGGCTTTTTCTGTATGGCATTTGGCTTTTTACTATCTTGTAGAATGTTTTATAAAAACCGGGAACTTATGAGTGAGTTAGCAGAGGCTAATCCGGATTTAAAATCAGCTTTTAAAATTAAAATTTTTATAGGTAGATTATTAAGTTTCATATCTATTAAGAAATTGACCTGTTTTACACAAAAGATATATGGATTGTGTAAAAATAATAATTCCAAATACGTAAGCATTCCATCAGGAAGAAAGCATTATTTTAAAGAAACGTATCTAAGAGATGGACAGGTACAGGTAACAAAATGTGAATTTGAAGGACACAAGTGGAATATACCTAAAGATTATGATGCATATCTTAAGAAAATGTATGGTGATTATATGAAGATTCCACCAGAAAAAGATAGAGAGGAACATATTGTTTTGGAACTTAAATTTCCGGAAAACTAAATGTGAAATGAGGAATTGAGTAGTATGGTGAAGTATGACAAAAGTAATTGTGGTGAAGAAGTTTCGCTTGAAGAAGTTAAAAGTAAATTAGTTGATATGCTGCTTGTGTTAGCAGATTATTGTGAAAAAAATGGAATTAGATACTATCTTTCAGGAGGAACACTTTTAGGCGCAATAAGACATAAAGGATTTATACCATGGGATGATGATATTGATATCAATATGCCAAGACCTGATTGCGAAAAATTACAGAAAATATCAGGTGGTGTTATAGGAAATTATAAATTAGTACGTCCGAGTGGAAATGCGGTATGCGTTAAACATTTTTGGCGATTATATGATGAATCAGTATTGCTAGAGGATTCTATACAGAAAAATAATAAAAAAAATGTTTATTATCCAATATTTATTGATATTTTTCCGATTGAAGGATTACCAGCAGATGATAAAGCAACTAAGAAACATTATAATTCAATGGAATTAGGAAAGAAAATGCTTAATTGTACAACGGGTTCATTATTTCATGGAAAAAATCTGCCTGCTAAAATCTTTCATTTTGTGTGCAGACCAATTGCAATGTTGTTTGGTCAGGACTATTGGATACAGCAGGTTCAGAAAAAAGCGACAAGTATACCGTTTAATGCTTCGGAATATATTGGTGTCGTAACTACAAATATACATAAAACAGAAGAGAAAGTATTAAAAGCAGAATATATACCACAGATAGAGCTTGAATTCGAAGGACATATGCTAAAAGGTCCTAAGGGATATCATAAATATCTTTCGCAATTATATGGAGATGATTATATGGAACTTCCACCAGAAGAAAAAAGAGTATCCCATCATATATTTAAGTTTTATAAGACTATACAATCAGAAAAAAGTAATATATAAAAAGTTGTTAAAATAATACGGCAATTGTATATAGGATTAGGAGGAATGATTATGGTAGTAGCATTATTAACAGCGGCAGGTACAGGCACAAGAATGGGACAGGATATTCCTAAACAATTTATGCATGTAGAAAATAAACCTATAATAATTCATACAATGGAGGCATTTCAAAATAATCAAAGTATAGATTCAATAGTTGTTGTGACCTTACCAGCATGGATAGATGTATTAAAAGCATATGCAGCACAATTTAATATAAATAAACTTAAATGGGTTGTAGCTGGTGGCAGTACAGGTCAGGAGTCTATATGCAAAGGATTAAATGCTATAAAAGATGAATGTGATAAAGATACAGTAGTAATGGTACATGACGGAAATAGATGTATGATTTCAGGTGAAATAATATCAGACAGCCTTGCAACATTTAAAGCGCATGGAAGTGCTGTCGCAGCAATCCCATGTGTTGAAGCTGTATTTAAAAGCGAGGATAATGGTAAATCATCTAGAATTTCCATTCCGAGAGAGCAGTTATATAGAACACAGACACCTCATACATATACATTAGAGAAACTTTTGTGGGCACATGAGGAAGCAGCTAAGAGAAGTATAACAAATACGGCTGCCTCATGTACATTGATGCAGGAATTAGGAGAAACAATATATTTCTCTAAAGGTTCAGAAGAGAATATTAAGATTACGACTGTAGAAGATATGGTTATATTTAAGGCATTATTACATACTAAAAAGGATAGCTGGTTAAAATGATAAACTATAATGAAGAATATTGGAATGATGTTAAGCAGGTTATCAATAACATTCCGCTAAAAGAGAAATTATATGGAAAAACAGTTTTAATAACAGGTGCAACCGGTATGATATGTTCATCAATTGTTGATATATTAGTATATCTGAATAGATATGAACAAGCAAAAATTAAAATCATATTAGCAGGAAGAAATGCGAAGAGAACATCAGATAGATTTTATTATACAAAAAATGACGAATATACATTTGTACAGTATGATGCGACTGATGATAAAGATATAAATATAAATTCAGACTATATTATATATGGAGCAAGCAATGCAAATCCTAAAATGTATACGGCAGAACCGGTTGAAACAATGCTTGCCAATCTTATTGGATTAAATAGAATGCTTGAAATGTCAGCTAAAAATAAAGTAATCAGATTATTATATATATCATCAAGCGAAGTATATGGCAATATAGATGAGGTAAGACCAAGAAAAGAGACAGATTATGGATATGTAGACATATTAAATATGCGTGCAAGTTATCCATGTGCAAAACGTGCCGCAGAAGCATTATGTGTGGCTTATACAAATGAATATGAATTAAATACAGTTATAGCACGACCTGGACATATATATGGTCCATCAATTACATCTTCGGATACAAGGGCCACAGCTGAATTCACTCGGAATGTTGCAAATAATGAAGATATAGTAATGAAAAGTAAAGGTAACCAGTTACGCTCATATTGTTATACCTTAGACTGTGCTTCAGCTATTTTAACTATTCTTTTAGGTGGTAAAAATGGAGATGCGTACAATATTTCTAATAGAGATTCTGTATGCACAATCAGTGATATAGCAAGAGAATTAGCAAAGGTATCGTCTAAAAAAGTTATATACCAAATGGCAACAAGTGAAGAAAGTAAAGGGTTTAATCTAATGACAGATTCATCATTAGATGGAGAAAAACTGGAAGGTCTTGGATGGAAAGCAGAATTTAATTTAGAACAAGGTACATATAGAACAATAAAATATTATATGAAATAGATATATTAAGGAGAGAAAAGAAATATGTATGATTATCTGATAGTTGGCGCAGGATTATTTGGCGCAGTATTTGCACAGCAGGCAAAAAAAGCAGGCAAAAAGTGTCTGGTTATAGATAGAAGAGAATGTATAGCAGGTAATGTTTATACAGAGAAAATTGAAGGAATAAATGTACATAAATATGGTGCACATATATTCCATACTAATAACAAAGAGGTATGGGAATATGTTAATGAATTCGCTACATTTAACCGATTTACCAATTCTCCGGTAGCAAATTATAAAGGTGAATTATATTCATTACCATTTAATATGTATACATTCAATAAGATGTGGGGAGTTGTTACTCCACAGGAAGCAAAAGAAATGATTGAGAAACAGAAGAAGGAAGCAGGGATTACAGAACCTAAGAACCTTGAGGAACAGGCTATCAGCCTTGTAGGTACAGATATCTATGAGAAGCTTGTAAAAGGATATACTGAGAAACAGTGGGGCAGAAAATGTAGTGAACTTCCTTCATTTATTATTAAACGTTTACCGGTAAGATTGACATTTGATAATAACTATTTTAATGCCTTATATCAGGGAATACCTGTAGGTGGATACACTAAGATGGTTGAAAATATGCTTGAGGGCATAGATGTAGAACTTAATAGTGACTATCTCAAGAATAAGGATAAATACGATAGTATGGCAGAAAAGGTAATCTATACCGGAGCAATAGATGAATACTTTAATTACAGCCTTGGTAATCTTGAGTATCGTTCAGTTCGATTTGAAAATGAGATTCTTGATACAGACAATTATCAGGGAAATGCAGCAGTTAATTATACAGATAGTGAGACTCCATGGACAAGAATTATTGAACATAAATGGTTTGAATTTGGTAAGGATGAAAATGGCAATGATATACCTAAAACTGTTATCAGTAAGGAATACAGTTCAGAATGGAAATTAGGTGATACACCATATTATCCTGTAAATGATGAGAAAAATGGTAATTTATACAGTAAGTACAAAGAATTAGCAGACAAAGAAGATAAAGTCACATTCGGTGGAAGGCTTGGAGAATACAAGTATTATGATATGGATGCAGTAATCGCATCTGCATTAAATTGCGCGAAGAAAGAATTAAGTAAATAACAGATATGGTAGATTATGTTTAGAAAATTAGATAAGTTAAAACAGGAAAAAACTAAATACATAAACGACATAAAAGAAAATGAAGATAAACTCTATGCCGGTGTCTACAGGCTTGTATTCAATGAAGGAAGATGTTTCTGGGAGAAAGAAGACAGTTTCTTTAAATGGCTTAAGAAACTGTCTGATGAGGACGTAAGCAGCAAGAAGAAAATAAGATATTTTATGCTTGGTAAAAAGTATAGAATAAAGGATAATTTAAATAATATTGCTAAAAGTAGCTCTAAAGATAATTTCAAGACTAAAGGCAGCGCTTCAGGAGATAAACTGTATGTAACAAGAAAAGGTAATGTTAAGGTTTTCGACAGTAATAAAGAAAGAGTTACATATTATTGTGAACATAGCGATTTAGTCAACAAAGCAATAGATTTTAATGAGAATTATGCAAAGTTTTTTGGCAAAAATGTAATAATAGAATGTAATAGTGATAAAAAATTCATTGTGGAAAGACTTATAACTGAAGCAGGTTTATGGAGAAATAATAAATCTGACTTAGCAGAGATGTCGGAATGGTTAGGAAAAAGTCTCTGTAATTACGAACGTAGTCTGACTGAGAATGATAAAAATTATGTAAATTATGATAAGTATCTGAAAGAAGTATATAGAAATGCGAAAAGTGAACAGGAAAAATCACTTTTAGACAGAATAGCAAAAGCTCTTAAAAAAGATGATAATTATAATATGATATTTATTAACCAGCATAATGACCTGGTGTTATCTAATATTCTCAAAGAGAAAACAGGATATACAGTATTTGATTATGAATTCTATGGAAAGAATTTGTTCTACTACGATTTCCTCTTATGGTTTGTATGGAAAGCAATATATTATCGTGAAAAGGAATATTTTGATGGCTATATGCATGGTAAAATGGATAAAATGATACAAAAATTGTTTGAGGAAATTGGCACTCAGTTTGATGATAAACGAAGAAAAGAGTATGTATATCTGTTTGTTCTTGCAAATGTTAATATGCATCTGGTATATAAAGAAGGAATAGATTTCAGAAAGTATAATGAATTTCTGGATTATGTGGATAATTATGTTATATAACATTTTACAATAGAGGTAATTAAACAATGAATAACGATTCAATATTAAAGATAAAATTTAATAGAAGAAGTGTAAGCCTTTGCCTGTTTTGGTTGTTATACTTTATGCCCTTAGCTATTAGGCGAATTATACCAAATGGTCAGTTATTGTGTATATTTGTACGTATGCCGATAATCTGCATAATAATAGGTAATTACATCAGAAAAAGTGATGGTATATTAAGAATTTCAAAGTACTGGATATATGTGATATTGATGCTCGTCTGGAATGTATTCACCATAGTATTAGGTACTCCGGGACAGACTGTAACATATGTGTTATCTACATATACAATTATAGAGATGCTTATAGTTATTGCATATTCTATTAACACTGATGGATTTAATGGATTAAAACCATTATATGTTGTGAGCATATTCTATATATGGATAAGTTTTGCAGTAATGGTATTGTTTCCGCATGGATTATATATGAGTTCACAAGGTTCAAGTATTGTACGTGCACAATGGTTATTCGGCTCTAAGAATAATACACCGATATTTATGATAATATTCAGTATGGTTATAATGGCAATAACATTGCATGAAGAAAATACAAGAACCAGAATTAAGAATACAATTATGAATATTTCTGTATTGCTTGCGTGTTTTGAGAGTACATCAGCAAGTGAAACAAAAGTTATATTTATGAAAGGATCATCGACAGGAATTATTGTATCAATGGCGATGATAGCACTCTTATTATATGTAAATGTACCGAAATGGCTGGTAAAGAATAAATTAGAAATTTTTAATATAAAAAATGTCATAATTGCAATAGCCGCTGTAAATATTGTTGTATTAGGCGGTGCAAATATTTCATTTATCAAGAATTTCATAGAGAATTATATGCATAAGAATATGACATTCTCAGGTAGAGTTTATGTATGGGATAACTGTATACCATATATTATGAAATCACCTATTGTGGGGCATGGATATGTAAGTAAGGTATTCTGGACCAATGGTGCAACAAGTACATATAACATATTCCTTGGAATATTGGAGTATTATGGTATACCATCTTTAATCTTATTGATACTAGCAGCGTTAACACTAAAGACATCAAAGAAAATGTCAGAGCAGATTATGCTTATGGGTATTTTGCTGGTTGCTATTAATGGATTAATGAGCCAGATAGATGGAAAATATTTGTTATTCTTTATGACAATAATCCAGGTTACTGAGAAATGGTATAGAAATAATGAAAAGTTGTATGAGACAGAGATAGATAATAAAGAGAGAAAGAAGTAAATTTATGATAGTAGAAAAGAAAAATTCAAGGGTATCTAATACTATATACAATTTTGTTAGTAGTATGGGTGGACAATTTATCACAATATTAATGCAGTTTATAGTAAGAACTGTATTTATTAAGACTCTTGGAAAGTCATATCTAGGTATTAACGGATTATATTCAAATATTTTAAATATGTTGTCATTGACAGAATTTGGATTTTCAAATGCAATTTTATTTAAATTATATGAACCAATTGCTAAAAATGATTATAAAAGATTAGCACAGTTAATGGAACTATATAAAAAAATATATAGAATTATCGGGGCCATAATTGCGGGCGTAGGGCTATGTTTAATTCCGTTTTTACCAATATTGATAAGTGATTATGATAAATTAGAAAAATTACATATAAATGCAGTTTTTATATTTATATTATATCTATTAAAATCAGTTACATCATATTTGTTTTTTTCTTATAAAAGTGCTATAATTAGAGCTAATCAGAAAGAATACTTAATCAATATTGTAAGTTATGTATTCACAATTGTAGCGGGAATTGCACAGATTATTTGCCTTATATTATTTACAGATTTTGTTATTTATGTAGTGATATTGGTTTTGCAGGTTATATTGCAGAATATATGTTGTGCAAGAATGGCTGATAAAATGTATCCTTATATAAATGAAAAATGTGAAGAAAAAGTAGCAACTAAAGAGATAAAAGGGATATTTAAAGATTGTTCAGCTCTTTTTATATACAATGTAAACAGTTTTGTTATTAAGTCAACAGACAATATAATTATATCGGCGGTTATGGGTATATCTTATGTAGCATTGTATTCAAATTATTATATTTTATATACTACATTTTATACTTTATTTAGCAAAATATATGATTCATTAACACATAGTTTGGGGAATTTACACACAGAAAAAGATAAAGCACACGAATATCAGATATTTAAGTCAATTAATCTTGTAACATGTATAATAGGTGGGACAGCATTCGTAGGTATTGCTTGTGTTGCTGATGAATTAATAACAGCATGGATTGGTTCATCCTGGGTAATTAAACAGCCCTTCGCATTTCTAATTGGATTGGAATTATATACATTGGCAGTTTGTAAACAATTTAATAGATTTAGAAATATAATGGGATTATTTCAACAGGCAAAATACAGACCGGTTGCAGGTTGTATAATAAATTTAGGTGTATCGGTAGCATTAGTACATGTATGTGGAATTTATGGTGTTTTGATTGGTACAATAGTGGCAGACTGGCTCACTTTTGTATGGTTTGATCCAATGATAATACACAAATATGGATTTGAAAATAAATTTTCTCTTATTCAATATTATCTAAGGTTTGCAAAGCAATTTCTTATTGTTGTGATGGTGGGTATTGTAGATTACATTATTTGTAATAATTTTCTAACTGGCTGGGGTTGGTTATCAGTAGTAGTTCATTCAGCAATATGTGGAATTAGTGTTCCTCTTGTTGTTTTTCTTATATATAGAAAAACTGAAGAGGGAAAATATCTTGTAGGTATTGCTAAAAGGATAATAAATAAATTTATTCACATAAAGAAAAATGCGTAAGAATAAATTGTAATGTAGCTAAGAATATACAAATGGAGAAAGGACGTGACGACATGGAGAAAAAATTAAAAAGACTTGTAGCGATATTGATGGCAGTCACACTAATTATTGGAAATTTAGATATTTCACTGGTTAAGACAGTTTTTGCAGATGAAATTTCTAATTATTTCACAATATATTATCATGAAGATATGGATAGTGAAGCATCAAGTATCATATCACATGTTGAATATGGAGTGACAACGAAAACACTTACAGCAACGGACTTAGGGTATTCGAGAAGTGGAAAACTATTAAGAGGTTGGTATGTAAGAAGACAGTATGATGGAAAATGGGCATACACGTTAGATGGAAACACGGTAATATGGGCAACTGAATGTCCAGAGGGTGCTTCTTTATGTTTGTACAAGGAAGGAATAACAGTAGCTAAGACAGTACCAGCAGGTAGGGCAATTGATTTTTATGGTGTATGGGTAGATGATTATTTTACAGTAAAATATCATAAAGATGATAAATCGGAAGCAAGTAATATAACAACAAAAGTAACATATGGAACAGATACAAAGACACTTACAGCGGAAGAACTTGGCTTTGAGAATAATGGATTAGCATTATCAGGTTGGTATGTGTATAGAGAAAGTGATGGAAAATGGGCATACACGTTAGATGGGAATACGGTAATATGGGCAACCGAATGTCCAGAAGGTGGCTACTTATGCCTATATAAAAGTGGAACACATGTTGCCAAGACTGTTCCAGCAGGAACAGTAGTTCATTTCTATGGTGTTTGGGTAGAAAATAGCTACACAATCAAGTATCATAAAGATTTAAACAGTGAAGAATCAAAATACACAACGGTAGTAGAATATGGAACTCCTACGGATACATTATCAGCAAATGAACTTGATTTTAAAAAAGAAAATAGTGTACTGGGAGGGTGGTATGCAAAGAGAGAAAGTGATGGCAGATGGGCATATACATCTGATGGAATAAATGTTAACTGGTTATCAGAGTCAGAGGCTACATCAAATGACAAATTATATGTATATAATCCAAATGTTAATGTAGCAAGAACTGTAAAGCCTGGAGAAACAGTACATTTCTATGGAAAATGGATATCAGGAAATATAAATGTATGTGATTATGGTGTTGATGGAACAGATAAAGCAGATGACATCGATGCATTAAATAAGGTCTTAGAAATTGGTAGAGATAATGATACGCCGATTACGGTAAATATACCGGAGGGTACATATTATATAAGTAAAAGACTTAATATATATTCTAATACGACACTTGTTCTAGATGCGAATGCCAAAATTGTAAGACTTGATGAAGACCAGGAGATGTTACAAAGTTGTCAAGGAAAAGGTGAGCTTTTAGGTGGATATGACCAGACTTCGAATATAACTATTATAGGAGGAATATGGGACGGAAACATTACAGATACAACTGTAATGTGTGATGTGCTAAGATTCAATCATTGTAACAATATAACTCTTAAAGATTGTACAATTAAGGGATATTGCGGAAGACATATGGTTGTTTTTGCAGGTGCTAATGGAGTAGTAGTTGATAATGTTACTTTTGAAGATGCACATTTGTATACAGGTACGGAACCTGATACGGAAAACTATTACGTATATAATGAAGATGGCAGCATAGATTATGAGAATTCGTATAGAGTTATGGAAGCACTACATATTGATTGTATAACAGAGGATGGGACATCAGAGGTTCCAGCATTACCATATGATGGTACATTATGTAACAATATTGTAGTTAAAAATTGTACATTTAATAATCTTATATCAGGTATTGGTAATCATGCTTTAATAGATAATAGAGGAGTAAATTTTGAAATTAGTAATAATAAATTTAATAATATTAAAGCAATATGCATAAATGCATATAACTATAATAATGTTAATATAGATTCCAATATAGCAACAAATGTAACAGAGTTTTTAACATTGAGAAATTCATCGGGTGTTGTTAAGAATAATAGTGTGGAAATAGCTGCTGACGAGTTCATACCTAATCGTATGGGAATGAATATATATCAGGATAATGATGCAGAAATTTCAGGAAACACTATCAATAATTCCAAAACTTATGGAATACGCATAACTAATGGAGATAATATAAAATTAACAGACAATAATATTGATAATAGTAAGACTACAGGGCTTTTTGTGAATAATTCCACAGGTTGTGTAATCTCAAAAAACGATATAAATAATTCAGGTAATTATGGTGTGCTGATATCTTCATCAGAAGCAGAACTAAATAATAATTCCATTAATACAAGTGTAAGCCATGCGGTTATGCTTAGGGTTGGTTCAAAAGTAAAACTAAATAATAACATTGTTAAGTTAGCCGGAGAAAATGGAATTAATGTTAATGATTCATTAGCAGATATTTGTGAAAACAATGTTGAAAACAGTAAATTAGTTGGAATTATGCTATATAATTGTCAGTATACAGATAATATCATTAGTAAAGTTAATAGAAATACTGTTAATGGTTCAGAGAATGATGCCATCCAGCTAGCTAATAGTAAGGCCGATATTGAATATAATATAATCAGTGGTACTGGTAATAATGGAATTCTGTTAAATCAGAATTCTGAAGCACTTATATCTGATAATAAACTAACAGATATAGGATATAATGGTATTTTTATAAATGCCAGTAGAGGTAATATTAAAAATAATAGTGTAGATGCACCTAAAAATTATGGAATTGTTATATATAATTCAAAGGATAAAGAACAATACACTATAAAAAATGATGTGATAAATAATACAATTACAGATTCAGCATTTGAAAGTATTTACTTTACAAATAGTGATGTTAACCTTGCAAATAATAATAATATATCTGGTTGTAAGACTAATGCGATATATGCAATGGAAAGTAATGTTAAGGAAATAAATAACAATGTTGTAATAAATCCGATAAATAACGGTATATATACATATAAAGCCAATGTATCAGATATTAATAATAACAATGTTTCAGGAGCCGGTATTAATGGAATATATATATCAACGGCATCGATTGTAAAAAATGTACTGAATAATATAGTAAAAAATTCGTCTAATTATGGAATATTAGTATCATCAGCAGAAACAACATTAAAAAATAATACAGTAGATACCACTACAAAACATGGTGTTGTAATTAGGGATAAATCGAAAGCAGTTTTAACTGGAAATACAATTAGAGGAGCCAGAGAAAACGGAATTAATATAAATGCTTCATTAGCAGATATTAGAAAAAACAATATTGATGCAAGCGGACAAGTCGGAATAATGTTATACAACTGCCTATATACAGGTAATGACATAAATAATGTTGTAGAAAATACAGTTACAAATTCCGGAAATGCTGGAATTAAGGCTAATTTGTCATCTAATATTAATGTTGAAAACAATGATATAGATATTACAGGAGCAGCAGGTATCTATATACATACTGTAGATAATGCAGAAGTTATAGGTAATGATATACAGAATTCAAAGGGTAATGGAATTCAGATATATAAAACCAATATTGCGAATATTAAAGATAATTTTGTTACAGCCAGTACATTACATGGAATAACTGTAAATGCAAGTAAAGAAGTTATTCTTACAGCCAATGACGTAATAAATAGTGGTAAAAAAGATATTAATTCAAATGATGCAAGCACAGGAAAAGCAAGCAATAATGCTGTGAGTACATCAGGAACATATACATATAGTAAAACAGATTTTCCGATAACAGATACAAAAATTTCCATAAGGCTTGCAGACATTGAAAATATAAATGAACAAAACTATACTGGAAATGCAGTAGAACCGGAATTAAAAATAACATATAATGGAACAGAACTTGTTAAGGATATAGATTATCAGGTTGTCTATGATAAAAATACTGAACCGGGAAATGCAATGGTCATAATTACAGGAATAGGTAGTTATAGTAGTTATGTAGTTAAAAATTTTACTATCAAAAAACAAATCATAACAGGCTGGCAAAAAGTTGATGGTAAATGGTATTATTATAATAGCTTAGGCGTAAAGCAGACAGGCTGGCAGAAAATAAGTGGTAAATGGTATTATCTTAATAGTTCAGGAGTGATGCAGACAGGCTGGCAGAAAATAAGTAGTAAATGGTATTATCTTAATGGTTCAGGAGTGATGCAGACAGGCTGGCTAAAAAAGGCTAATAAATGGTATTACTTTAATGGCTCAGGAGTGATGCAGACAGGCTGGCTAAAAAAGGCTAATAAATGGTATTACTTTAATGGCTCAGGAGTGATGCAGACAGGCTGGCTAAAAAAGGCTAATAAATGGTATTACTTTAATGGTTCAGGAATAATGCAAACGTCAAAATGGATAAATAATAAAGGAAAATGGTTTTATTTTGATGAACTTGGAATAATGCAGACCTCAAAGTGGATAAAAGGTATATACTATGTAAAAGAAGACGGAAGCATGGCCATTGATGAATGGGTATGTGGTGGTAAATATTATGTTGGTTCTGATGGTAAATGGATAAAGGACGCAACAAAATAAAAAAACAATGTTCTGGAAGTTCCATAACTATAATTATAATATAGATATGAGAATTTTCAGAACAATTAATGTAATGACAATAAAAAAAAGAAAGAATTAGAGAAAAATGGAAGAGATTAGAATAATTATTGCAGCACATAAGAAATACAGAATGCCTGAAGACAAAATGTATCTTCCGCTCCATGTTGGAGCAGAGGGTAAAACAGATGATAGCGGAAAACCACTCGACTTAGGTTACATAAAGGATAATACAGGAGATAATATCTCAGAATTGAATCCAAGCTTTTGTGAACTTACGGGTATCTATTGGGCGTGGAAGAATCTTGATGCGAAGTATATAGGTCTTGCACATTATAGAAGACATTTCTGCATGAAGAAAAAGGGTAAAGATCCGTTTGACAGCATCTTAAAATATGAGGAGATAAAACCCTATCTAGGGAAGATAAAGGTTTTTGTACCAAATAAAAGAAAATATTACATAGAATCTTTATATAGCCATTATAAGCATACACATTATGCTTGGCAGTTAGATGAAACCAGAAGAATAATTAGTGAAAAGTATCCAGATTATTTGAAGTCATATGATAAAATCGTAAAAAGATCATATGGATATATGTTCAATATGATGATAATGGAAAAGGAATATTTAAATCAGTATTGTCAATGGTTGTTTAATATTCTGTTTGAGTTGCAAAAGATGAAAAACATGCCGGAATTATCAGCATTTCAGAATAGATTTTATGGAAGAGTTTCGGAAATTATCTTTAATGTATGGCTTGATTATCAATTAGAAAGTGGTAACTTAAAGAAAGAAGATATAAAAGAAATAAAGTGTATACATATTGAAAAGATAAATTGGACAAAGAAAATATTTGCATTTTTAAAAGCTAAATTTTTTAGTAAAAAATATAATGGCAGTTTTTAAGAGAGTGTATAGATTGACTAATTATATTTCGGGATTAAGTGATTTAGAAAAGCTTGTTTAATTGATATCACAGAAGGAGTAAATTACTGATGGCAAAACAGATATATTATATAGATATTAATCGTATTAAAAGGAATACTGCAGGTTCAAAAGCTAAAGATGATATTGCAGATATATGTAAGAAAAATGGATATAACAGAGTGGTACTTCCGACATTTCCTGATAAAGGTAGTAAAATATATAAGAAATTGTGGCTTTGCATTATATGTCCTATCAATTGGATAAAATTATATTTCAAAATACCAAAAGATGCGATTGTACTTTATCAACATCCAATGTATGGTAATAGATATACTAATAAATGTGTACCAATATTGAAAAAAAGAAAGAATATTAAATTTATAGCAATAGTACATGATTTAGAATCATTAAGGCAGGGAATAGCGGGAGTAATAGAAAATAATACCAAAACCAATGAAATTGCAGATAATATGCTTTTAAAGAAAATGGATTATGTTATTTGCCATAATGAAAAGATGAAGAAGTATCTTATTGAAAAAGGATTTGATAGTAATAGACTAATACTACTTGGAATATTTGACTATTTGACGAATATTGAGAAATCCGAACAGATAACCCCTTTTGATAATAATAGATGTGAGGTGTCTATTGCAGGAAATTTAGCTATTGGTAAGAGTGGCTACATATATGAACTCATTAAGGATTATGAGAATAACGACAAAATATTTATAAACCTCTATGGTAATAACTTTGACGAAACTAAAGCAACATCTAATTCAAAATGGCATGGTTCATTTCCGGCAGAAAAATTACCGGGCATAATAGCAGGTAACTTCGGGATTATATGGGATGGACCAAGCGATGAGAGTTGTAAAGGTAATACAGGCGAATATTTAAAATATAATAATCCACACAAGACATCACTTTATCTTGCATCAGGGCTTCCGGTAATAATATGGAAGCAGGCTGCAATGGCGGATTTCATATTAAAGAATAACCTGGGTATAGCAGTAGATTCATTAAAAGATATCAGTAAGGCAATAAGCGGATTAAGTAACGAAGAATATGAAATAATGCGTAAGAATGTTGAAATTATAGGAAGAAAATTAAGGGAAGGAGAATATTTTACAAAGGCATTTTCTACAGCTTTAGATAAGATAGAGAATGAATAATAAAATATATTTAAGCAGACAATTATGGTAGATTTAAAGATAGAGTTACCAGACGGCTTTCTTGAAGAAGAAGTAAGATGTGATTATACGGTAACCAAAGACATTAAAGAAGTATGGGCAATAGAGATAGACTTGCTTATGCAGTTAGACGAAGTGTGTAAGAAACATAATCTCAAATATTACATTACAGATGGTACGATGCTAGGAACAGTAAGACATAAAGGATTTATACCATGGGATGATGATATAGACGTTACAATGTTTCGTGATGATTATGAGAAATTATTGAAAGTGGCAGAGACAGAGTTTAAATATCCATATTTCTTACAGACAGAATATAGTGACCCGGGTTGTCTAAGAGGACATGCACAACTTAGAAATTCAGCAACTACAGGAATATTGAAGACAGAAGAGGGCAAATTTAAGTTTAATCAAGGATTATTTCTTGATGTATTCGTAATGGATAACGTTATTGATGATAAGAAGTTATACGAGCAGCAGAAGAAAGATGCAGAAAAATACAGGAAAAGAGCTGTTAAATATGCGAGATGGTCTACTAGATATTATAAGCAGAATACATGGCAGAGCAAAGTAAAGGGAATATTATATCCGGTTGTAAATACGTTTTTAAGAAAGACTAAGCTTGAAGAGAAGAACTTTAGGAAATTTGAAGAGGTCTGTAAGAGGTATAACAATATGGAGACAAAGTATGTGACAACTTTAGAGTTTTCGTTCGATATAGAGAGATGGGGCAAGAGATTAAAGTCATATTTCGATAAGGTTGAATATATGCCATTTGAATTCATAAAACTTCCGATATCAGTTGATTATGATGAGATGCTGAGAAATGATTATGGAGACTATATGGTATTCAAGAAAGGAGCCAGCGCACATGGTGATATGATAATTGACACAGACAGATCATATACTGAATATATTAATAAGATAACAAAAGATAAGAGTGGAAATAAATAGATATAACTAAATATAGCAAAATACGGCAGGATATAACAGTGATTATACCAGACTAGACAAAAAACTACAGATATGTTATAGTTTGGTTCGTTGCCTATGAAAAATAAGGAGATATGTAATGGTCGAGAATAAAGTTAATAACGCGGAAGATAAAGATATTAAGAGATGTACAGAAGAAAGTGAAGCAGAAAAAATTGAGGATAAAGAAGTGGCTGAGCTTATTGCCAAGGTGATGAAAGTACCATTAGATGGTATAAAGAATGTATCAGCACTAAAGAAAGGAATGACTAACCGCTCATTTATATTTGAATATGAAGATAAGAAATATATTATGAGAATACCGGGGAATGGTTCAAAAGAGACCGTTAACAGGGAAGAAGAAGCGGCAGTTTATAATATTATCAGCGATAAAGATATTTGTGATAATATAATATATATTAATCCAAAAACGGGTTACAAAATTACTGAATATATAGAAGATGCGAGAGCATGTGATCCGTTAAATGAAGAAGATTTAAGAAAATGTATGAAGAAATTACGTGAATTTCACAATATGAAATTGAAAGTAGGTCATACATATGATTTATTCTGGTATCTGGAATATTATGAGAAGCTTTGGAAGGGCAGATCATCAATGTATCCGGATTATGAAGAGACTAAGAAGAAAATATATGAGTTAAAAGATTACATAGAAGAACACGCAGGCGAGATGGTATTAACGCATATTGATCCTAATTATAATAATTTTCTATTTAGTACAGACGAGAATGGAGAAGAAAAGTTGAATCTTATCGATTGGGAATATGCAGGAATGCAGGACCCTGATGTGGATATTGCTGTGTTTGGCACATATGCAATGTATAACAGGGAACAGATAGATAAGCTTATTTCAATATATTTTCCGGAAGGCTGTACAAGAGAAAGAAGAATAAATATATATTGCTATGTTGCAATTTATGCAATGTTAACAAGTAACTGGTGTGAATATAAGAGACATCTGGGAATTAACTTTGGAGAGTATTCATTAATGCAGTACAGATATGCTAAAGAATTTTATGATATTGCTAAAGCAGAGATGCGAAGCTAATAACTTTGATAGCCAGAGTTATCAGATTCATAATAATTAAATTTTGGCATAATAAACAGGTTCATAACAAATAAGATAACATATCAGGCATAGATATATGACAACTGATATGAAAATATAAGAAAGAAGGGCAGACAAATGCATCATGTAGAGCGAGCTATAATAATGGCGGCCGGTTTTGGTAACCGAATGAGGCCGGTTACGGATACGATACCTAAGCCTTTAGTAAAGGTAAATGGTAAGAGAATGATTGAAACATGTATAGATGGATTATTAGCTAATGGGATTACTGAAATATACATAGTTGTAGGATATCTTAAAGAAAAGTTCAACGTTATTAAGGAGAAATATCCTTTTATCCAATTCATTGAAAATCCCTATTATGAAACATGTAATAATATTTCCTCATTATATATGGCGAGGGAACATTTAAAGAATGTACTTATACTTGATGGAGATCAGGTAATTCGCAACGCAGAAATATTAAGACCTGAGTTCGAACGTTCGGGATATAATTGTGTATGGACAGATGAAGATACTATCGAATGGACTCTTACTGTAGAGAATGGTATTGGTGTGTCATGCAGCAGAATCGGTGGGAATCATGCATGGCAGATGTTCAGCATATCAAGATGGACAGAAGAGGATGGACAAAAGTTAAAGAGACATTTAGAACTTGAATTCATAGAGAAGAAGAATACCAAGATATATTGGGATGATATACCATGCATCTGTCATTTTGATGAATATAAGATGGGCATTATGGAAATGAAGAGAGAAGATATGATAGAAATTGACAGCTTAGAAGAGTTAATTGCGATGGATAGCAGTTATGCGAAATATAAAGAGAATTAATAGAAATAAATTATAAGGCTTAGGATATAAGAAGACATTAAGTATATGCCTGGTATAAATTAAAGGATAAAAGACATAGGAGAGCAGAGATGGAAAATAAAGAGCAGAGAAGAAGTAGTGATATTGACTGGTTTTCAATGATAGTACCATTGTTAGGTGTTATAGCAGTATGTATATGGATATTTTTGTCACCAAGACAGTCAGAGATAATAATACAGAAGGTAAGAAGTTTCTTCAGTGATGATATAGGAATAATATATGCAATCGTGGGACTTGGAATGTTTGCATGTACAATGTTTGTTGCATTTTCTAAGTATGGAAAGATAAAACTTGGTAAAGAAGATGATAAACCTATATATTCGTCTTTTAGCTGGGGTGTAATGATATTTACAGCTACAATGGCAGCAGATACATTATTCTATTCATTATGTGAATGGGCATTATATGCAAATGAACCATATATCAATAGTTTGGGTGGTATTCAGAAATGGGCATCAACGTATCCGTTATTCCATTGGGGACCAATAGGATGGAGTTTCTACATAATGGTAGGTGCGGCATTTGGATTTATGCTTCATGTAAGAGGCAGAGAGAAACAGAAGTTCTCTGAAGGATGCAGACCACTTATTGGTGATAAGGTAGATGGAATATGGGGCAAGATAATCAATGTTATTGCTATATTTGCATTAATAGCGGGAACCGCGACGAGTTTCTCAGTATCAACACCATTGCTTACAAGAGCACTTACAAGAGTATTTGGCTTTAAACAGGGAACAGGGCTTACAATGTGTGTATTACTTGTAATTGCTTTAGTATATACATTAACAGTACTTTTTGGAATGAAAGGTATACAGAAGTTAGCATCATATTGTTCATACCTTTTCTTCGCACTTTTATTATACGTTCTTATAGGTGGACGTGAGGCTACATACATATTAGAAACAGGTTTTTCGGCAATAGGTAATATGACACAGAATTTTATTGGAATGGCTACTAATCTTGATCCACTTCGTGAGAATATGTTTCCACAGAACTGGACAATTTATTACTGGGCTTACTGGCTTACATGTTGTGCAGCAACACCATTCTTTATTGGTAAAATCAGTAAAGGAAGAACAATTAAGAATACAATATTAGGCGGATATGCATGGGGACTTGCAGGAACTTTTGTATCATTTATAATTCTTGGTAATTATGGTATGGCACAGCAGTTAAAACATGGTGTGGATATCAGTGGAACAATTGCCAACACAGGTGATTATTCGGCAGCCATACTTAAAATATTTGATACATTGCCATTATCAAGCATTGGCTTAATTATGTTAGTAATTACAATGATAACGTTCTATTCTACAACACTAGATGCATTAACGATGGTTATATCATCATATTCATATAAGAAGTTAAAGGCAGATAAAGAACCACATAAAGCAGTAAGAACATTCTGGGCAATAGTATTCGTGTTATTTCCAATAGCGCTTATATTTGCAGAGAACTCGATGTACAGCTTACAGTCGGTGTCGGTAATATCAGCATTTCCGATGGGCGTGGTGGTTATAGTAAGTTTCTTTAAAGATGCTAATAGCTATATAAAAGATAAGAAATCAGGAAAAACGTCATAATTAATATTAAATATAACAAATATAACACATAGAGTAATTTTTTATAGACAGATATTACTTTATGTGTTATATTTTTACTAGACGTTCACGAAATGTAAAAAGGAGACAATTATGAACAACCAGGAAAAAGATGTATTAAAATATATATTTAAAGATAAAAGTATTAATCAGAGAATGATAGCTGAGGCAACGGGACATTCATTAGGAACTGTTAATAAATGCATTAAAGAGCTTATAGATAATAAATATTTAGATGGTGAAATGCAGCTGTTACCTAAGGCGTTAGAATTAATTAAAAAGAGCAGACCACAGAATGCTATTATTTTAGCAGCGGGTTTCGGAATGAGAATGGTGCCAATTAATACTGAAGTATCTAAAGGAATGTTAGAAGTTAAAGGAGAACCTCTGATAGAAAGAACTATTAAGCAGTTACATGAGGCAGGTATAGATAAGATATACATAGTTGTTGGTTTTATGAAAGAACAATATGAATATCTGATAGATAAATATAATATAGAAATGGTTGTTAACAGCGAATACTCTATGAAGAACAATCTGTATTCGGTTAACAAAGTTATAGATAAGTTATCTGATTCATACATTATTCCATGTGATATCTGGTGTAAGAATAATCCTTACGATGGTGTCGAATTATATTCGTGGTATATGGTAAATGATACAAAGAATATCGAGAGCACAGTAAGTATTAACAGAAAGAAAGAATTAATACCTGTCAAAGATGACGAGCAAGGCAATGCTATGATAGGAATAAGCTATCTTACAGGTGAAGATGCGGCTTTAGTTAAAGAAGAGATAATCAGGTTATGCGAAAATGAAAGAAATAGTGATAAATTCTGGGAAGAAGCATTATTTACGGATAGAATTAAGGTAGCAGCTAAAATCGTAAAGAGTGGTGATGCTGTGGAGATAAATACATATGAGCAGTTAAAGGAATTAGATGGTGAATCGGCGAATCTTAAGTCAAAGGCAATTGAAATTATCGCTGATGTTATGAGCGTAGGAATAGGAGATATAAAGAATATTGAGGTGCTTAAAAAGGGAATGACGAACCGCTCATTTTTATTCAATTGTAAGGGTAAAAAATATATTATGAGAATACCAGGTCCCGGAGCAAATGAGATGATAAACAGGAAGCAGGAGGCAGAGGTTTATAACGTAATAAAGGATAAAAAAATCTGTGACGAGATAATATTTATTGACCCGGATACAGGTTATAAAATAACAGAATACATAGAAAATGTAAGAATGTGTGATCCATTCAATAAAGATGAAGTAAGCCGATGCATAAGCAGGTTAAAAGATTTTCATAAGCTTAAGTTAGAAGTTGGTCATGAATTTGATATATTTAAGAATATGGAATTTTATGAAAACTTATGGGAAGGCAAGCCGTCTGTTTACAGGGATTACATTGATACAAAAAATAAAATGTATGAATTAAAAGAATATATAGACAGTCACGTCAAAGAGAAAATCTTATGTCATATAGATGCTAATTGTGATAATTTTCTGTTTAGTAAGGCAGCTGACGGAACAGAGAAGATAACGTTAATAGATTGGGAATATGCAGGAATGCAGGACCATGATATAGATATAGCAATGTTTGGAATATATGCTATGTATGATAGAGATAAAATGGATGAATTAATTGACATTTATTATGAAAACAATTGCTTACCTGAAATACGGATAAAGATATATTGTTATATTGCTGTTTGTGGTCTGTTGTGGAGTAACTGGTGTGAATATAAGAGAAATCAGGGTGTTGATTTTGGAGATTATTCAATAAGACAGTACAGATATGCTAAAGAATACTACAGGATAGCCAAGGAGGAAATGGAGAAATTATAAATCCTATAAAAAGAGCCATTATAATGGCAGCAGGCTTAGAAAGCAGAACGAGACCGGTTACGGATACCACACCATACCTCTTGTTTGATGAGTTAATTAAACTAGATAAAAGTTATGAAAATATTGTAAATGGAGGAAAGAAAGATGAGTAAAGAAACGAAAAAGGAAGGATTAATAGGAAGATTAGACTGGTTTTCAATGATAGTACCTCTTATAGGTGTTATTGCAATGTGTATTATGTTTATGGTATTTCCGAATGAATCCACAGCAGTATTAAAGAATATCAGAGGTTTTCTGGGAGATGACTTCGGCATATATTATGCTATATTAGGACTTGGAATATTTGCATGTACAATGTTTATAGCATTTTCTAAGTATGGAAAGATTAAGTTAGGAAAAGATTGTGACAAACCGCAGTATTCATCATTTAGCTGGGGTGTAATGATATTTACTTCGACTATGGCAGCAGATATCTTATTTTATTCTCTATGTGAATGGGCATTATATGCAAATGAGCCATATATAGAGCAATTAGGCGGAATCCAGAAATGGGCATCTACATATCCGTTATTCCATTGGGGACCAATAGCATGGAGCTTTTATATTGTATTGGCTGTAGCGTTTGGATTTATGCTGCATATAAGAGGAAGAGAAAAACAGAAATTCTCTGAAGGGTGCAGACCGCTTTTAGGAGATAAGGTGGATGGTATTTGGGGGAAAATTATTGATTTAATAGCAATATTTGCATTGATTGCAGGTACGGCTACAACATTTTCGCTTGCAACTCCTCTGTTATCTACAGCACTTAGTGAAGTGTTCGGGTTCAACAAGGGTACAACATTAACAATTATAATTCTTCTGATTATAGCATTTGTATATACACTAACTGTTTTACTTGGAATGAAAGGTGTATCAAGACTGGCTTCAGGCTGTTCATACCTATTCTTTGCATTGTTATTATACTTCTTAATCGGTGGTAAAGAAGCTACATATATTTTAGAAACAGGATTTTCGGCAATAGGAAATATGACACAGAACTTCATTGGAATGGCAACCTGGTTAGATCCACTTCGTGAGAATTCATTTCCACAGAACTGGACAATCTATTATTGGGCATACTGGATGGTATGGTGTGTGGCTACTCCATTCTTTATTGGTAAAATTAGTAAGGGAAGAACAGTTAAAAATACGGTACTTGGTGGCTATGGATGGGGTCTTGCAGGAACGTTTACATCATTTATTATTCTTGGTAACTATGGTCTGGCACAGCAGATGAAGCATGGCCTTGATGTAAGTGGAAGTATTGCAGCAAATGGCGATTATTCAGCAGCTATTATGAAAATATTTGATACGTTGCCATTGTCAAGCATAGGACTTATTCTTCTGGTAATAACCATGATAGCTTTCTATTCAACAACTTTTGATGCACTTACAATGGTAATATCATCATACTCATATAAGAAATTAAAAGTTGATGAAGAACCTGATAAGAAAGTCAGAACATTCTGGGCGATTATGTTTATATTATTCCCGATAGCATTAATTTTCTCAGAGAATTCAATGTATAGCCTGCAATCGGTATCGATTATTGCAGCATTTCCAATTGGAATAATAGTAATAATGATAGTAGCAAGTTTCTTTAAAGATGCTAAGAAATATTTAGAGGAGAAAGAAAAACCAGTGATTTGCGAAGAAGATAAAAAAGAGACTGAAGCTAATAAGTAGAAATATTATAATATTAATATTCATAAAAACATTATCGATATAGTAGTAAATACTAATAAATATTGTTTAATAAATTAGTACTGAACTAATTGAACTTTGAAAATTAATATGGTAAAAAATAATTTTATATGCTAGTATATAAATATAGCTAGTAGTAAAGGCGGTAAGAAGTGTTGGGTGCAGATTTCTTACCGCTTTTTGATAACTAATGATTTGAATGATTCATAAATGTACGCAGGTTATATAAAAATATGAAATAACAGATTCTATATTTTGGAAACAGTGGATAATTTATGATGAGGTACACAGGAAAGATATAAAAAAGCAGATTTTGTATTAAGAAAAACAATGGAAATGGAGAGAAGTTATGAAAAAGTCAGAGAAAGCTATGGTATGTCAAATAAGACGTAGACATATATGCACAATTATGATTGCAATTATGGCTATGATTGTATTCAACATATGGTTTAACAGTGTAGAAACTATTGCGGCAGAAACTACAGATATTGTAACGTTTAGCCGGCAGAAATTTACTGAATCTACGTATTCGTTAAAAATAATAGAAATTCATTTTGTTTCGAAGAAGGATTTGCGGGGAAATGTATTAACAGAAATTAATAAGCAGTCAGGACAGGACATAAGTGTTAAGCAGGATGGCTCTGTAAAGGTATTTTTGATAGATACAAATAAAGCATATGTGGTAAGTATGAATAATAAGACGATGCAGCCGGATACATGTGCATATATGTTTTCTGATTACATGAGACTTTTAAAAATCGATTTTACGAATTTCTATACAGGAAATGTAACCAGTATGAAATATATGTTCAGGAGATGTTATGACATAACAAGTATAGATGTAAGTAAGTTTGATACACGTAATGTAACTGACATGCAATATATGTTTGCAGATTGTGAGAGTTTGAATTTTCTTAATCTGTCGAATTTTAATACTAAGAAAGTAACATATATGCAGTATATGTTTATGGGCTGTACACATTTGAAAGATGTCAATGTATCAAGCTTTAATACGCGCAATGTAACAGATATGAGATATATGTTTGAAGGCTGTGGTCTTACAAGTATAGATGTAAGTAACTTCGACACATCTAAAGTAACTGACATGGCATCTATGTTTGCAAGCTGTGGTAACTTAAGACACTTAGATGTGAGTAACTTTGATACATCCAAAGTTACTAATATGTCGGTTATGTTTGGTAGCTGTAGGAATTTAGCAGAATTAGACGTGAGCAACTTTGATACATCTAAAGTAACCAATATGGGAGGAATGTTTCGAAATATCTATGAAATAAGAGAGTTAGATTTGTCTAATTTCAATACTTCTAATGTTAAGAGTATGTATCAGATGTTTTATGGCTGTGATAAATTAAAAAGTTTAGATCTGGCTAATTTTGATACATCTAAAGTTACGGACATGACGAAAATGTTCTGGTTTTGTGATGAGCTAAAAAAAATCGGTGCAAGCAGCAGTTTTAAAGTAAATGTGGAAGCACCGGAAATGTTCGAATATTGTTATGACCTTGAAGGAGGAAGTGGAACAAAATATGTAATTGGCGGGAACAACATCGGTTCAGAATTTGCACACATAGATGGAGGAAGCAGTAATCCCGGATATTTTACAAGGACAGGCTGGAAGAAGCAGGGCAATAGCTGGACTTACATTAAAATTGACGGAAAAAAGACAAAAGGCTGGAAACAGGTTAAGCATAAGTGGTATTATTTTAATGGTTCAGGAATAATGCAGACAGGCTGGAAGCAGATTAATGGCAACTGGTTCTATTTTAATACTTCAGGTGAGATGAAGACAGGCTGGGGTAAGATTAATAATAAATGGTATTATTTTAATTCAGCAGGTCATATGCAGACTTCCAAGTGGATAGGTGGAACATATTATGTGAAAGCTGACGGAACAATGGCTATATCTCAATGGGTAGATAATGGCAGATATTATGTCGGCGCAGACGGAAAATGGGTAAAGAAAGGTTAAGTTTATGAATATTTTAAAGAAGTTAAAAGTTAATAATAAGAAATATGGTAAGCATATTATGGCATTGGTGATTATGGCATTAATGCTGGTTGTATCCGGATTTATTACAGATATGAAGGAAGTTCAGGCAGCAGATAATGCTAAAGTTATCATGTTAAAGAAATCTAAATTAAAGGCTGCAGTTCCTGACAGTGCTAAAAATATTGTATTTATTTCGAAAAAGGATATTAGGTCAGATATATCTGCAAAGATAGATAAATTAACAGGTACAGATATAAGCATTGATGGTGACAGTTCCATATGTGTGTATTTGGTTGGTGATACATATTATGTAGTAAGCATGAATAATGCAATAATGGCTATAGATGAATGTGATATGCTTTTTAAATATTATTCACAATTAGAAACGGTTGAATTTCGCAACTTTGATATACGTTATGTAGAAAGTATGAGTTATATGTTTGAAAGATGTCAAAGCCTTAAGAAAATAGATTTAAGTGGACTTGATGCGCGATATGTAACAGATATGTATGGGATGTTTAGTAACTGCTATGACCTCACAGAGGTTAACCTGAGCGGACTTAATACGGAAAATGTGACTAATATGGGAGATATGTTTGAAAAGTGCAGGGAACTTACAAAAGTTAATTTAAGCGGAATTAATACTAAAAATGTGGACAGTTTTGTTGGCATGTTTAGTGAGTGTAGTAATCTCAAGGAACTTGATCTTAGCAGTTTCAATACGGGTAGTGCGAGAAAAATGGATCAAATGTTTGCAGAATGTTCTATGCTTGAAAAACTGGATGTAAGCAGTTTTAATACGGAATATGTTACCAGTATGAGATATATGTTTAAAAATTGTGACTCTCTAACAAGTCTTGATTTAAGAGGATTTAATACGCGATATGTCATAGATATGGGAGCCATGTTTATGAATTGTGGGAAACTTACAACACTTAATTTAAAAGCATTCAGAACTGATAATGCCAGTAATATGGGCTGCATGTTTTCAGGCTGCACATCACTTAAAAGTATAGACGTAAGTCATTTTAATACGGAATATGTATCAAATTTTAACGGAATGTTTGAAAATTGCAGTTCATTAACCTCAATAGATGTAAGCAAATTTAAAACATCAAGGGCTGGAATGTGGGGGATGTTTATGGGTTGTAGTTCATTACAAAGCATAGACATAAGTAATTTTGAATTCAACGAGGCAGAATGGCTTGAGAGTATGTTTGAAGGATGCTCGTCACTCAAAAGCATAAAGATGCCTAAAGCCAAGGCTGCGAATGTTACAAGAATGGCAAAGATGTTTCAAGGCTGTAAGCAGCTAAAAAGTATAGATGTAAGCTGGATAACATCAGATTCTATATACACAATTGAGAATATGTTTAACGGGTGTACATCATTACAGAGTGTTAATCTTGGCAATCTTAATACGAAGAAAATAAGTGATTTCAGCTATATGTTTGGTGATTGTACATCATTGCAGGGAGTCAATTTAAGTTCATTTGATACAAGAAATGGAAGTAAATTTGATGGAATGTTTAAAAATTGCAGAGCTTTAACAAGTGTTAGCTTAAGAAGCTTCTCTACTGCAAAAGCTACATCATTTGACAGCATGTTTGAAAATTGTAATGCACTCAAATCGGTATATGTTAATAAATTTGATGTAGGAAGCGCAACTGTGAATAATATGTTTAGGAATTGTTATAGCATTACAGGAGGCAATGGCACAAAGTATTCAGGTTCAAAGAGTGCATATGTGCGTATAGACGGTGGAAGTGCGAAACCGGGCTATTTAAATAAAGTTGGTTGGATTAAAAAAGGAAACAAGTGGACATATAAAAAACTTGATGGAAGTCTTCAGACAGGCTGGATGAATCTTGATAAAAAATGGTATGCATTTAATGCTAATGGTGAAATGTATTCTGCTTGCTGGGTTAAATCAAGTGGAAAATGGTATTATGTTAATGAGTCAGGCGAAATGCAGACGTCAAAATGGCTGAAATTAAGCAATAAATGGTATTATGTAGGTAAAGATGGAATAATGCAGACAGGCTGGCAGCAGATAAATAAAAAGTGGTATTGTTTTGATGCCAATGGTGTAATGCAGACATCTAAGTGGATAAGCAATACTTATTATGTAAAAGCTGATGGAACCATGGCAGTATCTGAATGGGTAGATGGTGGCAAATATTATGTCGGAGCTGACGGCAAGTGGATTAAAGGGGCAAAGAAGTAGAATGAAAAACAAGAATATCAAAAAGAACTGGGAAAAGTTCCGGGAGAGATTATGATATTTCTGATGCTATTGGTGTAATGATTAGTGAGATGGAAATAGGTAATGTAATTACTTTTGAAGATATTCAAAATGCATATACAAAATTGTATAATGATAAATTATCTGAAGAATTAATGAATCAAATGAAGCTGATTTGTAATATGAATTTGGAAGAGTTAAAATCATATTATGGTAAACAAAATACATCTGAGCAGGAAATGGGTGAAAAAATTGTTACTTATATTGATGAAGGTGCTAATATCAATACGCATAATGTAGATGAAGTAATTGCAAAAATCAAAGAAAAATTAATAAAACAATAGTAAAGATAAAGATTGAAAATATATATTATTTCAGAGAAAATGGAGGAACTTATGAAAATGAATAAGAAAAAGATCACTAAAAGTATAAGATGTGTAATTACAACATTGGTTGTGATTATGACAATTCTTATTGGAAGTATGTATGTTAATTATGTAAAGGCTGATGCGGCAGAGAATATAGAAATATTTAATGATCGCGTGATGCGTAAAGCCATTGATGCTGACTGCGAAGAAATCATATTTATTTCTAAAAAGGATCTTCCTAAAACTGTGGCAGATAAGATAAACAAAATGAATGGAATAGACCTAAGTGAAAAAATGAATGGTTCAATAAAGCTATTTAAAATTGATAATTCATACTATATTGTCAGTATGAATAATGCCATAATGTCAATATCGGCTGGTGACTTTATCTTTTCGTATTATAAAGAATTAAAAAGCATAAAGTTTAATAATTTTGATACACGATATGTAACTAATATGAAATATATGTTTGCAGAAAGCGGGAAGCTTAAAGAACTTGATTTAAGTGGCTTCAATACAAGTAAAGTTACAGATATGTCTAGAATGTTCCAAGGCTGTAGTAGTCTTGAGAAAGTAAATATAAGCTCATTTAATACTAAAAATGTAACAAGTATGTATGGAATGTTCGATGGATGTAAGGTGCTTAAGAATATTGATGTTAAGGGATTTGATTCCCGGAATGTAACAAATATGGGCACGATGTTTCTTGGGTGTAATGCACTTGAGAATATCAATGTTAAGGGATTTGACACCCGAAATGTAACAGAGATGGGCTATATGTTCAGCGGCTGTGAATTATTAACCGGTATTGATGTAAGCTCATTTAATACATCTAAGACAACTAGTGTTGTTGGAATGTTTTATGGATGTACATCATTAAAAAGTATAGATGTAAGTAATTTTGATACGCGTAATATACAATATATGACAGCAATGTTTGCTGATTGCAGTTCATTAACACAGATAGATGTAAGTAATTTCAGAACTCCAAAACTTATTACGATAGCGGGGATGTTTAATAATTGCAGCAAATTAAGAAGCATAGATATAAGTAATTTTGATACAAGTAATGTAGAAACAATTTATAGAATGTTTGCTGGCTGCAAATTGCTTACTAATCTTAAGCTGCCCAAAACTAAGATTACTAAAGTAGATGATATGGAAGAATTATTTAATGACTGTTCGTCTTTAAGAAGTGTAGACTTAAGTATATTTGATACGAAGAATGTAAAATACTTTGACAAAATGTTTAGAAATTGTTATTCACTAATCAGTCTGGACCTGACAACTTTTACAACAACAAACGCAATAAAAATGAACAATATGTTTGAAAGCTGTATTGCATTGAAATCTGTATATGTGAAGAATTTTGATACAGCAAATGCTCAGAGAAAAAATATATTTAAGAATTGTTATAGTATTGTAGGTGGCGAAGGAACAAAATATTCAGTGGATAAAGATGAATATGCAAGAATAGATGGTGGAAGTTCTAAGCCGGGCTACCTTAGACAAGTTGGCTGGATTAAAAAGGGGGCAAAATGGAGTTATAAGAATTATGATGGAAGTCTTAAGACAGGCTGGCAGCAGATAAATAAAAGGTGGTATTATTTCAATGCAAATGGAGTAATGCAGACAGGCTGGCAACAGATAAATAAGAAGTGGTATCATTTCAATGCAAGCGGAGAGATGCAGACAGGCTGGCAGCAGATAAATAAAAAGTGGTATTATTTCAATGCAAATGGAGTAATGCAGACAGGCTGGCAACAGATAAATAAGAAGTGGTATCATTTCAGTGCAAGCGGAGAGATGCAGACAGGCTGGCAGCAGATAAATAAAAAGTGGTATTGTTTTGATGCCAGTGGTGTAATGCAGACATCTAAGTGGATAAGCAATACTTATTATGTAAAAGCTGATGGAACCATGGCAGTATCTGAATGGGTAGATGGTGGCAAATATTATGTCGGAGCTGACGGCAAGTGGGTTAAGAGTGCTAAAAAATAAGTAGAAAGCTAATGTAACATCTGCTTTGCAAAACGGAGGAATTAAAAGAATGCACAAAGAAAAAGCAATTAAAAAAATAAGATACGTGATTACGACGTTAGTAGTGTTTATGGCTGCCATCATGGGAAAATCGTATTTTAGTGTGGTGGAAGCGAATGCAGAAGAAACGGAACATAGTGCAGTATATGTCGAATCTAAAGGTGAAGATTCAATAAGTGCTGTACAGGTGACATCTGATAATGTAGCTGCATCTGAAGATAAAAGCAGTAATGTGAAAACAGGTTGGCAGAAAATAGACGGTAAATGGTATTATTATGATTCTAATTCAGTATTGCAGAAGTCGAAGTGGATAAACACAAATAGTAAATGGTACTATGTAGATAAAACAGGCGAAATGCAGACATCAAAGTGGATAAATGCAAAAAACAAGTGGTACTATGTAGGCAAAACAGGTGAAATGCAGACATCGAAATGGATAAACGTAAAAAACAAGTGGTACTATGTAGGCAAAACAGGTGAAATGCAGACATCAAAGTGGATAAATGTAAAAAACAAGTGGTACTATGTAAGCAAAACAGGTGAAATGCAGACATCGAAATGGATAAACGTAAATAGCAAGTGGTACTATGTAAATAAAACAGGTGAAATGCAGACATCAAAATGGATAAGCAGTACATACTACGTAAAAACTGATGGAAGCATGGCAGTGTCTGAATGGGTAGACAATAACAAATATTATGTTGGTGAAGATGGAAAATGGATAAAAACAGTCGTAAAAGGTCAGACAATTAAGTTTGGCATAGAGCCATTCAAAAAAGCAGTCCCATCTACTGCTACAAAGATACATTTCATAAGTAAAAAAGATATGCCGGCTGATGTGGCAGCTAAGTTAAATTCGCAGAAAGGCACAGACATCAGTTCGGATAATAATGGTGTAATAAAAGTATATGCAATAGGTACAGAATATTATGTTGTAAGCATAACTGATGAAAAAATGGGACCTAACAATTGTCCGTATATGTTTATGGATTATAAAATATCGGATATAGAATTTAAAAATTTTGATACGTCAAATGTAACGAATATGTCCTGCATGTTTGCAGGTTGTAGTGAATTAAAAGAGTTAAACATAAGCGATTTTGATACATCAAAAGTAAGAGATATGTCAGACATGTTTTACTCATGCAGTGAATTAATTGAATTGTATTTAGGTAACTTTAATACATCAAATGTAACAAATATGCGTAACATGTTTGAGAAGTGCAGCAAATTAAAAGAGTTAAATTTAAGCAATTTTAATACATCGAAAGTAACAGATATGTCAGATATGTTTTTTGGATGTGGTAATTTAAGTGAATTAAATATAAGTAATTTTAATACGTCGAAAGTAATAGATATGTCATATATGTTTGCCTGTTGTAGATCGTTGAGCCGGTTAAATGTAGATAACTTTAATACATCTAATGTAAAAACCACGAGCTTTATGTTTAAAGAATGTAGCAAATTAAATGAATTAAATTTAAGCAGTTTTAATACATCTAATGTAACAGATATGAAGTATATGTTTATGGGATGTAGTGGGTTGAAACAGTTAAACGTAAGCAGTTTTAATACATCTAATGTATATGACATGAGATATATGTTTATAGATTGTGATGAATTAAATCAATTGGATTTAAGCAACTTTTATACATCGAAAGTAACAGATATGTCACATATGTTTAGTGGCTGCAGCGGATTAAATAAACTGGATATAAGTAATTTTGATACATCAAGAGTTATAGAGATGCAATATATGTTTAGTGAATGTAGTGGGTTGACCAGTCTGGATTTGAAAAACTTTAATACACAATATGTAACAAATATGCATATGATGTTTAAAAACTGTAGCAAATTAACACGATTGAATGTAAGCAGCTTTGATACTTCAAATGTAGTAAGCATGTATCATATGTTTAGTGGCTGCAGTTCATTAAGGAGTCTGGAATTGAGCAGATTTGATACTTCGTCAGTAACAATGATGGATAACATGTTTGATGGCTGCAGCAATTTAAGTAATCTGGATTTAAGTAACTTTAATACATCAAGAGTTATAGAGATGCAATATATGTTCAGGGACTGCAGTAAATTGGAACAATTGGATATAAGCAGATTTAAAACATCAAAAGTAACTAATATGCGATATATGTTTAGTGGCTGCAGTTCATTAAATAAATTAGATATAAGTAGTTTTGATACATCTAAAGTAACAGATATGTCACATATGTTTGCATATTGCAGTGGATTAAGCCAATTGGACATAAGTAGCTTTAATACGTCCGAAGTAACGCATATGGGAGGTATGTTCTATACTTGTTTAAATATCAGCACAATATATGCAAACAATAAATTTAATGTTGATAATGTCATAGAAGGTGATAACATATTTTATGGATGTAATAAACTTACAGGTGCAAAAGGAACGAAGTATGGAATGTATAAAAGTGATATAAAATATGCACATATAGATGGAGGTTCATCTAATCCGGGATACTTTACACAGACAGGCTTTATGAAAGACGGCAATTAAATTGTATACAGAAATGTAGATAGAAACAATGCAAGAGGAGTAAAGCAGACAGGCTGGCAGGATATCGACAGTAAATGGTACTATTTTACAAAGATGGAATTATTGAGAAATCAAAATGGACTGGCAATACCTATTACGTGAAGACTGACGGAAATATGCCGAAATCTGAAAAAACCTTAAAATAATTATCAAAATAACAATACATATATCATATTTTAGTGTTATAATAAACATATATAGATTTCGGAAAAGCAAAGGCGGTTAAAATACATGAGAAACAGATTTAAGAAAATTATTTCTACAGTTCTGGCATTAGTATTGTCCGGCACGATGCTGATATCAGCACCTATATCAGTAAGAGCAGATTCTTCAATTGTAGACAAAGCGATAACATGGGCGATGAAAATTGCAAATGACAATTCGCATGGATATAGTCAGGTAAACAGATGGGGACCTGATTACGACTGTTCATCTTTTATAATCCAGGCATTTAAAAATGCAGGAGCAGATATTGATACAAGTAAAGTGAGTTATACCGGAAATATGCGTTCATATTTTACAACGCATGGTTTTATATGGATACCTTGGAGCCAGATAGGAGACAAGTCTAAATTAATAAGAGGCGATATACTTTTGTGTGAAGGAGTACATACCGAATTATACATAGGAAATGGGCAACTTGTGGGTGCACATACAGATTATGGATATCCACAGACCGGGGACCAGACAGGCAAAGAGATTTCAGTTACATCATATTATTACAGCTCATCGCAGCCATGGGGTGGTGTACTAAGATATATGGGTGTGGGAAGCAGCTGTAGTTGTTCAACGTCATATGCCGGTATATACATAGTAGATACAGAGCAGTCTTCACTCATAATGAGAAGTGGACATGGTACCGGATATTCGATAATTACAACTATTCCTGAGGGGACTGAAGTAAAGGTAACCAAAGGAAATGGTTCATGGGCTCATGTAGAATGGAATGGCTATAGCGGATATTGTTCGATGGAATATCTTAAGAAAAAATACAATAATCCAAAAGGAACAATTGACAGTATCAGTGGTGGTGTCGGAAGCGTAGATGTACGTGGCTGGGCATTTGATTCAGATGACATATCAACCTCGATATATATAGATGTTTATATAGGTGGTCCGGCGGGTTCGGGAGTACCATGTCATACTATAGTCGCAAACGGATACAGACCAGATGTTAATAAAGTATATAGTGTGGGTGATAACCATGGTTATTCCGAGAAAATATATACAGATTATACAGGACTACAATCAGTATACGTCTATGCAATTAATATTGGCGGTGGAGAGAATGTATTCTTAGGAACAAAACAGGTGAATATCGAAGAAAATACAGAGATAACAGATGGATGGCATGAAGAATCAGGCTCAAAATATTATTATGAAAATGGTAATAAGATAACGGGATGGAAAAATATTGACAATAAATGGTATTACTTTGATTTGAATGGTGTTATGAAAACTTCCAAATGGTTGAAAACAAGTAACAAATGGTACTATGTAGATGGCAGTGGCGTAATGCAGACTGCAAAATGGTTGAAGCTTAATGATAAATGGTATTATGTAGATGGCAATGGAGTAATGCAGACAGGCTGGCAGAAACTGAGTAATAAATGGTATTACTTTAATACATCAGGAGTGATGCAGTCATCAAAATGGTTATACATAAATAACAAATGGTATCATTTAGATGCAAATGGTGTTATGGAAACCTCTAAGTGGATAAGCGGTACGTATTACGTTAAAGCCGATGGAACAATGGCAGTATCGGAGTGGGTAGATAATGGCAAATACTATGTAGATGCTGATGGTAAATGGGTTAAAGGTGCTAAAAAATAGAATATAACAAATTAGAAAGAATGGAGGACTTATATTATAAATAAGAAGATCATTAAAAGTATAAGGCACACAATTATGGCGGTTATTGCAATTGCAATCGTATTTGTTGGAATAGCATTTTTAAACGATATGGAGGTAAGTGCAGCAGAAGAACAGATGGCAACTTTTGATAAATGGGTATTTAGAACTTCAATTTCAAATGATGCTACAGAGATATATTTTATGTCTAAAAAAGAGCTGCCTACAGACGTTGCTTCTAAGATTAATACTCTGAAAGGTACAGATATTAGTGTAGGTGCAGATGGTTCAGTACAGTTGTTTGGAATAGGAACAAGATATTATGTAGTAAGCATGAATAATGTGAAAATGCAGCCGGATACATGTAAGGCTATGTTTTCTAATCTGGAATCTTTAACAAAAGTAGAGTTTAAAAATTTTGAAACGAAAAATGTGATAGATATGTCAAATATGTTTAATGGTTGTAGTTCATTAAGCAACGTAGATGTAAGTGGTTTTGATACTTGTAAAGTAACAAGTATGGCGGATATGTTTAAATGGTGTGAGAAAATAAGTAGCCTTGATGTAAGCGGATTTAACACAAGCAATGTAACAAATATGAATGATATGTTTAGAGCATGTAAAGGCTTAACAAATTTGAATTTATCAGGATTTGACACAAGTAAAGTAACCGATATGAATGGTACATTTGAAGCATGTGAAGGTCTGACAAAATTAAATGTATCAGGATTTAATACAAATAATGTAACAGATATGGGTTATATGTTTGATAATTGTATAAATCTTACAGAGTTAAATGTATCGGGATTTAATACAAACAAAGTAATTGATATGGGTGGAATGTTTCAAAAATGCCAAAGCCTGACAAATATAGATGTAAGTAATTTTGATACAAGTAAAGTAACAGACATGAGTTATATGTTTAATATGTGCAAAGGATTGACTAACATAAATGTAGCTGGATTTGATACAAGTAGTGTAATCAAAATGAATGCTATGTTTCAGATGTGTAATAACTTAAAAAATGTAGATGTAAGCAATTTTGATACAAGTAAAGTAACAAACATGAGTTATATGTTTAGTGGTTGTATGAATCTTACAGAGTTAAATCTTATGGGATTTAATACAGACAAAGTAACAAATATGAGTTATATGTTTAAAGAGTGCATTAATTTACAGAAAATAATTGTTAGTAATAAATTTAATGTAAATAATGTAACAGATGATGCAAAAATGTTTTTGCGAGCAAGAAAGCTTGTGGGTGAAAAAGGTACAGAGTATTCAGAAGATAAGGTATCAAAAGAATATGCCCATATAGATGGTGGTTCAACTAATCCGGGATATTTTACGCTTGCAGGAGTTAGTAAAGCAGGCTGGAAGGAAGTTGATAACAAACAGTATTATTATAACAGCAATGGTGTTTTACAGAAATTAAAATGGATAAAAACAAATAATAAATGGTACTATGTAGATAAATTAGGTGTAATGCAGACATCTAAATGGATAAAAGGTACATATTATGTGAAAGCTGATGGAACTATGGCAATTTCTGAAATAGTAGAAGGTAAATATTATGTAGGCGCTGATGGTAAATGGCAGAAACTGAAAGGCTGGCAGAAGATTAATAACAAATGGTATTATTTTAATTCTAAATCAGTAATTCAGAAGTTAAAATGGATAAAAATAAACAATAAATGGTACTATGTAGATAAATCAGGAGTAATGCAGTCATCAAAATGGGTAAGTATCAACAAAAAATGGTATTATTTCGATAAATCCGGAGTAATGCAGACCTCTAAGTGGATAAGCGGTACATATTACGTTAAAGCTGATGGAACAATGGCAGTATCGGAGTGGGTAGATAATGGCAAATACTATGTAGATGCTGCTGGCAAGTGGGTTAAAGACGCAAAGAAATAAAATAGAACATAGTTGATATCCGCTGGATAAGGGAGTATAAATGAGTGGGTCATATATATCCTGCACATTTCATTTCATTTTCTATCAAAATTATATGGACAATCTACTTTTTACGTGCTATTATGGAAATGTAGCACAAAAAAAGTAGATTTATAATAAAAAATTTGTGAATAAAACACATAATATTGATTGTGTATTGAGTTTGCATTTTTTTTTTATTATAAAATTTGTGAAAATTATGTTAAAAGGAGGACATTATTTTATGAAAAAGTTAAAAAATTTAACTTTGAAGTGTGCATCATTTATGATGGCAACGGTGATGGTCGGAACAGGGTTCCTAGATAGTCTGACATTATCATCGAAGAGAATAACAGGCAATATATCGAATGGTATAGTTGCAGAAGCGGCAGAAACAGGGACGGTAAATGCAGATACATTTTCGTGGGACAATGCATCTGTATACTTTTTGCTTACAGACAGATTTAGAAATGGTGATACATCAAATGACCATTCATACAATAGAGGACTGGATAAAAACGGAAATGTAATTAACGTTTCTGATGACAGGGGAACATTCCATGGTGGAGACTTTAAAGGTGTAACACAGTCAATCAAAGAGGGATATTTCAATAATCTTGGTGTTAATGCAATCTGGATTAGTGCACCATACGAACAGATTCATGGTTACATAGTAGGTGGTGACGGTTCACCAAGTTTTGCACATTATTCATATCACGGATATTATGTACTTGATTATACTAATTCTGATGCTAACTTTGGTACAATGGACGAGTTCAAAGAATTAGTAGATACAGCACATGAACATGGAATAAGAGTCGTAATGGATATCGTTCTTAACCATGCAGGTTATAACAGCTTATACGATATGAATGAATATGACTTTGGTAGTGTTAAAAGTGGCTGGGAAGACTACTACTATTCAATGACTAATGTTAATAATAAAGATTACCATAGTTACATTGATTACGAGACAGATGCTTTAGCATGGGGAAAATGGTGGGGAGCTGACTGGGTAAGAGCAGGACTTCCAGGCTACAAAGCGGGTGGCGGAGATAGCTACACAATGTCGCTTGCTGGCTTACCTGACTTCAGAACAGAATCAACAGCAACAGTTGGTATCCCTGCATTCCTTGAGAAGAAATGGAAATCAGAGGGACGTTATGATTCAGAAGTAGCAGAACTTAAGAACTATCTTAGCTCACATGGATATGATATGACGGTTACAAACTGCATTTCTTACTGGTTATCATCATGGGTACGTGAGTATGGTGTTGATGGTTTCAGATGTGATACAGCTAAACACGTTGAATTTGCATCATGGAAGAGACTTAATGATATGTGTACAGAGGCTCTTAAGACATGGAAAGCAAATAACCCTGATAAGAAATTAGATGACCTTGATTTCTGGATGACTGGTGAATGTTGGGATCATGGTGTATCTAATGACGAATACTACTCACTGGGTGGTTTCGACTCTATGATTAACTTCGAGACAACAGGCGGCGGAATGTTGGCTGAAGGCAGAATAGATTCATTATATAATGGATATGCAAAAGCAATTAATAACACACCTGACTTTAATGTATTATCATATATGTCATCACATGACTCTACATTAGCTCGTGGTAATATGGTATACCTTGGTTCGGCACTTTTATTATTACCAGGTGGAATACAGATTTACTATGGTGATGAGACAAACAGAGGATTAGTTGATGGCATCCCATTTGATGGAAATGGTGGCGCAGGCCACTCACTCAGAAGTGATATGAACTGGGATTCAATTGATGAAACAGTTTTATCGCATTGGCAGAAAGTCGGAACATTTAGAAATAGCCATATTGCAGTAGGTGCTGGTCAGAATACTAATATAACATCAAGTTCAGGACATGCATTTACAAGAACATATGAAAGTGAAAATATTAAAGACAGAGTTGCATTCTGTATCGCTGCATCAGCTAATACAGAAGTTACAATGGATGTCAGCAATATATGGAAAGATGGCGACAGAGTTGTTAACTACTATGATTCATCATCGGCAGTAGTTACAGATGGAAAAGTTACATTTAACAGTGGTGCAAATGGAACAGTTCTTGTTCAGGACCCTGATGGAAAACCATTAGTTACAATTAATGGTAAAGCTAAATTCAAAGGAACACAGAAGGTTACAGTAAGTCTTAAAGATACAAAACAGGCAGTTATATCTGTAGATGGAGCTAAGAAATTTATTGTTAAAGATGGTGATTCATTTACAATTGGTGCGACAGCTTATGAAGGCGACACAGTAACAGTTTCGTATACAGCCGAGAATGAAAAGGGCGTAGTTAATGGTAAGGCTACATTCTATAAAGCTTATGGAAATGAAGACGTAGGCGGCGGTGGAGAAGAAGAAAAAGAAGATAATATTATAAGAATTAAGATGGCAAATGGTTCAGCACCATATCTCTATGCATGGACTGGCGCCTCAACAGCATTAACAGCTGCATGGCCAGGAACTAAGTTAACAGAGAAAGATTCGGATGGTTACTATACATTTGAATTTGCTAAGGATATATCAACATATAATGTAATTATTAATGATGGTGGCTCTGGACAGACATCAGATATAACAGGATTAAAGGGAAAAGTTACAGTTAATGTAGCTTCTGACTTTACAACAAATATCAATGGTGGATCAGTTGAAACTGTAGAGAATACAGTAACAATTCATATTAAACCATATTCAGATGCTGCACCTTTCTTATATGTCTGGGACAATTCAGGTAGCTATAATGGTGGTTTCCCTGGTAAGCAGTTAAGTAATCCTGATGCGGATGGCTGGTATACATTTGTTAAAGAGGGTGTGACATCACTTAACTGTATAGTTGGCGATGGTGGAAGCACAAACAGAACAGGTGATATTACTGGAATTACAAGCGAGGCATGGATAACAATTAAGAGTGCCGATAATACTAAGTATGATATAGAGAAGGCTCCTGTAATTGAATCAAAATATACTTTATTAAGAAAAGAAGCAAGAGCTGTTAAGAATCTTACAGTATCAGATTATACACAGGCTTCATATAAGAAATTATACAGCTATATTGCACAGGCAGACAAGTTAGTGGCATTAGGTGAGAAAGAAGCAGATATTACTGAAGTAGAGACTACATATAATAATATATTAAATGCTAAGAAAGCATTGGTACTTGCAACACCATCTATTAGTTCAGCATCTGCAGGTTCTAAAGCAATAACAGGTAAGGCAGCTTATGGCTCAAAAGTAACAGTTAAATTAAATAATAAGACTTATACAGCTGTAACAGATGAGATAACAGGTGTATGGAAAGTCAATGTAGCAACTGCATTAAAGAGTACAGATGTACTTTACGTATCAGCTAATAGAGATGACTTGAAATCTGGCGAGCTTACATATAAGATGTCAGGCGGAGATGTTATAACAGTTGGCTGGAAAGAGATAGATAGTGAGTGGTATTACTTCGATGCATCAGGTGTTATGCAGACATCAAAATGGATAAATGGCACATATTATGTACAGGCAGATGGAACAATGGCAAAATCACAGTTAGTAGATAATAACAAATACTATGTAGATGCCAATGGTAAATGGGTTAAGACAACAAAATGGCTCAAGATTAATAACAAATGGTACTACAATGTATCTGGCAATATCCAGAAATCTAAATGGGTTAAGATAAATAGTAAATGGTACCATTTTGATGCATCAGGTGTTATGGAGACATCTAAGTGGATAAATGGAACATATTATGTACAGGAAGATGGAACAATGGCAGTTTCTAAATGGGTTGATGGTAATAAATACGTTGGCCCAGATGGAAAATTGGTTAAAAACAAATAATATCAGGCTGAAGACCTGAACAATAATATCCTCTATATTAATAAGAATTAATTAGCAAGTTGATTCTATAATATAGAGGATATTTTATTATCTAAAAGGTTATAAAAATAATCCTATACATTTATGGAATACATACAAAATTCTAAAAATTTACTAAAAAGGCGCCATTATATGTCAAAAAACAACTCGCATACATGTTCCGGAAACTTAAAATCTTGTTGAAATTTAATATACTAGCATATATAATAGTCCCTATCGAGACGTATCGATCCTAGAACGTGACAAAGGAGGGTGACTATGTAGAGAATGTTAAGTGCTTTTTAATGAAAAGTTGTTAAGTAAACATTATTAATTAAGAAATGGAGATTATCATGAAGAAGAGATTTATGAAATCATTTCTGGCGGTAGTTACATCAGTATCGATGTTAATGACAGGTATAACTATACCGGAAATGAAAAGTTATGCATCAGAAGCAGTAATAGCACAGACTTCTGAGACAGTAGCGGCTTCGTCAAACAAATATGGTTTATTGGATAAAGCCTGTGATGGTTTGATACTTCATTGCTGGAACTGGTCGTACAATGAGATAAAGAACAGTATGGCTGAGATTGCAAAAGCAGGTTATACATCATTACAGACATCACCTGTGCAGATGCCTAAGGATGCAGGTTCTAATGATACACAGGGAACATGGTGGAAAGTATATCAGCCTACAACACTTAGTATGGTTAATAACCATCCTTGGTTTGGTACGAAAGAGGAATTCAAGGCTATGTGTGATGAAGCTGAGAAATACGGAATCAAGGTTATTGTAGATATTGTTGCTAACCATATGGCTAACAATACAGGGGGAATTGGTAATTCAAGAGGAGATATCTGTAGTCAGAACGATCCAACATTCAGAGATGATGACAGCTGCTGGCATTTAAATGGTTCTACAAGAATCGATTATGGCAATCAGCACCGTAATGGAGACACAACAAGTTTAACATGGGGATTTGGTGGATGGCCAGATCTTAACACAGGAAGTAAAAAGGTACAGAATGCAATTGTTTCTTTATTAAAAGAATGTGTTGATCTTGGTGCAGACGGATTCAGATTCGATGCAGCTAAGCATATCGAACTTCCAAGTGATCCGGGTGGAGCATCAGATTTCTGGCCTTATGTTACAAGTGCTATTAAGGAATATAAACCTGATGTTTATCTCTATGGTGAGATTCTTGATGATTCTGCAACAGCTATTTCAAATTATACAAAGTACATTGCTGTTACAGATAACAGAGCAGGTAATGCAACATCATGGGGCGTAAATAATCATGATATTGGAGCAGCAGCAAATTCTTCTCTTACATATAAAGGAGAGTTAGGAGATAATATTGTTCTCTGGGCTGAGTCTCACGATACATATGCCAATGATGGCTTTACAGGTCCTTCAACAAAGCTTTCACAGAGTGTTATAAACAGATCATGGGCTATTCAGGCTGCAAGAGATTTTGCAGTACTCTATTATATCCGTCCGGGCGACACTGGAGCTAAGATGGGTTCAAAAAGTACAAATACAGCTTGGAAAGATTCAGAAGTAGTTGAAGTTAATAAATTCCATAACTACTTTAGTGGAAAATCAGAATATATGTCATCATATGACAGTTCAGTAGTATTAGTAGAAAGAGGTTCTAATACTGCACAAGGTGGTGTTGTTCTTGTAAATATTGGTGGTGGCTCTAAGAATGTTACAGGAGCTGAAACTCATTTATTAGCAGATGGCACATATAAAGACCAGGTATCAGGAAGTGAGTTCAAGGTATCAGGTGGTAAGATTTCAGGTAACATAGGAAGTACAGGTGTTGCAGTTGTCTATAATAAGAAACCAATTACATTAGATCCTGAAGCAACTATTTCGCAGGAAGGCGGAGAGTTTACAAGTGATACATTAACACTTAAGCTTGACTTAGTTAATGCAATATCAGGTACATATAAGATTGGTTCACAGTCAGTTAAGACATTTACATCAGCTAAATCAATTACAATTGGTGCAGATATGGCATATGGCGAAAGTGTTGATATAGTTCTTACTGCAACAGATGGTAAGACAACATCAGACCCTGTTACATACACATTTACTAAAGTAGAGAAGACTGATAATATTGCATACATAAAAGTACCATCAGGCTGGACTGGAGATATATATTGTTATGCATATGATTCAGCAACAGAGAAGGTTAATAATGGAGAATGGCCTGGCGAGAAGATGACATATGATTCAACAACAGGTTATTATAAATATACAATTCCTGAAAATATTAAGGCTCCAAGAGTTGTCTTCTATAATTCAATAGCTTACCGTTATCCGGATGACCGGGAACCGGGACTTCTGTTTGAATCATCAGGTTCGTGGTTATATGCTGATGGCAAATGGTCAAAGATGGCATCTACAACAGAAAACGGAACAGTAATAGTTAAATACGTAGATGAATCAGGTAATGAAATAGCTACATCTAAGAAGATAACAGGTAAAGTAGGAACATCTTATACAACTTCTGCTGCAAAAATAAGTGGATATACATTAAAGACAACACCAGCTAATGCAACAGGAAAATATACAGCTTCAACAATCACAGTAAAATATATTTATTCAAAAGTTACAAGTAGTGATCCTACAGTCACAACATCATTTGCAAATGGTTCTACATTTAAGACAGAGACACAGACAATTAAGCTTACATTAAGTAATGCAACATCAGGTACATATTCAGTAGATAATGGTCCTGTTAAGACATTTACAGGTTCAGCAAATGTTGTACTTGGTCAGGGTAAAGTAGCAGATTCTACAGTTACAGTTAAAGCTACAGCTACTAATGCGAGTGGTAAGACAAAGAGTTATACATTTACATATAATAAGAAATTTAATGGAACTGTTAATGAAGAAACAAGTAAATTATCAGTAACAAATGAGACTGCAAGTGTTGTAACAGCAGGACAGAAACTTGCAAGCAACATTTATGCAACTAACCCTGATGGAAAGAAGGGTGTTGAGAAGACAATCACAATCGATGGTGATGCATCTGATTGGGATGAAAGCATGCTTATAGCTAAAGGCGGTGCATGGGATGTAGCAAACCACTATAAGGGTGGACACGAAAACTGTGTACTTGATACTACAGCATTATATGCAGCATATGATAATGAAAACCTTTACATTGCATGGCAGATGGTTAATACAACAGATACATGGGCAAGATCAGGTGATGGCCCATTAAGTGATGGCGGACGAGTACTCGATGTACCACTTATTCTTGCACTCAGCATAGATGAGAACTCAGTATCAATGTCAAATAAGAATACTGAAGGAGGACCTATCTGGGGTCGGAAGATGGGACTAGAGTTTAATCAGCACGTAGATAGATTACTCTATATGAGTGGTAAACCAGGTTTAGGAAAACCATCTATATTCAAGGCAGTAGATGCAAATGGTAATACAGACTATGAAGATGGCTGCGTTGGATTTGCTGATGGTGGAATTGAATACAAGATGGCTACAACTAACATAAGTTCAAAGATTATGGGACTTAATGGATCAGATTCAACAGATGATATATTCAATAATGGAGCAGACTGGGTTGACTATAAGACATTTGTTGGTTCAGAGGGAAAACATAATATAACATATGACTCATTCTATGAGATTAAGATTCCATATTCAACTCTTGGAATTACAAAGAGTACAATTACATCAAAAGGTATTAAAGCAATGTTAGTCGCTACAAGAGGTGAATCAGCCCTTGACTGTATACCATATGATGCATCAATGCTTGACAATGCTATGAAGGATTACTCAAGTGATCCAAGTACATCGGCAGAGAAAGATGATACCGACATCATTACAGCTGATTTTGCACAGATTGGCGGAGGCGGTATTGTACCACCATCAGACGATCTTGAATTAAATTTTGGTGCTGACCGTTCAGCTCCACAGACAGCAGGAACAGCTCTTACATTAAAAGGTATTGCACAGGGTGGTTCAGCCAACTATACATATAAATACTATGTAAATAATAAGTTAGTAGCTACTAAGACAGGAAGTGGTGAAACATCAACATCTTGGACACCACAGACAGCGGGTACTTACACAATTAAATGTGTCGTAACAGACTCAAAGAATAACACAGTAACAAGTGCTAAGAAGTATACAGTAGAAAGTTCAGGAAGTGTTACTACAGGCTGGAAGAAAGTTGGTTCATCTTGGTATTATTACAGCAATGGTAAGAAGGTAACAGGCTGGAAACAGATTAATGGTAAATATTATTACTTCAATACATCAGGCGTTATGCAGGCATCTAAATGGATAAGCAGTACATATTATGTAAAAGCTGATGGTTCAATGGCAGTTTCAGAACTCGTTGATAATAATAAGTATTATGTGGATGCCGATGGTAAATGGGTTAAGACAACAAAATGGCTTAAGATTAATAACAAATGGTATTACAATATATCAGGAAATATCCAGCAGTCTAAATGGGTTAAGATAAATAATAAATGGTATTATTTCAACGGCTCAGGCGTAATGCAGACATCTAAATGGATAAACAAGACATATTATGTACAGGCAGATGGAACGATGGCTAAATCAAAACTTGTAGATAATAATAAATACTATGTAGATGCCGATGGTAAATGGGTTAAGACAACAAAATGGCTTAAGATTAATAACAAATGGTACTACAATGTATCAGGAAATATCCAGCAGTCTAAATGGGTTAAGATAAATAATAAATGGTATTATTTCAACGGCTCAGGCGTAATGCAGACATCTAAATGGATAGATGGAACATATTATGTACAGGCAGATGGAACGATGGCAGTTTCTAAATGGGTTGATGGTGGTAAATACTACGTTGGCTCAGATGGAAAATGGATAAAGAACAAATAGTATATTGAAGTCTTAAATATATAAAAAATGAAAATAGCATAAAGTAATCTTTAAGGATTGCTTTATGCTATATTAGAGTGAAAGGAATGAAGGCATGTTAAAGAAGAAAAGAATCGCATCTTTGACAAAAAAAGTCTTGGCGGTTACACTTGCAGTAGCAACGGTAATGATGAATGGCTATGGATTGCAGATGTTTAGGGATTCAGAAGTTAAAGCAGAAGCGTCTACAACAGAAGTGCTGTCAAATGAAGACAGAGGAGTTATATATTCCAATTCAAGAACAGATTTTCGTGATGAAACAATTTATTTTCTTATTGTAACAAGATTCTATGATGGTGATTCAAGTAACAATGCGCGTACTTCAGAAGATGCAAAAGCACAGAATCCTGAAAATGATCCATCATGGCGAGGTGATTTCAAGGGACTTATTGATAAGTTAGATTATATCAAGGCGTTAGGCTTTACTGCTGTATGGATTACTCCGGTAGTACAGAATAAGTCAGGTTATGATTATCATGGATATCATGCATATGATTTCAGCGCAGTAGATACGAGATATGAATCAAATGGTGTTACATATCAGGACCTTATCGATGCAGTACATGCCAAAGGTATGAAGCTTATACAGGACGTGGTATTAAATCATACATGTAACTGGGGTGAGAAGAACCTTCTTCAGTTAACAAGTGATATATATAAAGAGAGAAATCAAACGGTTATGATAGGTTCTAATGATCCTGAAAACATTTATCATCATAATGGTTTCTGTGGTGGTGGTGACTGGGATAACTATGAAGCACAGGACAGAACGATTGCAGATGACTGCTTCGACCTAGAGACGGAGAATCCGAAAGTATATAATTATCTGATAAATTGTTACAATAAATATATCAACATGGGTGTTGATGGTTTCCGAGTTGATACAGTTAAACATATTTCAAGGCTTACATTAAATTCAGTATTTTTACCTGCATTTAAGAAAACAGGTGGCGATAACTTCTATATGTTTGGTGAAGTTTGTACTAAAGGACATGATGTATGGTATCGTGAACATCCCCCTATTTCCACGAGTTTCTATACATGGAATGATCCTGTAGAATGGACAGGTAAGTGGAGTAATGATTTGGCATCAAATGAAGCGTTGGTTAAAAAACATTATAATGAACACAATGATATGAATAATCAGCCAACAAGTACAAATGCATTCCTTAATGGTAATAATTATCATACACCTGATTATTCAGAAAAATCAGGATTAGATGTAATTGATTTCCAGATGCACTGGAGTTTCAATACAGCAAGCAGTGCTTTTCAGACAGCATTGAAAGAGGATAGATATTTTAACGATTCAACATGGAATGTTGTATATGTAGATTCACATGACTACGGTCCTGATGAATGTCAGACACAGAGATATAATGGTGGTACAGATGCATGGGCAGAAAACCTTTCATTAATGTTTACATTCAGAGGTATTCCATGTCTTTACTATGGTAGTGAAATAGAATTTATGGCAGGTTCACCAATCGATGTTGGACCTAATATGCCATTATCTAAAACAGGTAGAGCATATTATGGTGATAATATCGAGGGTAATATTGATACGTCTGATTTCACAGTATTTGGTAATTTAAGTGGTACGGTTAAGGACACACTTAATTCTACTCTTTCACAGCATATTATGAGACTTAACAGACTTCGTCAGGCAATACCTGCTCTTAGAAAAGGTCAGTATTCAACAGATGGCTGTTCAGGATCAATGGCATTCAAGAGACGCTATACAGATGATAAGACGGACAGTTTCTGCCTTGTAACTATCTCAGGTGGTGCAACATTTACAGGGATACCTAATGGTAAATATGTAGATGCAGTTACAGGTGATGTTAAAAATGTAACAAATGGAACACTTACGGCTAATGTATCAGGTAAAGGTAATATGAGAGTATATGTGCTTGATACAGCAAAGACTCCTGCTCCTGGAAGAGTAATTACAAATGGCGATTACTTAACAGATGGTGGTAAAGCTGAATTGATTGGCGAGGAAAATATTAATGTTATTAATCCAACAAGCATTACATTAAATAAAACTTCAATTTCGCTCTTAGAGGGCAATTCAGAAACAATTACAGCCACAGTTGCTCCTAAAGATGCTACAAATAAGACAGTTTCATGGACAACAAGTGACAGTACAGTAGCCACAGTAAGTGGTGGAAAGATTACAGCAGTAGGAAAAGGCTCGGCAGTAATTACTGCTAGGACAGTCAATGGACTTACTACAACTGTTAAGGTTAAAGTGTCTGAAAATCCTAATATAATTAAACCGACTTCTGTTACATTAAACAAGAAATCCATAACTCTGACAGAAGGGGATACAGAGACAGTTACAGCAACAGTACTTCCTGCAACAGCTTCTAATAAGACAGTAATATGGAGTTCTAATGATGCAGGAGTTGCCACAGTAAGTGGCGGAAAAATCACAGCAGTATCAGAGGGTACAGCAGTTATTACGGTTACTACATATAATGGCTGCAAGGCTACATTAACAGTTAAAGTAGAAGCTAAAGAGATTCCTGTTATTAAGAATGGTATATACTTTAAGAAACCTGATGCCTGGGGAAGAAATATAAATATTTATTTCTACAGTAACGATACAACAGTTGGTAAGGACTGGCCTGGTGCAGCTATGACAGACTTAGGTGATGGATTATATGTATATGAACACTCTATAACAGATAGCAATACGAAGGTTATATTCAATGATGGAATTAATCAGACTGATGACCTTGATTTTCATAATAATGGATATTATGAGTTAAGCGGATTTATCAAAGTAATTGAAGTTAAAGGTGAAGTAAATGTTAAGTATAAAGACACAGATGGAAATGTACTTGGTACAGACAAATTAACAGGTACAATCGGCTCATCTTATACAACAGAAGCTAAGACAATCAGTGGTTATACATTAAAGACAACACCGGCTAATGCAAAGGGAACATATACAGAAAATACAATTGAAGTTATATATGTGTATACAAAGAATACAATTGATGTAGCTAATGGCTGGAAGAAAGTAGGCTCATCATGGTATTATTATACTAATGGAAAAGTTGTAACAGGCTGGAAATCAATAAATGGCAAAAAGTATTACTTCAATACATCCGGAGTAATGCAGACCTCAAAATGGATAGGTGGACAATACTATGTTAAAGCCGATGGAACAATGGCAACATCACAGTTAGTAGATAATAATGAATATTATGTGGATAGTAATGGTAAATGGGTTAAGACAACAAAATGGCTTAAGATTAATAACAAATGGTACTACAATATATCAGGAAATATCCAGCAGTCTAAATGGGTTAAGATAAATAATAAATGGTATTATTTCAACGGCTCAGGCGTAATGCAGACATCTAAATGGATAAACAAGACATATTATGTGCAGGCAGATGGAACAATGGCTAAATCAAAACTTGTAGATAATAATAAATACTATGTAGATGCCGATGGTAAATGGGTTAAGACAACAAAATGGCTTAAGATTAATAACAAATGGTACTACAATGTATCAGGAAATATCCAGC
>OKWH01000026.1_pt1 | contig 102118 bp, 95 predicted proteins | sample 1607021 | NCBI WGS metagenome assembly OKWH01 (sample SAMN04414076, study PRJEB24778) | human gut metagenome | material: faecal | host: Homo sapiens | reverse complement strand
ACATGACGGAAAGATAGACTGAAATTAGTGGAGAGCCGGATACGCTGAGAGGTGTAAGTCCGGTTCGGGGGCGAGCATTTGGAAACCTGTCATAGAAATATGATAAGGCGCTGGGTGCTTAGCCTACACAAGACAGCCCGAAAGTTCTGGGCGAGCGTGGGCGTAGTGACACAGGAGATACAGGACATCATCGGCAGTCCCATCGTGAAGGAAGCCATCATCAACAACTCCGACGTGGTGATGCTGCTCGACCAAAGCAAATTTCGTGAGCGATTCGACGAGATCAAGGCGATATTAGGATTGACGGATGTGGATTGCAAGAAGATATTCACTGTCAACCGCTTGGATAACAAGGAGGGAAGAAGTTTCTTCCGTGAGGTGTTTATCCGACGTGGATCGACGAGCGGAGTGTATGGTGTGGAGGAGCCGCACGAGTGCTATATGACCTACACCACCGAGCGAGCTGAGAAGGAGGCATTGAAACTCTATAAGCATGAACTGAAGTGCAGACATCAGGAGGCTATCGAGCGGTATTGCAGAGATTGGGATGCCAGTGGCATCGGGAAGTCGTTGGCATTTGCGCAGAAGGTCAATGAGGCGGGGCATGTGCTCAATTTGACGGACGATGGAGCCACTCGCCGCTGACACGGCGAGCACGGGGGCTGATTGATGGAAACGGAAATCCCGGAATAGACGTAAAGCCCAGATGCCCGAAAGCAAAACTTTCGGGAACGGTGGCTGGGTAGTATTTACGATTAGTAGTAAATACGATTAGTAGTGAATACTACCAATAGTAAATACTACAAGTAGTAAAGTAGTGGAATAGTAGAAACTGAAAGTAGTAAAAACGTAAAGTAGTGAAGCAATGAGACGTTTATACCTTATTATAATATATATGTGTCTTACACTTGTCGTGGGAAGGGTTCATGCGCAGTATTACAGCGTGAACTACGACAAGCAGATCGTTGCCGCCATGGCTGCCGCATTCGGTGCTGGAGCTATGGCAGAGAGCTATTATAACGAGCAGGTGGGCGAAATCTTGAAGCACTACAATGCCGCAGAGGTTGCCACTGCCGGCATCTTCGCTGCCAAGTTCTTGGAGCGCAAGGCATTCACCGACCTCGGCATTTGGAGCAGTAGCACGGAGAACTACTATTACCGCCGCATCCACAATATGGTGGCGAACAAGATTATGCCCAAGATATGGACGGTGGCAGGAATGATGCTGAAAAGTCCGCAGACCGCCCTCTACTGGGGCAGTTACCTGATGAAGATATGCGCCGACACAAAGTCGCTGTGTATGCAGTTTGAGAGTGTCGTGACCAACAGTAGCTTGACCTTTGCCGACATTCAGTTCTTGGAAATCAACCAAGAGATAGCCGCCATCCTCAAACTCTCGGAGATAGGCAATGTAGATTGGCAGCAGCTGTTGGATGACATCGCCAGTGTGCCCGGCAACTTCACCGTGGAGAACCTCACCGCCGACATCGAGACGCTTTACAATATGGGAGCATCGTTGGCGACGGCAGGTATCAACGGGGCATCAGGCGCACTCTTGCAGCAGAGTGCCTTCAACGACCTTTTCAATGGCAAGGTGAGTAAAATCATCGACATCTATGACAACTACCATGACCTCTATGAACAGGCAGAGAACGGCATCGGCAGCACACTCCTTAGTCTGGTGGGTGGCGAGGACAACGTGGCAGCCCTCTTCGACCTCTCCAACTACAACATCACCTCGTGGATGACAGACTATCTGAGCGAGACGCAGGGCAACTACTATACACAGCGTTGGTACATTGCCCGACGAGACCAAGGCAGCGTAAGCCTCTGTGACTACTATCCGCCGACCGATGACAACAGTATTCTGAACGGTGACCATTGGTATCGTATCAACACCTCCGACCCCAACTTCTACCCTAACAGCACGCAGCGAGAGCAGATACTGGCCAACTCGGAGAACCATGCCGGATGGAGCCGCAGCCGTGTGCAGCAGCTCAACGCCCAGAGCGACGGCTTCACCTATACGATGAACTATTGGATGTCGTCGTACATCATCAGCCGTGGCGGCAAGCAGACCAAGAAGGCCTACGCCTACGAGATACACGTTACCAAGAGCTGGAACAACGTGGAAGAGGTGTATGAGGATGTCTTCGACTCCTACAGCATGGACTTGAATACCTTCAAGCGTCAGTTGCAGGCACGTCTCTCGGAGTATAACGACAACGAGGAGGGCTATGTCTATTACATCGGCAGTGACGCACGCCGTTACTATCAAGCCACCGATGCCGCCAAACTGAAGGGCGTGGAGAGCGTGACCATCAGCGTCACCTGTTCGGACGGTGTCACCCTCGGACAGGGCAGCACGCAGTACAAGTGCCGTGAGTGCGGCGGTTCGCTCAATGCCCACAGCAAGGAATGCGCCATGAGGACAAGCGTATCAGAAAATAATCTCGACCTATCGGAACTGGACGAGAAGGAACGTGAGGCGAATAGCAAGATAGCCCTGTTGGAGGCGCAGATAAGCCAGTTGGAGACAGAGAACAGGAACCTGCTCACGCAGATAGCCAATGCCTCTGTGGAGGAAGCCCCTGCCTTGCGGCAGCAACATAATGTCAACAAGACGAAGATAGACAACCTGAAGAAGGAATTGGCGACATGGCAGCAGCAGTTGGCAGACATACAGAATGCCAAGAGCGAGGCGGCTAACGACAATGCCACCTCCACCGATGACTACTACCGCATCCCTGCCATCATGCAGGATGTGAAGTCAGCCTACAATCTCACGTGGCAAGGTGCCGGTTCGTGGAACGGCTACACCTACGTCCGAACTGCCACCATGCCCAACATCAACGGCATTATCACCTTCAAGGCGACACTGTCCATTGCAAGGAAGCCCAAGTACTTCCTTGGCATCAAGATACACCGTGCGATACTGCAAATATCGTGGGAGCTGACCTCGGAATACACCGACACACAGGTGGTGGATGTGCTGACCCTTGACCCGAATGCCTCTGACGAGGAGAAGACGAGGCAGGTGAACAGCCGTATCTCGGAGATAGCCCAGGAGTTCCCGTCGTGCAGCATCACCACAGAATATGCCAAGAGCGAGGCAACCCAGACCGCCGACAATGACGATGTAATACACCTGCTCTGGTCGAGCGACCGTCTGGAGATAGCCCGTGAAGTAGATAGCCGTATCACCAAGATTTACGCCGACTTGGTATCATTAGAAAAAATGATGCACTACAAGCGCAGCATCATTGACGTGCTGAAGGACATTCTTCCTTCAATCGACGCAGACCAAGGTCGCAGAAGGACACTCATTGAAGAGTGCTACGAGCGATGGAGAGAGAATGCAGACCCTAACAGAGGGAATGGTGAAGATAACGAGAACGAAAACTGAGGGAGGAACGGAGAATGAGACATACCATCATCATAGCTCTCCTGCTGATTACCCTCTTCCCCAATACAGCCTTGGCGCAATGGGGATTCGATGCGGTATCGGTGGAAGCATACATCAACGACCACAAGAAGCAGCGCAGCCTCTTGCTGGCACGCAGCACTTTGGAGTACAGCAATCAACTGCTGCATGAATACAGCAGTGAAGAGGTGGGCAAATACAAGGAACTGAATGTGGATTTGGACAAATACACCCGGGCCTTCGACATCATCGATGTGATGTACCAGTCGTTGCGCACGGTGCTGAACGTGAAGAGCACCTACCAGACGGTGAGCGACCGCATCAGTGACTACAAGAACCTGTTGGAGGACTTCAATGATAAGGTCATCAAGCGGAAACACATCGAACTGGCTGACACGATGCTCATCAGCATCAACAAGAAAGCCATCGACAACATATACAACGAAGGAAGCCAACTCTACCATAGCGTCAACGACCTCGTGTTGTATGCCACAGGAGCGGCAGCCTGTTCAACTTCCGACCTGCTGATGGTGTTGGACAATATCAACAATTCGTTGGACCTGATAGAAAAACATCTGAACCAAGCCTACTTCCAGACATGGCGGTATGTGCAGCTGCGCATGGGCTATTGGAAGGAGAAGGTGTATCGGACGAGGACGAAGGAAGAGATACTGGAAGATGCCTTCAGCCGATGGAAAGTGGCAGGAAAACTTGACTATTGACGGATTGTAAACAAAAGAAGAACGGACATGAAGAAGACAATGATACTCATCATGGCGGTAGCAACCACCATCAAAGCCACAGCCCAGAGCGTGACCTACAACCACGACTCCTCCAAGCAGAACCAGATAACGGTGATGGAGACAGGTGGCGGTTCTCTCACCCCTGAGTTCTATTATTGGCTGTTACATAACAACTATAAGAAGACAGCGGCAGAGAAGAACAAGTTAGGTTTCCGCACTCTTGCCGGCATCAACCTCTACAACCAAGTAGATGATGCGGAGAAGATAGACTCTGCCCTCACCAAGCGTGCTGAGGTGGAAGCCTTGAACGTAGCCGACCGACAGATAGACCTCGCCTGGCTTGCCGAAAGCAGCAAGATCAACGGTCAGTTGGACAAGATGAAGGCGAACATAGACCATATCATCCCTACAGGAGGCACCATCAACGACAAGCGTCGGTGGGAGGAACTGTACAATATGTACCAGTGTGCCGTGAAAGCCACCAAGGATGCCTATATGCCCAATGCACAGAGAAAGCGGCAGTATCTTAGCATCTATGCCGACCTGACGACACAGAACGAGACACTACTGAAATACCTTGTGCAGCTCAACACCCAAAGCCAGACTACCGCCCTCTTGGCAGCCACCAACGACCGTGTAGTACATAAAGGCAGCATCATCAGCGATGCCAAGAGCCGTTGGCAGGAAAACATGAAGGGCGTGAGGAGCTCGACAGGCACTGACGGCGATGATGCCAACAGCGGTGAGGGTGAAGAAAGTGTGAACAGATAGAAATAAGGGAAGAGAAGAAATAATCACAAAACAGCATAGAGATATGAACGATATTCAGATTTTCAACAACGAGGAATTTGGAGCAGTCCGAACCACAGGAACACCAGAGCAACCCTTGTTCTGTTTGGCTGATGTGGCAAGAGTTCTTGGACTAAAAACCAGCAAGTTGGTACAACGACTTTCGGATGATGTACTTTCAAAGTACCCCATCTCGGATAGTCTTGGAAGAGAACAGGTTACAAACTTTATCAATGAAGACGGACTGTATGATGTCATCCTTGACAGTCGCAAACCCGAAGCCAAACGTTTCCGCAAGTGGGTGACATCGGAGGTGCTCCCCTCTATCCGCAAGCATGGTGCCTATATGACACAGCAGACCATCGAGAAGGCATTGGCAGAGCCAGACTTCCTGATACGGTTAGCAGTCAATCTGAAGGAAGAACGACAAAAGCGTCTGCTTGTCGAACAGGAGTGTGAACACCAAAGGACACGCATCGTTGAGTTGGGATCCAAGGTGGATGACCTGCAACAGGAGGTGACGGAGATGAAGGACAAGGTGAGTTACCTTGACATCATCCTTGCCACGAAGAGCAGTGTCCTGGTCACACAGATAGCACAGGACTATGGCGAGTCGTCCATCCGCTTCAACCGACGTCTGAAGGAGATGAACATCCAGTATCAGCGTGGCAAGCAGTGGATTCTGTATGCCGACTACAAGGACTGCGGTTATGTGACCAGCGAGACCTACCTCATTAAACACAAGGACGGTACGGAGGATGTGCGCATGAACACCAAATGGACACAGAAAGGTCGCCGCTTCCTCTATGAGAAACTGAAGAGCGTGGGAGTCATTCCTGTTATCGAAAGAACATAAAATAAAGAAATAGCTATGGAATCAATATCAAAAATACAGTTACGTCTCTATGCCGCCAAGAGGAAAAACGGCAAGTGGCAGTTGGAGATGTCAAGGATGCCGAAGCGAATCAGCGTTATCGGCAGGACACCCATCGTTGATGAGCATTATATGCCATCTGATTTAGAGGTAGTTTCAATGTCAAAGCTTCACAAATATGTCGGAAGTTACTACGGCAAGATTGTGAAGACCCTCAAAGAGGAAGGCATCATCACCAAGGAATATGGAATGTGGAAACTGCGTGAAGACCTTCAGGACAAGGGCATTGCGGTATATGTCACAGGCAGGATGCGCTGCTTCTACCACTTCTATCTGTCATGGACACCGAAAGGCATAGAGTTTATCAAAGAGATTATCAACAATAGAACCAGGCACTGATGGCAGACAACATACTCAGCGATTTCGGCATCAACATCCTCGAAGAGGAGATTGACGATGTGATATTCCAGACCAACGAGTTCCTGACCGATGCCACCTTCACAGGCTCACAAGGGCCGTTCTGGTGGTTAGCGAAATCCTGCCCTTTGTTGTCCTTGCTAATCGTTCTAAATCAACATTTTATAAAATCTTGTACCATGAGACAAAATTTTGACGGGACAAAAATGGGACAAAACCGCAGGAAAATAAAGCCAAGACCTCTTTGTTCCGAATATCCTTATCAGAATACCCTTATTCTGAATACAAAGGTACAAATTTGTCCCGTAATAAACGAACCAATGAGCCTATTTCTCTCATCCATAACGCACTTTTCCATAATCTTGTACCACGGCAGATTCTTCAAGGTTTTAGATACATTATTTCATATCCTACAGTTAAATAATGTTTTCTTGATAGTTGTACAGTGTTCGGAACGATTGCCAATCATTGAAACTGCCCATTTGTACACTCCTTTTGTCAGACTTGATTCTGATTTTTCGGTTGTAATGAAGTGCGTTGCCCTGTTTCCTTCAATGGCTAATTGCCACTTGAAAGTGTCGCACAAAGATGTGGTGAATTGCATGCTTAATCAATGAATTACAGTGTTTTAATTAGACTTAACGGTGTATATACCATCAAATATTATCATATACATTTGCATCAAAAATCTACAAATAAACAGATAAAAACAAAGAATATGACTGAAAACAAAACATCAAAAATGAACCTCGACCATGAGCGGAAGATTGTCGAGCTTCAGGAAAGAGTGAACAAATTGGAAGACCTCTGTTTTACCACAAAGGAGATTCTGAACCTTGAAGAAGCATCCGCATTTCTCGGCATTGCCAAGAGTACCCTTTACAAAATGACGCACCTGAACCAGTTACCATTCTTCAAACCTGCGGGCAAACTCATCTTCTTTGAAAAGAAAGCCCTGCTTGATTGGGTGCGCGGCGCAAAGTCCCTGTCGGAGGAAGAAATCAGAGCGGAAGCAGCCGCAAGATTGAATGATATGAACAACAGACCTTAACCGCCATGAGAACAGAGGAACTTATAGAAAGTATCAGCGAGAGAGACCCGTTATTGGCAAAAGCGGTCAGTCACATGGTTGCGTATGTTCAAGACCGTTATCCCTCCACGTTTCCAAGCAAGGAGCAGACTATGGCGGTAAACGAATACCTGCACAGTGTTCATGCGGACGGTGACGGCAGTATGTCGGAAACGAATTGCGAACATCGCAGGATTGCTTCACAGCGCATCACTATCGCTGCCATCCGTGTGCTTGACACCGAACAACAGAACAGGCTTCAAGATATACTTGACCATATCGCATACGACAAGGAGTATTATATGCCGGAGAGAGGACAAGGTATGCGCTACTGACTTTTCTTTTGGCTGCACCAGTTTTAGATTATCCATAAACAGACGAATGATGAATAAAGATTTGAGCTATTGTATCGTGCTGTCATCAGAACAGCTTTCCTATCTGGCAGGAAGCAAATACGGCATTGACCGAATGAAGATTCTTAACCGGCTTATTGAAGCGACCGTGCTGGAACAAACGGAGTATTCCAAGAAAGGCTTTGCCACGACATTGCAAGTCGGACAGGCGGCTTTGTCGGAAGTGGAATTGTCCTGCAAATTGGGCTATGACAAGAAGACTATCTCACGTGTGATTGACAAGATGAATCGGCTTGGTATTGTCGCATCCGTTCAGAGCAACCGCACGAGCATTCACACGCTGAAATGCGTATCGGCTTGGATGCTGGACGGCAAGCGTATCGACAACCCTTTCTATGTCCGGATGAAAGACCGTAAGGACGGCAACCAAGAAACGGCTAACCGCCCATATAACAACGATAGTATTCTTCCAATGAACCGACAGCATATTTTGGAGAGCCAAACAGAAACAAATTGCCCTCCCCAAACGCAAACAGACAGCACGACAGTATCGGATGAAACTTACTTCCCTGATTTATCGGCTTCGCCAATAATAGAAGATATACCTGTTATAGCTGATGATGGCGAACTCTTGATGGCTTCTTCTTCTGTCTGCGAACAACCGTTGCCATTCCTAATTGGCGATAAAAACGAAGCAGAGGACAGTAACAGTAACGATGGATTGAATGCTGAAACAGATAGTCATGAGTTTCCAAGTTCGCCCACAACTACATCAGGCGATGAGATTGCAGAAGACGGAAACGCCAGAGATACTGTACAGATAGATTCCGCTTCGATATATCCAACCACGGTATGGGCTTCTCCACAGCCTTTGGCAGAGGAAGAATCCGCTAATACCTAAAGGGACGATTGGCAATTATAAATCATTCAGATACAACAGAATGTACTGTAATTTGGTGTGTAGTGTTACAAGAAGTGCCTATGTCGCACAGGCTCGCTTCGCTTGCCAGTACCACATAAGCGTATTCCGGCAGTCGCAAGCTCCCACCGTGCTGTACCTTTTTAGATAAGATGTTTTACCCATTATAATGCAGAAAAGAATGAAGAACAATGATAACGACAAACTGATTGACGAGAATAAGGACGAGGAAAAGGATAAGAAAGACACAAGACGCACCCTGCGCCTTGAAGCCAGAGTTACGGAAGACGAATATACCAAGGCTTTGGAACTCGCCCAATCCTGCGGTTTGACCATGAGTGACTATGTACGCAGGACGGCTTTGGGGCATCGTCCACACTTGCGGCTGACCGAGCGTGAAGCGGAAGCCCTGTGCAGCCTTTCGGATGCGAGGGGCGACCTTATCCGTGTCGTGGCAGCCGTGAAGTCCATCCAAGCGGACAAGCGAGCCATCTATTTCAGCGATACCCGATTTGTGGAGCAATGGATGAAAGCTGCCACAAAGCTCATCAGCCGTTGGAATCAAATTGAAGCCTACCTTAACGAATAAATTTTCCCACCTGTTATGATTGCAAAAGCAGCTACCATTTCGCATGGCTCAAATGCCATCAGATACTCCGTCAATAAAGACAGGGCGGATATAGTCAAGACCAATCTTCTGCCGGATGACATTTCTCCCGAAGCGATGTTCAAGCGGATGATGCTTGTACAGAAGATGTTTGCCAACGAAAGGAAGAGAGGCAGACCGCTTACCGACAATGTGATAAGGATTGAAATTTCCCCAACCGCAGAAGAAAGCAAGGGCTGGACGATGGACGACTGGGCACGTTTGGCAGACGAGTTCATCCAAGAGTTTGATTCCATAGACCTGTCTAAAAAGACGAAACGTGCTTCTTCCAAGCAGACCAACCTCAAAGGTTCGCAATACGTTGTCGCTCTACATCGGGATGCAAAGAGTGGCATTCTCCACCTGCACATTGATGCCAACCGTGTGGATATGGAGGGCAAAATCAATGACGGACACCTACCCGGCATGAGGGCTGTAATGGCTGCGAATATCATCAACGAACGTTACGGCTGGATGCAGGCCGAAGAAATAGGCATACGACATAAGCAGGAGGTTTCAGACTGTTGTATGGAGATTCTCCGTAAGATGGATAAGTTCAGTTGGGAACGCTACGAAGCGGAACTGGTAAAGCATGGCTATGGGGTACACATACAGAAAAATGAGGACGGCACGGTTTATGGCTATTCCATCAAGCGAGGTAACTCCAGTTATAAGTCCTCAAAGTTGGGTATTGGTCGTAACCTTGTCCCCTCAAAGATTATGAATACGTGGCAGAAATTACATCCGCAGGAGGGTAAAATCAATCAACTGCAAGCGGAAGCCAAGCAAACAAGGACAGCCACACCGACTGCCATTTCCAAGCCACAGACTACACCGCAACCTGTAATGAAGCTCTATTCCATCGGCACGGATGACAACAGGACATTTGCCGTTTCCTTATCAGAAGCCGCAGACAACATCATCCGTCAGGAGTGTTCTTTGGAGGAAGCCCACCCATTGGCTAAGTTGGAAGAGATACAGCACACGGCACTTCTGTTGTTTGCCGGATATTTGGATGCAGCCACAAGTATGGCGGTTTCAAGCGGTGGCGGTGGTTCTGATACAGGTGGCTGGGGACGGGACAAAGACGAAGATGAACTTGAATGGGCACGCCGTTGTGCGAGAATGGCAAACCAAATGTGCAAGCGCAGAAAAGGGCTTCACAGATAATTTTTCAACCCAATATCAAAAGACATGAGCATAGGAAAACCAAAGAATGACCCCATCGACCTGAACGGTCTGATGAACGAGATAGAGAACGACCATCGGATAACTGTGGAATCGGATGCCATTGATAAGCACATTGAGGAATTGAGAGCAGCCCAAAAAGACTTACGGCAAGCGACCGAGACATTGGAAAAGGCTACAATGACTTTGAATGGAGCCATTGCAGCCCTTAAATCCGCTACTGATAATTCAACTAATATCGTAACCGGAATTAACAACGCCATTGTCAAAGCGCAAGAAAACACAGAGTACAAAGTTAGTATTGCGCAGGAAGATATGGAGTTGTTGATGAAAAACTCACAAGCCGTTTTAGCCACGGACGAGATAGTGATGAAGCAACATTTTGAGAAGCAAGCTCAGGCAATGGAATCCCATGAGCGCAGAATTTCATCTATTCTCAACCGAAACCAAGGCTTTTGGATTTCCGATTTTTGGGCAAAAGTTTTTAGCTGGGTTATGTTGGCATGTTTCCTGATTACATTTATCGCCTATCACTTGAAAACACGTCCGTAAAGCCATTTATCAATTCAAGGTAAATTTACATTTGGGGTAATTGGAACAGCCGTAGAAAGTACCATATTTACCATGACGTAAAAGAAGCTGTCCTCCACATTGGGGACAGATACCTTGATTTATAAGGTCAGAACTTCTGTATTGCCGAGCTTTTGCATTATGTTTATGCTGTTTTAATTTTTCTTTATCGGCAATTATACGATTTTGGTTGATAGTTCGTACTATCCAATCTGTTGTTTCCTGATTAAGGACAGAGGTTCTATGTTGCAAAATTGTGCGTTTGAGACTGTACCTATTAACAACAAGACTATTTACGATATGCACTTTTAATTCGGCATCGTTATTGAAAACAACAATAGGGATAAAAGGTATATCTACAGAACACCTGAGTAAGTGACGCAGAAATCTTACATGACCTGCATTCTGTTTTATGGGATTATAAAATTGATGCTTACTTTTATATATAGTTTGAGTCCAGTATTCACTATTTTCACCACCTAAAATCCAACCTTTATATCCTTTTGTTTCAATCACAAAAACACCATAGGGCGAAACCACAATATGGTCTATCTGCGTAGAATATCCATTGCTTTCAAATAGCAAATCATTGAATATAACATACTCTTCGGGCAATTCCTGTATCTTGTTATTTACAAGCTTTTCAGAATACTTGCCTTTCCACATTGGCATCTTCAATCTAATGAAGATAATCAATACTAAAAACAATATGATACCGACAATGTACATATTACTGCATCAATAGATCCTTTTTATCCATCTTTTACTTGATTCAAATCCCCATTGAACATGCCATCTTCTTCCTGTTACTTTATCTAGCAGAAGAAATTGATATATATTTTTTGTAGGATATAATTCAAATGTTCCACAGCCCGTACCAAGAGATAGGTCTTCGTCATTAAGGGTTGCAGAACCTTCTTTATCATCATCCAAAGACCATTGTACAATTTCTATTTTCCCTGTCATTGTATCTAATTGCAGAAAATTATAGATATTTTCTGTTGGATATAATTTGTATCTATCAAGTCCATGCATACGAAAATCTATATCTTCTACAATAGCATGTATTTTAATCAAAGTAGAATCATTAACTGTTTTGGTATGTGAAATGGAACTTTCGTTTTGTGCAGAAACACATAACGAAATTAAAAATAAATAAAAAATAATCACAAATTTCTTCATTGGTAAATCATTTAAGTAATTAAAGTTAAATGTAATAGTATAGCTAATGCTGTATTTATTTCTTCTTATTTACATCCCATTTAAAAATATAAATATAATCTCCGACAGGAATGTTTACAATCAAAATCTTACCTTTTTTCCTTTTAATATTCATATAGCCAATAATAGCTTCATCGGGATAAATAGTAGTGGTTTTTAAATATCCTTGTTCACGTATAGTTCGGTCATTATCCATCATTTGTCCTAATGTAAGCATTTGATTGGTAGATGCGACATTTGCTTGATATGCTGCATTAGCGTCATAATGATTGGTTATGGTAGTGTAAGCATAACCATTAGAAGAATAAGACGTAGAATAGGATGTTGAGTATCCTGCAGTTCCTGCATTAATGCCAGCAGAGATTCCATATAATGCCATAGCCCATGCTTGTGAGCGTTTTATTTTTTTTTGATATTCTTCATTTGTGTATACTTCAAGTTTTAAAGTATCGTCTTTTTTTGTTAGTAGATTAGCGTGTACGCTGTCAGGTTGGAATACAATTGGGGTTTCACTTAAATTCTTGATAAAAATATCCAAGTGATAGTATTTTCCATAATCATCTTTTTCCTCAAAGCATGAAAGACCTACAACAAAATTATTTTTGTTTAAATAAGCCCAAAATTTTCCATCATTATATTCTGTCAGGATAGAATCGTTTTGGGGGTATATGAATGTTTGGGCTTTACATACGGTTGAAAGCAATAAAAATATTACTGTGAATATATTTTGTTTCATACTCTTGTTGATTATAGTGTTTGATTATAATACTCCTCTATTTCTTTGATTGCTAATTTTATATCTTTCTGTTTTGCACATATAGAGTATTTGTATTGATCTAAGAAAAAATCAAAATTGCTTTTTACTGATGACTTAATCCAATCGTCAGAAGAAAAACTCAAATGCTCTTTTATTTGCTTTTTGGTATTAAGCAATTCTTGTAATGATATATTATATTTTCTACTGAAAAGCAGTTCTTGTAATCCACCGACATAACCCAATGCCCATTTAAAATAATCCTCATCCTTAGATTTCACTTCATCTACGTTCATCCCCTTATATTTACCAAAGGTTAAATTATTACTTTCATCAAGGCAACTCCATTTTAGATTATCAACATCTTCTATGAGATTTTCAATTAGTTCCCAATTACCACAACCGCAACAATCTATCACTTGTTCTTCTGTAATACCATTTTCAGGTTTCCCATCAGTTAGTCTATATCCATAGGCTTCACCGTAGTGTCCTTTGGGCTTTACCCTTGTTACCATATAAGAAAGATGATACCACCCATTTCTTCTTACAACAAAAGGAGTTCCCTTTCCTAAAAACCGCCAAATATCAAAAATATTCTCACTATTCATTTCTACAGACTTTGATAATTCTTAAAATTATGTCATTAACGCGGACCGAGAAACTTATCTCCATTAAGATGAATCATGTGGTCTGGCATATCAGCAATCCACACCTCAGTTTCCCACGCAAGCTGTTCTGAAAATTTTTTGAATGTCACAAAATCAAGGAATGCTGTTACATAAATCTTCCCTGCAGTAACATTTTCCGTCATAGACTCAATCTCCAAAATTCGTTTGGGATCCATTGGACCAACCGATGTTACAGATTCAATAAAATATATCCAATTCTTATCTTCTCGGTAGAGAACCACATCAGGCATTTTGTCGTGTAATGTAATTTCAAAGCCAAGTGCAGAAAGTTTATCTATGTTTTTAACCATATCTTTCTGAATCGTATCGCCGACATACAAGCATTCCGAATGAGGTGCAAATCTTGGAGCAAACTCTTCTATGATTGCCTTTTGTAGTTGATTATGCTTACCTGGACTAAAGGTAAAATCTTTATCATTTATCTTAACAGGCATCTTTTGCATTCTTTTTTTTGAAGCATAAAGATTGGAAAGCGTATCATGTTTGTAAAGGAATTGCGCTAACGATGCACTTTCTTCGCAAACGCAATTTTCATTATCGCTTATTGATTGAATGACTGTCAAAAACTCTGGAGTAATTCGATAACGATAATTAGGGCTATTCGTTGCTTTTCCGTTATCCTCTATTAAAGCTGCAGTTCTGAAAGGGTGCATAGCTTGTTTACGGAAAGTTTCTCTTGAATTTTCTGCATATATAACTCCATAATTATCGGCAATGAAAGCTATAATGTCATGGATTCTTATCCAGTCATTTGTTGCCTCGCTCCAAGGTGTTTCATTTTTTAATTTTGCCATCGCAAGCAATGTCAAACAACAAAGTGCCCCTTGTTGTCTGGCTGGCATATTAAGCCTTACCAATAAATCTTTTGCTATATCTAATTTATCCATTTGCTAAGTATTAAATTACAATTTGTAACAGACAATTCTTTGTGCATCAATTCTCTACCCATTTCTTCAATGATTTTTCGCTCTGGAATTGGTATCTGATTTATTTCTGTAGAATTAACCTGAGTTGAGCCATTGAGAATCCTATAATAGTTATCATACAGGCTGGAGTTCAATAGGACATACAATCCATACGTTACACATGGTGAATCACATTTGATAAAATTGATTTTATTCTGTGTACTAATATATGTGAATTGTGGATATTTTTGCTTCAAATATATACCACACTGCAATCTACGTTCTTCTTCTTTTGAAGTAAAACGCTTTACCATTAGAAAATCACTATTCTCCTGCAGGAATCCTTTTCTGTCAGTTTTAATAACTTCACTTTCTTTTCCTAATGGCCATGTTACACGACCATTTTGAATGTGTTGAGAATAAATCAGAGGATATGCGCCATCTTCCAATTGGTCTCGTAATACTTCCCTTGTCCTAAAATCAACTATGATTCCAGTCTGCATCTTCAAATTTAGTTCAGGCAGAGTTTTAGGAAAACGATTGATTTGATTGAGAACCATTGCATCTTTGTCATTCGTAATGAGATAGACGAACTGATTTTGAGCCACAACTGTTTCATAAGGAGCACAAAAATGTACAATATCTTCAAAACTGGACGTTGAAGAAGACGTGATTGACACATAATCAGGAATACGTTTCGTCTTCTTTACCTTTATAATAATCGTCTCTTGTAATACTGATTCTCCATCAAAGACTTTATCCCTACTTTCAAACAGGTGCATATCCGTAATTACACAATGTTTAAACAGATACTGCCTAAAACGCTTGAAATATGCCCCAGAAGTCCAAGAGCGAGGAACAATATACACTAATTCAGAATCTTGCTTCAAATTATGAATTCCCATAGCCCAAAACAGGAAATACAAGTTTGGTGTACCATAGCAAACACTCGGCATCGCTTTCGCTTCCTTTGCTTCTTTGGGAATTTTCAAATATGGAGGATTTCCTATAATATAGTCATAGAGTTTCGTATTATCTGAAAATAGAGGATTATCCTCAAATAATTGGCTTGTCAAGTAATTGTCTTGTATAATCTCATAATTTATACCGCATTCTTCTTTAGCCAATTCCAAATTGGATTTCAGTAGGGGCAAGACCAATTCATCGGTTTCATAACAGGTAAGATATATTCTGCCTGTATAGCCGCTTTGAATCAATTTATCAATTACCGCAGCAGATAGTATTCCTGTACCTGCACCTGCATCTAACAGATGAAGTTCAGGTTTTGTCAAATCAAAACAGAAAAGAGAAGCCATAAAATTAGCAGTAGCCATATTCGTAAAGAACTGACCGTACTTCTTTCGTTTTAATTTTGGAACAGAAGCAATAAAACTATCTGTGTTATGTATTATTGAACTTAGCATTTTATTTCTTCTCTATTGTCCCATCTACTATCAGCTCTTTCAGTTCAACCGAAAGTAGTTGGGCTATTTTATACAATGTCTCTAAATTGGGTTGTTGGCGATTGCAACAATAGGCATTTGTCGTACTAAAACTTTTCCCTATCTGTTCAGAAAGCCATTTTTGAGATAAGTCTTTCTCTACCAATACTGTTTTTATTCGGTTTAATTTCATCATTACACATTGAAGTCTTATGCAAAATTACAAAATAATTGGCTAAACATAGCATTATTTGCGATAAATATATTCCGTATTTCAACAATTACTTTGTCAATATGACGAACAAAGGGAAAGAATAATCCCTCCCTTTGCATTACGACCTCATAAAAAAACACCATCAAACAGACTGACTGCCTCAATCTTCTTTTCAAGGTTCACTTTGGCATAGACTTCTGTAGATGTTACGCTGCTATGCCCAAGCACCTCTTTTACTGATGAAATATCCGCACCTGCACTGATAGCCAAAGTTGCCGTTGTGTGCCGACTTGAATGGTAGGTAAAATCCTTTTCTATCCCGGCTTTGTCTTTTATGCGCCTTACATACTTTGATATGTTGTCGGACTTCTTTACCAGACGGAATACCAAACTTTCGGGATTATCTTCTTCACGAGGTGGAAGAAATGACAAAGCCATATCATTGAGCGGAATAGTCGCAGGACGTTTGGTCTTGCGCTGTATGATGCAGATTGTCAGAACCCCATCTATGAGTTTTATATTTCCCCAACGAAGATGTTGCATATCGCCAAGTCTTAAGCCTGTCATGGACGACAAACCGAAAGCCATTTGTACTGTCCTTTCATTCTCCGTTGCGCATTCCACATTGAGGAAGCGAGTCAATTCTTCTGGGGTGAGGTATTCCCTGTGTTTGTCGGGAGCATGGAAACGCTCTACTTTTGTAAGACTATGCACAGGATTGAACGCTATCAGTTCTTCTCTTACTGCCTTGTTGAATATCGCCTTTACCGTTTCCTCAAACAGAAGCAGCGTATAGTCAGCCAACTTGCCGTCCTGCGTTTTTATCTGTCGTGGGTTGCGGTATTCATTGCGCATGTAGTCAAACAGCCCTGTTATAATTTGGGCATCAACATTCTTCAGGAGTATTTTCGTCTGTTTAATCCTTTCAAGGTATGTGGCAATCCGTTTACGAACCACTCCCTTGTGCTGTAACATCTTCTTACAGTTATCGCAAGCCTTTGACCATTGGATATACTCATCGCACCAATCAAGCCATGTCAGTGCTTCTGCCTTTTCATTCTTTCCCTCTGTTTGTTTGGATTTCTTCTCAAAAGACGGTGGATTGAGTAAACGCTCGGCACGAATCACCCTCGCCTTATCGTATGTTTCACGGTTCAGTTTCTTTGCCTTTGGCGAATTTTCGGGCACAAGATACAGATGCAGGTTCTCTTTCTTGCGGAATCCTGTTTCGTAATATTCCAGATACAGGCTTCGGTTTCCTGCGGTCAGCTTGCGTTCTTTGATTTCTATCTTCATATTGCTATTTGTGTTTGGCCAAACATTCCATTGACGAGGTTTACCGTTTCAAGTTTCTTCTTATCCACGATTTTGGCATAAACCTCTGTCATTTTGATACTCTTGTGTCCGAGAATTTTGCTTACCACATAGATACTGGCTCCCAAAGTCAGAAGCATGGTGGCTGCGGTATGACGTGAGCAATGGTAGGTAATGTGCTTTTGTATTCCTGCCGCTTCCATCCACTCCTTTAGTACCACCTCTACTGTTGTATGCGTTATTGTAAGTTGGTGGAAGATGTTATCCACACCCTCAATCCTTTCGGGCATCCATTTTTTGGCTTCTTCCGACAATGGGATAGTCACACGGTCTTTGGTCTTGATTTGTACATGGTCTATGTATTCCGTCTTGCCATCTGCTGCAGAATGAATCTCACTCCAGTTCAACGCTTTCATATCGCTGTAACGAAGTCCCGTGAAGCAAGAGAACAGAAACGCTTTTTTGACAATCTTGTACCGACAGGGAGTGCTCATCACACTCTTAACTTCCTCAATGGTTAGAAATTCACGGTCGGCAACCAACTTCTGCGGTTTCTCTTTGGCTTCCAGCAACGTGAATGGGTTATGCTCGATAAACCCCTCACGCACCGCCTTAGCCAATGCAGAGCCGAAGCGGTTTACAAAGATGCGACAGGTGGTGCAGCTTAATGTTTTCTTTCCGTCATTGAAAGTACAAGTTTTTAAGAATGCGATGAAGCCTTTGCAGAACTCCTTATCTACTTCTTTTAATGACAGGTCAGGCTTCCCTATGTGGGATAGGTATTGTTCCACTCGTGCCTGTACGTTTCTTTTGGAACGTTTGGATGATTCGGAGAGTTCTGCATTGTCTTCCACATATTGCCCGAACCATGCGCTGAGTGTCAGCCTTGACTTTTTTACCTTTTCCCAATCCACAAGCCCCTCCTTTTGAATGTCAAGAATGCGCTGCGCCTTGATTTGTTCTGCCAATTTGCGTGTATTAGCATTCTGCAACTTGGTTGTGGCATTGATTTCCGGCACTAAATAGAGTTTCAGACCCTCTTTCTTTCGGTTTCCCCGATAATAGATGTCAAGATACAGGCTGATGCTGCCGTCCAAGAGGTTTTTCTCACGGATGCGGACAGGCTCTTTCAATTTGATTTCTTTCTTCTTTCGTCCCATTTTGTTTTCTTTATTTTCTGATGTTTATATTTGCTTTCTTATTGGTAATCAACAACATAATTGCTGTTGCAAAGGTATTGCCAAACGGGACAAAAACGGGACAAAATCAGTCAAATAATCCGCAATTTTAGGAAAGTATAACGAAGCAATCCAAAATCTTCATTTCTTCCTAAGAAACTGTAAATCAGTATCCTTTTATCAATCTTGTTGCCTTTTATTTCCGATGTTTAGACCCACTTGAAGTAATTGGTGGATTCTCCAAATGTGTATGGCACTTGCGGCCTTGTTTGCCATCATCATGGCGGCGGGCATGGCGTACAAGATGATGGTCAAGCAGGAGCCGCTGGACGTGCTGAAACTCTTCCGGCCTTTGGCCGTGTCGATTGTCCTCTGCTGGTGGTACCCTCCGGCAGACACGGGCATGGCAGGCAGCGGGAGCAGCTGGTGCTTCCTGGACTTCCTATCGTACATACCGAACTGCATCGGTTCGTACACCCATGACCTGTACGAGGCCGAAGCCTCGCAGATTTCGGACAAGTTCGAGGAGGTGCAGGAGCTGATTCACGTGCGGGACACGATGTACACGAGCCTGCAGGCACGTGCCGATGTCGCCCACACGGGCACGTCCGACCCCAACCTGATAGAGGCGACAATGGAGCAGACGGGCGTGGACGAGGTGACGAACATGGAGAAGGACGCGGCGGAGCTGTGGTTCACCTCGCTGACGGCCGGCGTGGTGGTGGGGATAGACAAAATCATCATGCTGATTGCCCTCGTGGTGTTCAGAATCGGCTGGTGGGCGACGATTTACTGCCAGCAAATCCTTTTGGGAATGCTCACCGTTTTCGGGCCTCTGCAATGGGCTTTCAGCCTGTTACCCAAGTGGGAAGGTGCGTGGGCGAAGTGGCTGACCCGTTATCTGACCGTGCATTTCTACGGAGCCATGTTGTACTTCGTGGGTTTCTATGTGCTGCTGCTCTTCGACATCGTGCTTTGCATACAGGTAGAAAACCTGACGGCGATAACGGCGAGCGAGCAGACTATGGCCGCCTACCTGCAAAACTCGTTCTTCTCGGCAGGCTATCTGATGGCTGCGAGCATCGTGGCATTGAAGTGCCTGAACCTTGTGCCGGACTTGGCGGCATGGATGATTCCGGAGGGCGACACGGCCTTCTCTACCCGAAACTTCGGCGAGGGCGTGGCGCAGCAGGCCAAGATGACGGCTACGGGCGCGATGGGCGGTATCATGCGATAAGACAGGAAAACAATACAATAATAAAATTCTGAGTATGAAAAAGAAAATTGAAAAATGGCTTCAGGACGAGCGGTTTACGAACTATGCCGACAGGCGCATCCTGACGGAGGTGGATGATGTCTGCGAAAACCACCGCCCCGACCCGGAATATGAAGAGCTGACAAGAGCCTTCAGACGGGATGAACGGTACATCGTTCCGATGGTGGCCTACCTTAATTACCGGTTGCAGGTCGCCAAGTTGCAAAAAGATGCGAGAAAGCGCAAACGTGCCGTCTGGTGGGTATTCGTGCAGTCGATACTGTTGAGCAACGCCACGCAAATCCATTTCACGGAGTTCAGCCTGCTCCAGACAAAGCTGATGGAAACGGTCATGCCGATGCTCCACGAGGAGTATGTAAAGAAGTTGAACAAGAAAAAACGGTAAGGTATGGTCATCAAGAATCTGGAAAACAAGATCAGGCTGGTGGGCATTATCTGTACCGCCTTTCTCGTGGGGTGCATCATCATCAGCGTGAGCAGTATTTGGACGGCACGGACAATGGTGACGGACGCGCAGAAGAAGGTGTACGTGCTGGACGGCAACGTGCCGATACTGGTGCAGCGCACCACCATGGAAGAGACCCTCGATGTAGAAGCCAAGAGCCATGTTGAAATGTTCCACCACTACTTCTTCACGCTTCCACCGGATGACAAGTACATCAAGTACACGATGGAAAAGGCGATGTATCTGGTGGACGAGACCGGACTGGCGCAGTACAACACGCTCAAGGAGAAAGGCTTTTACTCCAACATATTGGGAACGAGCGCCGTGTTCTCCATTTATTGCGACAGTGTGCGGTTTGACAAGAACAATATGGAGTTCACCTACTACGGGCGGCAGCGTATCGAACGCCGCAGCAATATCCTGATGCGCGAACTGGTCACGGCGGGACAGCTCAAGCGTGTGCCCCGGACGGAGAACAACCCGCACGGGCTGCTGATAGTGAACTGGCGAACCCTGCTGAACAAGGACATCGAGCAAAAGACGAAGAGCAACTATTAACCATTGGAGCAATGAACATCAAAGGATTCCGCAGGATGTTGTTCGGCGAGCAGATGCCGGACAAGAACGACCCGAAATACAAGGAACGCTACGAGCGTGATGTGGATGCCGGGCGCAAGTTCGCCAAAGCGACACGCATCGACAAGGCTGCAGCCAAGGTGCAGGGCTTCGCCAACACGCACCGGACGCTGTTTCTGGCTATCATCTTCGGCTTCGTCATCGGCGGGCTGGCATGGAACGTTTACCGCCTGACGGTGGTGTGCCGTTACCAGCCCTCCCGCAGGACTGCCACGGAGATGCAGGACTCGCTCCTCCGGGAGCGGCACAAGGCCCTGCAAAAGATAGAAATAAGGGAAAACAAGGCGGACGGGACACGATGAACGATGTCCGAACCGCCAGCGATACGCACCCGTAAAGGGCCGCGCTATCGAATGCAAGTATTCGTAAATCAATCAGTGATAAACAATGGATATAATCAAGAGAATCAATTTCCGGCAACCGAAGTATATGCTTCCGGCCATACTCTATGTTCCGCTGCTGATTGCGTCGTATTTCATCTTCGACCTGTTCCATACCGAAAAGGCGGAGATTCCGGACAAGACGCTTCAGACGACCGAGTTTCTGAACCCCGAACTGCCGGACGCGCAGATCAGGGGCGGCGACGGCATAGGCAGCAAGTACGAGAACATGGCCAAATCGTGGGGCAAGATACAGGATTATTCTGCCGTGGACAACATTGACCGGGACGAACCCGCAGACAACAAGGAAGAGTATGAATCGCAATACACGCAAGACGACATCGCCCTGCTCGGCGAGCAGGAGCAGGAAAAGGCTCTGGCGGCGCAAGCTGCCGATGCCAAGAAGCGTGAGCAGGAAGCTCTCGCGGAACTGGAGAAAGCGCTCGCCGAGGCGAGACTGAGAGGACAACGGGAGGTAATGCCGAGTGAAGCGGACAGCACCCTGTCGGCTACCCCGCCGGACACGATGGTACAGGCCAAGGGAACCATCGACGAGGAGAGCCGTTCGGTCAAGGCCCCTGCGGAGGACGACAAGGCGAGCGAGGTGGTGAAGAAGGTAAAGACCTCTTCCGACTACTTCAACACGCTGGCGAAGGATGCCAAGGAGCCGAAGCTCATCCAGGCGATCATCGACGAGGACATCAAGGCAGTGGACGGCTCGCGCGTCAGGCTGCGCCTGCTCGATGACATCGAAATCAACGAGAGCGTGGTCAAACGGGGTACCTACCTGTACGCCACGGTCAGCGGCTTCTCGTCCGGGCGCGTGAAAGGGAACATCAGCAGCATACTGGTCGATGACGAGCTGGTCAAGGTCAGCCTCTCGCTTTACGACACGGACGGCATGGAGGGGCTGTACGTTCCCAACAGCCAGTTCAGGGAGACGAGCAAGGACGTGGCGAGCGGTGCCATGTCGGGCAGCATGAGCATGAACACGGGGACTTACGGGAACAGCCTCGCCCAATGGGGTATGCAGGCGGTGAACAATGCCTACCAGAAAACGAGCAACGCCATCAGCAAGGCCATCAAGAAGAACAAGGTGAAGCTGAAATACGGGACGTTCGTGTACTTGGTGAACGGCAGGGAGAAACGGGAGTAAGACAGGGGGCGGTATGGAAAGGGATTTGTCGAAATACCACAAAGGTACGGACGGCTTCTACTACAATGACTATATGGCGCCCGACGAAGCCGGGACGTTCATCGGAAGGCTCGTGAGTACCGAATGGTGGCACAAGGGAACACATTTCGCCCTGATATGCAACTTCGAGACGGAAGATGAGCGCCGGGTCGCCCTGTTCGCTTTCCAGAAGTACACCGGCTTTTACGGGCCGCGAGACGGGGTGGTCAATTTCAAACACGTGGAAACGGGCACCCTCTGGGAGTGTGAGATACGGAAAACCCGGACGGGACGCTGCACATGGATGAGTGCCCGGCAGATTGTGGAACCAAAAAACGACGCGATATGATAGAGACGGACAGAATATACCCGATGGACTGCCTTGAGGGCATGAGCCGGATGGCGGCGGGCAGCGTCGATGCGGTCATCGCCGACCTGCCTTACGGCGTGCTGAACCGCCGGAACAAATCCGCGCAGTGGGACCAGAAAATCCCGCTGGGGCCGCTGTGGGAGCAATACCGGAGGATTACCAAGCCCGGAAGCCCCATCATCCTGTTCGGGCAGGGGCTTTTCTCCGCGAGGCTCATGCTGTCGCAGCCCCGGCTGTGGCGGTATAACCTCGTGTGGCAGAAAGACCGTGTAACGGGACATCTCAACGCGAAACGTATGCCGCTGCGGCAGCACGAGGACATCCTCGTATTCTACGAGCGGCAGCCTATCTATCATCCGCAGATGACACCCTGTCCCCCGGAGCGGAGGAATCACGGGCGGCGCAAGACGGAAGGGTTCACCAACCGCTGCTACGGGACGATGAAGCTGTCGCCGGTACGCATCGCCGATGACAAATATCCGACCTCGGTCATCTTCATGCCGAAGGAACACAGGACGGGAGCGTTCTATCACCCGACACAGAAGCCTGTGGCGCTGGTGGAATACCTGATACGGACTTACACCGACAAGGGCGGTGTCGTGCTGGACAACTGCATGGGTTCGGGGACGACCGCCGTGGCTGCCATCCGCACGGGACGGCATTACATCGGCTTCGAGGTCGATCCGGCCTACTGCGAGATTGCCGAGCGGCGGATTCGGGAGGAACTGGAGCGTGGAAACGGGGCAAAACAAGGGGAAACAGAAACCGAAAGTGAATCCTATCCAATCGTATGCCCATGAAACCGTCGAATTACTTAAAAGGGCTGTACAGTAATCCTACGGATGAAAAATATACGCCGGGATATGGGGTGCTGCCCATCATCAAGTATATACCCGAAGGCAAGGTAATCTGGTGTCCGTTCGACACGGAGCATAGCGAGTTCGTGCTGAAATTCAGGGATGCCGGTTTCAAAGTCGTGTATTCCCATATCTGCAACGGGCAGGATTTCTTCAGATACGAATCGTCGCAATGGGACGTACTCGTCTCCAATCCCCCGTTCAGCCGGAAGGTGGAAGTTTTCGACCGCTGCCTGAAACTCGGGAAGCCGTTCGCCCTGCTGATGTCGAACTACTGGCTGAACAACGTGGCCCCATGCCGACTTTTCCAACACACAGAGTTGGAACTGCTCATGTTCGACAAACGCATCCAGTTCGGGGAAGGGAAAAACGTCCCGTTCAACAGCAGCTATTTCTGTCATAGGCTGCTCCCGAAACAAATCATATTCGAGCGGATAGAGGTTGCGGACAAATCCCCGAGCCGTATGCAGGACGACATTCCGGATACGGGGAAATACCGGCCCGCAGGAGAATAAAGCAAACATAAATTTTAATTATAATACTGAATTTCAATGAAAAGGAATCTACTTGGCATCATGCTTCTGTCGGGCATTTTCATTTTGCCGGAAGCTAACGCGCAAACGACTTACGAGGAGATGGAACAACTGACGGTGAACGAGCAGGTAACGACGGTCATCACGGCTTCGGAGCCGATACGCTTCGTGGACATCTCCACCGAGAAAGTGGCGGGCGACCAGCCCATAGACAACATCATCCGCCTGAAACCGAAAGAGGGCGGGCACGAGGACGGCGAGGTGCTGGCCATCGTGACCATCGTGACGGAACGCTACCGCACGCAATACGCGCTGCTCTACACGACACGGGTACGGGAGGCTGTAACGGACAAGGAGATAGAGTTGCGGGAACGGGACGCCTACAACAACCCGGCGGTCTCGATGTCCACCGCAGATATGATACGCTTCGCACGGCGTATCTGGAACTCGCCGGCGAAGATACGCAACGTGGCGACCAAGGCCCACCGCATGACAATGCGGCTGAATAACATCTACGCCGTGGGCGACTACTTCTTCATAGACTTCTCTGTGGAGAACAGGACGAACATTCGTTTCGACATCGACGAGATACGGGTGAAGCTCGCGGACAAAAAGCTCTCCAAGGCGACCAACGCGCAGGTCATCGAGCTGACGCCCACGCTGGTACTGGAGGGCGGCAAGGTGTTCAGGCACGGCTACCGCAACGTGATTGTGGTGAAGAAGATGACCTTCCCCAACGACAAGATACTGACCGTGGAAATGACGGAGAAGCAGATCAGCGGTCGTAACATCTGCCTGAACATCGACTACGAGGATGTGCTGGCAGCCGATTCGTTCAACGTAACCCTATTAGAGGAGGAATGACGATGAAAAAGACGGTTATCCTTATTCTCGCTTGCGTGTGCATCGCTCTGAACGCGAGTGCCCAGCAAGGCAGCAGCCGCCTATCGCTCGGCATGGGGGCACTATACAGGAACGGCGTGGACGTGACGCTCGCCTACGAGCATGAGATGAACTACCGCCACGCGTGGGAGTTCTTTGCCAATGGCTACCTGCAATGGAAAGAGTGCGCCTCGTGCGGCCATGTATGCCCGGAATCGTTCTGGCGGAACTACCGCACCTACGGGTTCGGCGTGGCCTACAAGCCCAACGTGGCAAGGGGACGCAACCACTACGGCAACCTGCGTATCGGGGCTTCGGCGGGGAGCGACACGAAAAAGTTTCTGGCCGGCCTGCATTTCGGCTACGAGCATAACTACGTGCTGCGTTCGGGCTGGACGCTTTACTGGCAGGCGAAGGGAGATGTGATGATAAAAGGCGCGGACCTGTTTCGGACGGGTATCGTGCTGGGTGTGAAACTACCGATAAAATAAGGGAAAGATGGGACAGAACATTATCAGGAAAGCGTGTCATGTCGTGCCGGCTGTCGTTATGGCGATTGCCGTTGCCGCCTGCGACGCGCATATAGAGGTGCCCGACACGGCGGTACGTCCGGGGCATGTCCTCTGCACGGACGGTACGGCCTTACCGTACAGCGAGTATGAGCAATCCGGAAAACAGGCGATTGCCGTCGTTTTCCATACCGACCCCAATGGGGAAACGGACGGTGACGGCTATGCGGTCTATCTGTGGGACATCGCGCCGCAGGCATTCGCTGACAGTCTCGGCATCGAACAAGGCACGTCGGCGGACATTACGGCGTATGACGGGAATACGAACACCTTCGCGCTATACGATACGAGGGAGACGACTTCGCCGATGGCCGAAGCGGTGTTCGACCTGTGGCGGTACGGGCAGAGCGCCTACGTGCCCTCGGTGGCACAGGCCCGGCTGCTGTATGCGGCCCGTGCGACCGTCAATCCCGTCATAAAGAGATGCGGCGGCGACGCGCTGCCGCAGGTCCCGGACAACTGCTGGTACTGGACTTCGACGGAAGTGGAGGGACAGCAGACGGCAAAGGCATGGCTTTATTCAATGGGCAGCGGAGCCATGCAGGAGACGCCCAAGACACAGGCGCACCGGGTGCGCCCCATAATAACCATCAACAAATAAACTTATGACGACTATGAATGGAATCAAAGATTTCAAGGTGCCGCAGTATATGGACATAGCACATCCGGACAGAGGATTTTTCGGGTATCTGCTGCGATGCAAATGCCTGCCTCCAGAGGAAGTTTTCATAAATTTCATATTCCTCGATGACGGAAACGAATGCTGCAAGAGGCTTTCCTCCGTAAAGAAACGCAGGGAGGAAATCCGGAAGGAATGGAACGGCCGCATCAACCGTTACCGTGATATTTTCGTAGGCCAGATCTACTACGTCAATGAAGAGCTGTTCAACGACTTCATCGACTTCATGACCGACGGCCCCGACGATGCCATACGGAAGTTCCTTGAGAATTTTACAGCGGAAATGCGGGCTTCCGTAATAGATAACCCTATGGGACTTGAACCGTTATATGCAGTTACCCATGTCTGCCAGCTTACCAAGGACGACCGCATACACTGGCCTCACATCCATGTCCTCTGGGGCATCAAAAAGAACTGATTACGGCAATGGAAGAGAGCAAGGAGTTACAGGGGTTCTACAAGATATTCCGTGCGGTCGTTTACATCTCCGTGCTGATGGAATTTTTCGAGTATGCCATCGACCCGGCGGTACTCGACCATTGGGGTGGCATACTGATTGACATTCACGGGCGCATCAAGCGGTGGATGATTTACAACGACGGCAACCTGGTGTACAGCAAAGTCGCCACGGTGCTGCTCATCTGCATCACCTGTATCGGCACCAGAGCCAAGAAGCATCTGGAGTTCGATGCCCGGCGGCAGGTGCTGTATCCGCTCGTGAGCGGCTTTGCGCTGCTGGTGCTGTCGGTATGGCTGTTCGGCCATCCGATGGGAATGCGGCTGTACACGCTGCCGCTGAACATCATCTTCTACATGGTCGCCTCCCTCGCGGGTGTCATTCTCGTGCATATCGCGCTGGACAACATATCGAAGTTCCTCAAGGAGGGTCTGATGAAAGACCGCTTCAATTTGGAAAATGAAAGTTTTGAACAATGCGAGGAGCTGATAGAGAACCGGTACAGCGTGAATATCCCGATGAGATACTATTACAATGGAAAATTCAGAAAAGGATTTGTGAATATAACAAACTGTTTCAGAGGCACATGGGTGGTTGGAACGCCGGGTAGCGGTAAAACATTTTCGCTTATCGAACCGTTCATCCGGCAACACAGCGCAAAGGGCTTCGCGATGGTTGTATATGATTACAAATTTCCGACACTGGCGACGAAGTTGTACTACCACTACAAAAAAAACCAGAAGTTGGGCAAGATACCTGCCGGTTGCAAGTTCAACATCATCAACTTCGTGGATGTGGAGTACAGCCGAAGGGTGAACCCGATTCAGGCGAAGTACATCAACAACCTCGCGGCGGCAAGCGAAACAGCGGAAACGCTGTTGGAATCACTGCAGAAAGGGAAGAAAGAAGGTGGCGGAGGTTCGGACCAGTTTTTCCAGACCTCGGCGGTGAATTTCCTCGCCGCCTGCATCTACTTCTTCGTGAACTACGAGAAGGAACCTTACGATAAGGACGGCAACATGCTGTACGCGGAGAAGCGGCAGGACCCGCAGACAAAGTTCTGGAAACCGACGGGCATCGTGCGAGACCGTGAAGGTGGCAACATCGTGGAACCTGCCTACTGGCTGGGGAAATACTCGGATATGCCGCACATCCTCTCGTTCCTGAACGAGAGCTACCAGACCATCTTCGAGGTGCTGGAGACGGACAACGAGGTGGCTCCGCTGCTCGGCCCGTTCCAGACGGCACTGAAGAACAAGGCTATGGAGCAGCTGGAAGGTATGATCGGTACGTTGCGTGTCTATACGTCCCGACTGGCGACCAAGGAGAGCTACTGGGTGTTCCATAAGGACGGGGACGACTTCGACCTGAAAGTGAGCGACCCGAAGAACCCGAGCTACCTGCTGATAGCCAATGACCCGGAAATGGAGTCAATCATCGGTGCGCTGAACGCCCTAATCCTGAACCGCCTCGTAACACGTGTGAACACGGGACAGGGCAAAAATATTCCGGTGAGCATCATCGTGGATGAGCTGCCGACCCTGTATTTCCACAAGATAGACCGATTGATCGGTACGGCGCGAAGCAACAAAGTGAGTGTGACACTTGGCTTTCAGGAGCTGCCGCAGTTAGAGGCTGACTACGGGAAGGTGGGTATGCAGAAAATCATTACGACGGTAGGTAATGTGGTGAGCGGTTCGGCACGGGCAAAAGAGACGCTCGAATGGCTGTCAAGCGACATCTTCGGAAAGGTGGTACAGATTAAGAAGGGTGTGACGATTGACCGAGACAAGACGAGTATCAACTTGAACGAGAACATGGACTGTCTCGTACCAGCGTCGAAGATTTCGGATATGCCGACGGGGTGGATCTGCGGACAGACGGCAAGGGATTTCATGAAGACGAAAACCGGTGTGGGCGGTTCAATGAACATCCAGGAAGCGGACGAGTTCAAGACTTCGAAGTTCTTCTGCAAGACGGATTTCGACATGAGGGAGATAAAGAAAGAGGAAGCGGCGTATGTGCCGCTGCCAAAGTTCTACACCTTCAAGTCACGGGACGAGCGGGAGCGCATCCTGTACAAGAATTTTGTACAGGTGGGTCAAGATGTGAAGGAGATGATAAAGGATGTGCAGAACAAACGCGGAGCAAAATAAATATAAATGAAACCGCCATTGCAGTTTAACAGGACTGTAATGGCGGTTTCGGTATATCCGATTTTGAAGCGAATATGGCATACAGGGCCTGTCGAATCTTAAAAACTTCCATGATAATCAGAAAATATGGCTATGTCATGCCATCATTTTGCCCGAGAACCGGCAAAAAGCATTATCTTTGCATTCAGTAACAACTTATATGCAAATGACAAAGGAGATAAACCGATTGAAAGCCGTATTGGCAGAAGTAGGGAAAACCAATGTGTGGCTGGCCGAACAACTGGGTGTAAATCCGACTACCGTATCGAAGTGGTGTACGAACACCTGCCAGCCTGACTTACATACACTCTCCCGGATAGCGGAACTGCTCAACGTGAGCCGCAGGGAACTGTTACGCCCTTAATTAAACATATATTCATCATGGCAGAACATGCAACAGATATAGAGGGCAGAATCCACGCCCTGATTGGCCGTGGCGAGACTTCGGAAGTGGAGTTCAAATCTGCACGCGGGGGATTTCCCGGCAGTTTCTGGGAAAGTTACTCGGCCTTCGCCAACACTGACGGCGGCACGATTGTACTCGGTGTGGTGGAGAAGAACAACCGTTTCTTCTTTGACGGACTGACGGAAGAGACCATTATCCGCTACAAGAAGAATTTTTGGGACTGCGCCCATAACAAAGGCAAAGTAAGCGTTTGCCTGCCCCGTGAATCGGATGTAAGAATCGAACAAATCGAAGAATCGTACATCCTGATATGCGACATCCCCCGTGCGAGCTACGAGCTTCGCCCCGTTTATATCAGCACCAATCCGTTCGGAAACACTTATCGACGGAACCACGAGGGGGATTACCTGTGTAACGATTCGGAGGTAAGGCGTATGTTCGCAGACGCAGACCACGACCGTCATCCGCAGGACGGGCGTATTCTCGTGGGCTTTGAGTTCGAACGGGACATAGACAAGGAATCCTTGCAGCAGTACCGTCAGACTCTCGCCAGCCTGCAGCCCACGCATCCGTGGGTGGGAATCAGCGACATGGATTTCCTGAAAAAGACCGGGGCATACGCCACGGAATACGAGACCGGGAAAGAGGGATTCACGCTGGCCGGTCTATTGATGTTCGGCAAGTACGACAGCATTATCAACCGTTCGGGCGACCCGATGTATTTCGTGGATTATCGGGAGCGGGTCGCGACCGACAACCCCGATATGAGGTGGACGCACCGTATCTATCCGGACGGTTTGTGGGAAGCCAACCTCTACCAGTTCTATGTAAGGGTGTATAACCGCCTGATACAGGCGCTGCCCCGTCCGTTCATGATGAAAGACGGTGTTCGTCTGGAAGAGACGCCTGCCCATGATGCCGTAAGAGAGGCACTTATCAACTGTATTGTCCACCAAGACGTCAATGCACAAGGGCATATCATCGTGGAGCGTACCGACGACAACCTCGTATTCATGAATCAAGGCATGATGCTGGTGTCCCGACAACAGTATTTCGAGGGCGGGCGTAGCATTTGCCGCAATCCGACCTTGCAAAAGATGTTCATGCTGCTTGGACGTGCCGAGAAAGCCGGCAGCGGCGTGGATAAAATCGTAAGCGGATGGCAGTCGTTGGGCTGGCCGATTCCTACCGTTACGGAGGAAACGCGACCGGACTACGTGGTGCTGACCATGCAACTGGGGAAAACCCCACAAGAAAACCCCACAAGAAAACCCCACAAGAAAACCCCACAAGAAAACCCCACAAGAAAACCCGACAAGAAAGAATTGAGAAGGGAGCAGATATTGACGTTTTGTGTCGAGCCGAAGTCCTTATTCGACATCATGCATCACGTGGAACTTAAAGACAGAAAAAACGTGATGGATGTCTATATCAATCCGATGCTTGCCGCAGGGGTGCTGAAAATGACGGAACCGGACAACCCGACAAGCCGTAACCAGATGTATGTGACGGCGGAGGAAGCTCCAGAACATGGCGAAGCGTGAGCTTACGTGGCTGCGATATGAGGGAGTAAAAAAAGATTTATATAAAGACGCCTGCTATAATTCCAGTGATTATGGCAGGCGTTTCTGCATGTGTCGGTCGGTTGCCGGAAATCTTACAGTCCCTATCTTTCGGAAGTCTAAAGCGGCTTTTGAGTTTTCTCTTTCCGGATGAGTTCGTTGTGTTTTTCAACCGCTTCGGGGAAGTGTCTTCTGATGAACTGGCCGAACGAGCAGTCGTTGAACCCGAACCGCCGTGCCAGCGACTTGATGCTTTCGGTAGTCGTGGTGTACAGGCGGAGGGCCTCGCTGTATTTTTCTATGCTGTGATTTGCCATGACCTTGCCGTTGTCCGTCCGGACCATACCCAGCCGGGCGTGCAGTTCCGGCTCGTGTTCTTTCAGGTATTGCCTGAAACATTCGGGATGTAGTCCGAACTCGGCGGCGACCTCTGCCGTTGTCAGACCACTCTCCTTCAGCCGTTCGATGGCTTCGGCGTATTTCACCTTTGTAGCGGGATTGTACTTCCGCACTTTGGACCAATCAATGGTCATACCCTCCTCGTAGGGGATGTTCTTCCGCTTGCACACCAGATCCATGTGCCATTTGTGCAGGTAGGTGTAGAATCTCTTTCTTGATATTCCCGTCATCTTGGCTATCCGCAAGGCAGACATGGGCGTGGTGGCATACAGGCGCACCGCCTCGGCATACTTCTCCTTTGTTTCCGGTGAGGGCGCATGGACGGTACCCCGACCGGTTATCTCGCCCTTGCGTTTCTGCCCGACCGCCTTCTCGCGTATCTTGATGCGCCGCTTCACCAAATCCTTGTGGTAAAACAGCAGGTGCTGTTCCAAACCGGCATAGGAAACACCGCAGGAATCGGCGGCCTCCTGTGTCGTGATATATCGGCCCGAACGCAGAAGCTCCACAGCCTTGGCATACTGTTCCTTACAGTGCGGGCGTGTGCCTCGCGGCAGGTTGTCGCCCAGACCCAGCCGCTCGCGTACTTTCTCCCGCCATTCGATGACCCCGGGATAGTGCGTGCGCAACTGACGACCGAGGTTCGTACCGCTCAGTCCGAACTCGCGGGCTATCTGCGAGACGTTGTATTCGATGTAATCGAGACTCTCGCAGGCTTCGATGGCCTCCTTGTACTTGACACGGGTAGCGGGCAGTTGTCCGCGAAGCTGTGGCAGTTTGATGCGTGAGGCTTCCTCCTTGCTGCACGTGATATTGTAGCGTGCCAGCAGCAGGTCACGGTGATACAGGGAGAGATAACGCTGGAATCCCGATACCGTCACCTTGCAGGTACGGCAAATCTCCGCGCAGGAGAGCCGTGTCGTGCGGTACAGCTCTATCGCCTCGCGGTACTTCTCCTCCGTTTTCGGCTTGTGAACTTGTGGAGAATCGGTTTCGTTGTGTGCGTTATCCGGGGCGTTCATCGGTCTTTTGGTGGATGGAATTTTCGGACAGCCACGCCTCGATACGCTCCGCCGAAGCGTCTTTGAGTATCACCCGCTTGCCGGCATCGAGCAGGTAGAGGGTGGGCATCGCCTTGAGGTCGTACACCTGTTCGCGGGTGAGCCGCTGCCCGGCATCGTAGCCGTCTATCCAGCGGGCGGGGAATGCCGCCCGTTCCCACGCGGCGGTCTTTCCCTCCACGCAGACGGAGAGCAGCTTCAGGCGGCCGGATTCCAGCAGCCTGTTCACGGTCGGGGACGAAGCGAGCCGCTCCTTCACGCGGCGGCAGTCCTCGCAGTCGGGGTCGTTGAAGTAGAGCAGGGTGTGTTCCGCCTTTATCTCGGAAAGGCACTTGCGCCTGCCGTCGCGGCAGGTAACGGCGAAGTCCGCCGCCACGTCGCCCGGACGGTTTTTCAGCGCCATTTCCAGCAGGTGGCGGGGACGGAGCTTGTCCATCTCGTCCAGTCGCGGGTTGTTCACCAACGCACGCAGCACGAGGATGTGCAATTCCTCGTCGTGCATGGGCGAGTTGGGTTCGTAGAGATACTTGTCCGCCAGTGCGATAAAGTGGTAGAGCATCTCCTTCTCTGCCAGCGAGCGGCTGAAGAGCGTATCGACGGCCTGCTGCGCCTTCGTCGTGTAAGGCAATACACTGACAAAATCGACAAATGCCTGCTCGGTGATTTCGGGGCGGGAAATGAGCGACGTGTCGGCAAAGTCGAAATGGTCCCAGTAGTGCAGGGATAGGTATTCGGCACGGTCCTCCGGCGCCGTGAGCGTGGCGGGCACGTCGGGCAGGCGGAACGCCTTTGTCTCTTCGCGCTTCTGGGCATACGAGCAGGATTCGATTCCGATACAGAAGAGACATGCGAAAAAGGTAATATTCAATATCTTCATTGTCCGTAGCTTGTTTGATGAAAAACTCCGAACGTGGATGCGTCCGGAGTTTTCCGTATTGTTTCCCAATGTATCAGTTCTCTGCTTCGAGTATGATGTCCGTACCTTTGAACAAGTCTGCCAGAGTACCTCCTTCGGCTTTGCCGTGGTAAACCTTGCCGTTCAGTTCGTAGTGGAACTGTACCTGGTCGGTGTACCAGTTGAACGCGTACTCTTTGCGCAGGCGCAGTTCATATTTGCCACCGGCGGTCACGGTCACGACACCGATACGGCTGTTGTTGCTCGCACGTTCGAATGCGACGAACGCTCCGGCAGGCACATCATGTGTACCTGTGTCATCCTTGTATTTAAGTGTTCCCGTAATCGAGCTGTTGGTTACGCGGAATGTCTTGGAGTAGAACACCACCTGTTCCTGATCGGAAGAGATGACGATATCGCCGGCACTCACCGCTGTGTTTACGACAAACGGCAGGGTCTTGCGTTCGCCCGACTGGTTCACGCCTCCCGTGGCATCCGTATTTTCAGCGGGGCCCGTACCGAAATTACGTTCGGTCTCCCTGTCTCTGCTCGCCGTATAGATGAAGCGTCCCGGAATGGTCGGGTGGGCTTTCAGTTTGTCACCGTTCAGCTTGTACCCCGACAGGCGTCCCTCGTCGATACGCAGCATCGGCGCGTCGATGTAGATTTCGAACGTAGAGCCATATACCTCGAACGCCTCGTCCTTGAACGGATGGACAGATTTATCGTCCGAACCCTTGAAGCTCGTCAGGTCGAACGCGATGTCCACCTGCTGGTCGGGCTGGTAAGTCCATTCCAGCTCTGTAACCTTCTCGGGAATGTCATCTGTACCCGAACGGTCAGGCTCATCGGCATCTCCTTGCCACTCTGTATTGGCATAGTTCACACGTGCGCCGAAACGGAACGGGTTGTAGTTCGCCAGCTCGAAGGTAACGCTGCGGTACTCGTTGCCGATGTAAGAGCCGTCCACAGCATTGGCGTTCGCCTCGATAACAGCCGGATAACGGCGCAGATTGGAAGCGATACGGACCACTTCGTCGCTCTTGGCCTTGTTGGTGTACATATAGACTGAATACTGACCCACTTTGTCCGGGGCCTTTTGGAATACGGTCTCCCCGTTTATTGTTGTCTTATACCCTTCCTTCGGCCGGAACATCATCATGCGTCCGCCTTCCGGGTTGTTCGTCTGCCACCATGCGGTGGAGGCGTCAGCGTAAGGTGCAAAGTCACAGTCATAATTACCATCACCGGGCAGTTGGTTGTTGAGGAGATAGTTCAGGTTCTGCGAATAGAGCAGGAACTCCACGTTTTCTCCAGCATTGATCGGCGTGCCTTGCTGGTCGGCATCCGGATTGTCTGTCGGTTTCTCCCGCAGTTGCAGGTCGAACGTCACTCGGGCGCCGCGTTTCTGCGGCACGAGGCGGTAAAGCACGTACTCGTCGCGTGAGAATCCGTCAGGATTGTCGCTCGGAGTTGCGCTGTACGCCTTCAAGCCCTCCACCGTTATGGAACGGGTGGTATTTGTGAAGGAGAAAGTACGTGTCATGGTCTCGAAGTGTTCCGCTTCGATATGGAGCGTTCCTGTGTACCCGTCAGCCTGCGAGAGGATGTTCTCAAAATAGACGCGCTGCACACCCGGCCCTTCGACCGTCCAGACATACTTGTAGTCCGGCTCTGTCGCGATGTCGCCGCTGCTGTACCACTCCTTGTCGCCCTCGCGCACCACGGACAACGCCATGCCCGACTCGGCACGTATGTCCAGCTCGTTTACAGAGATGTACACCTTCATCGGGAAGAGTTCCGCAGGGCAGTCTTCGGGTACGGTGAACATCACCGTCACATGGGGACGTCCCGAGGTGGGGTCGTCCTCGTTCAGACCGCCGTACAATGCCGTGCCGACCCATGAGGGTATGAACGACTGTTTCTTCACCGTGATGACCTTGATTTTGCGCTGCAACTGCCCGTGCTTCACGAGCAGGGTGCCCTCCAATTTCCCGTTGTCTCCCAGAGGAAGCAGCGAGAGCAGGATGGTACCGTTGCCGACACCGTTTTCGATGGTAAAGTCATTGCCTATGGTCTGTCTTGCCACCGAGTTCTCTATCCATGTGATGTCGGGCTTGTCGGCAGCGGTTATCTGCTTCCCGTTCTTGCCCGTGAGGGTGTATTTGAGCTGGTAGGCGTTGCCGCTGACCTCGCTCTCGTCGATTACCACAAAGGTCTTCTCGACCGAGAGGATGTAGTCCTGGTTCTCCACTTCGTTCACGTCGTCGGAGATGGAAATCCAGACGTTGTTGGTGGCCGCTGCCGTCAGTGCCTCCTCGAAGGTATCCTGCCCGTATGACAGCGGGCCGACGATGTTCAGCTTGTAGTGGTGGTTGCGGCGCACGAGTATCTGCTCGCCGTTCTCGTCCACCAGCATGATGCGGTAGTACTTGTCCACGCTCTCTCCGTTGGCGTGTCCCCGGATGATGATACTGACGGGATCGTCCGAGCGGTTCTCGCTCTCGAAGATATACTGGTGCGTGGCCGTGGTCACGTCCGTGATGTCGCTCATCTTGGCGTCTTTCAGCGGGAGCGTAACGAAGTCGGTTGCCTTCCACTCGTCCCACGTGAAGTTGAAGCCCTTTTCGGGGTGGTAGGGAGCCACCGTACCGAAGGCGTTGGTGTTGTATGCCACGAAGCCCGTCACGGCAATCCACGGGTTGGTCGTTTCGGTCGCCTCACCGGCTGCATAGGCCGGGTTTGCCACTGAGACCTGCGCGTGGTTGCGGAGCATAGTTATCTTGTTTCCGGCAGCGCTTATCTGGTCGGCGATGGATGCGTCATTCTCACCGTCGCAGGCGAAGCGTCCCCAGTAAATCATTCGTCCGGACGAACCTTCGAGCAGCGCCATCACTTCGCTCTCGGAGCGGTTGCGGAACTGGTCTTCCTTGAAGTCCGTCATAATCTGGTTTGCCACAAAATGGATGGTCCGGGTGTTTTCGGGCACTTCGGCGGTGAATGTTCCCGTGGTAGTGGTCGATGAGCTGAACTCCTTTGCCGAGACGGTCGTGATGAAGAGGCCGTAACTGTCGAAGCAGAACAGCGTCATGTCCTGCACACCGCCCCCGTCGGGGTCCACCGAACGGGTCAAAACTTCCCGCATAACCGGGACATCGGCACTGAACCGGAGCGCCACATAGCCTTCGCGTGCCGTGGGCAACGGGTCCAGCAGGTCATCTTGTCGGCAAGAGACCAGCAGCACCGCCAAGGCAGCCAAGGCTATTGCCGTATGTATTACTCTTTTTATCATAGTCATATCCTTTTATTCGTTCTTCGCACTAATTGCCGCTATTTTTTATCATTGTAGGCGTCGCGGATGCAGCGGATGGCGGTTCCACCAGTAGTACTTGTTCCATCTGGATTAGATACAGGTCCACTGGCACTATAGTAAGATCTTCCAGCCAATACCTCATCCATTGCAGCATTTTCTTTATACTGAAAATCTATAATAACCTTGATTTCAGCTTCGGTCGGCAGGCGCCAATCATCATATACAGTTCCATCTTTAGCAACTTCTACATACTCTTTGCAATGGCTTGCAGCCATCTCAACACTATTAACCGTATAAACAGCTCCCAACTGTGATGCGAGCATAAATGAAGGTGAAACCAATTTTGAATTATCCTTTCCAGGATCAGTAATACCTTTATCTGTAATACGTGGCTTACCCAAAGTATATGTTCCTGAAGATGCCATTATCTGAATATGGTACATTCGGGCGTTACCTGTATTCGTCCAAATATCCTCTGTACTAAGATAAGTGGAATTATTGTTGTTGTAATAATAATAGGCAATTGTTGATTTTCCTTTATTGGTACCGGAAGTTACTTCCGTTGCTACTTTAGATGTGAAGAATAAATCAACCTCGTTTCTTCCACTACCCATCGACTGTCCATAACCTGTAGCTGTATATTGCCATGTGTCATTATTTGCATTGTAGCCATAAGCTGTTACACGTTTTTGCGAAGGATTACGATAGTTTTCCCATGTTGTTCCTCCGAAATCGCTACGGTAACTGTACCACCCCTGAATATTCGTGATATACTCCAGCGGGTACTGTGCAACTGTCACAGATCGTGTCTGTCCGGTTTCGTTGGTCACGGTGAACTCGATATAGCGTACCGCATTGTTTTCGGGCACGTCACCGAACACATCAATCTTGCCGTTGATACCCTCGTCGGGGGTGATGCGGAGCGTACACAGGTTCGTCCAGTTCGGACGATTATTTGTTCCTGTGTTTACACCATATTCATTATTCGTGTTCGGTATCGCTGTCAGCTCCTGTTCCTGTCCGAACTTGTCGATGTAGTACACTTTGGTGATTTCGGCCGTTACCTCCGACGATGAAGAGAACTGCAGGGTCGTGTGGTCATCCTCCATGTTGTGCATCTCAAATTCGTTCTCGTTGAGCGTGAGGTATTCCGGCCGGTCGGTTTCGCCGCCGATATTGATTGTCCTTTCGTCCCACTCCCGTACCTCGTAGTCTATATCCTCCAGCTTGACCGGTTCCAACGGGTCGTTACCACCCGGGAGGTTGAGCGTCAGGGAGACCTCGTAGCAGGTATTGCGCTCCAATGACGAGCCCTCGCACACCGGAATCTGGTAATAGCTGTTCGGGTGAGATTCTTTCACGGGGGTGGTCACAATATCACCGTTTTCATCAACGTAATTGCCATCTTTGTCGTGCAGGATGGTGTACATCGGTATGTTCACAATCAGACGTGTCTCCTTTTCCAGCGAGCTCTCGTTATCCCACGAGTGGGCGTATGCGTAAGCCGTAACGGTAATCAGCGTGTAGGGACGGTCGGGATTCGGGTTGTCCGGGTCGTCCGGGTCCTGCGTCCAGTCGAAATAGCCGCCGTCGCTCATAAGCGGTGTACGCAATTCAGCCTCGGCATTTACACCCGTCAGCACGGAAGTGGAGTAAGGCATGTTGCGCAGGTAGTAGCCTGCCAATGTACCGGTTGCATTGTTGAACTCCACGAACTGACCTTTGTGTATCTTTATCACGAGTTTTGCGGCGGCACGACGCAGCGTCGCCTTCAATTTCGTGTCGTTCGACTTGTTGCCGTCATTCAGGACTACCTGTGTGTCAGTGCTGCCCTCAAGGTGGGCTATGCCGTCCATCAGAAAAGTCTGAGGAACATTGTCCAAGCCCGGGTAGCCCGTCATGTGTATATCCCGATCCGTCTGTTCCAATTGCTTGAGTGCGGTCATGTCGAAATCATCGTCAGCGAACACCGAGACGTCGGCAGTGCTGTTGGCAATGAGATGTACCTCGTATTTCGCATTTTCTGTGAAACCGCTCCTCTTGGCTGACAGGACAATGGTTCCGTTGCCGGTCTCGCTGCCGCCGACACGTTCGTGGTGTTTCTTGTTGCCTTGCGCATCGAAAATCAGCACGTCGATATGATTTACCTTGACTTCCGCGCCAGTGGCAGCCGTGTTCACCGCACGGCTCATGGGCAGCGACCCTGACGAGAGGTCAAGGATGATGCTGTTGCCGTCTCCCACGACGTTGCCGCCGGGGATATCGCACTCCTTGTCGCAGGCGGTGAAGAACAGCACCGCCGCACAACAAGCAATAATATGATATAATAGTGGTTTCATAGCTCATCAGTCATTTATCGTGGATACCTTGGATTCAGTCTGTTTTATCATGATGACCTCGGCGACACCGCTTCCCGCCCATTTCAGATTGCCGGTCAGCCCGTTGATGAGCAGCAGTGCGCTGCCGTCGGTACTCCAGCTGCGGTCATAGGAGATAGCCAGACCGACCTCTTCGTCTTCATTCTCCGGCTTCAAGGCTTTCACCGTGATGTAGTACGGGTCGGGGGAAGCCACGAGCAGGTTATTGTTGTTGTTTTCGCGCGTATTGTCGTAAAGGTAGCCCTCCGGAGTGGCCGGCTTGCTCCCCTGATATACTTTCACCGCAAAATGCTCGGATGTGCCCAATGTCCCTACCAATGTCGGAGTCCATTTCTGATTGTCCGGACCCGTGATTTGGAACTTGAAGGTATAGCTGCCTTCATCGGTTGTGGAGTAATATACTTCAGGCTGGGGATATGTGTCGCTTCCAGTCAGCGTACTCCCGTCCTCCGGCTGTATCGGGTTGGTATATTGCGGGTAGTTGAACTCGATTGGGTATTCACCGCCGTCGTCCCAGTCGGCCACGGTGTATTCGACGGTAATCTTGCCGTCGTTGTGCATCAGGCAGCAAACGGCGTAGTAGGTGTTGCGCTCTACCGCAGGCATATAGACATAGCCGGTGCGCGACTCGTCACCGAAGGCATAGTCTATCTTGAGGACGTGTTCCTTTCCGTCGGTTCCCGGAGTGTTCCAGCTACCGCCGTTGGCATACGGGTTCTCGAAGGGATAGAACGGTGCGGCAAGCACGGGCGTGTAGTTTGCGGGGTTCTGTCTTTCGGCAAGGGTGATGTTGTCGGCCAGTGTCTCTGTTACCTCCGCTCCTCCTTCAACGACTGAAAGCACGATGTCGCCCGAAGCGTTCTGTATTCCTGCCAGCTGCTCCGCAGTCGGTGTCATCAGGTAGTTACGCAGACGCGTACCTGATTCCAGCATGGTCAGGCCCGTCACTTTGAGCGTGGCGATTTCGCCTGCGGGCTTGGCGGCGAACACGCCGAGTTTGCCGAAGGGGCGTTGCAGTTCGAAGGTGATGTCGTCATGCTCGAGCCACGAGTGGTCAGCATGATCGGGGTCGGTCGGGGATTCGTCACGCACCTTTGTGAAGTCGAGCTGGAACGACTGCTTGTCGCAGAACATCGGCAGGCCGTATTGCTGTATATTGTCCTGATAGTCGGTGAACCACAGGTTTTTCAGCTGTGTCTCGGAGGTGTTTTCCGATAAAGAATTGTTGGCACCTATCATCGCCGCCTCATTCGCCACGGCGTAGAAGTCCACCGTCTGCACACCGGCGGAATAGAAGGTGATGTCCATGAAGAACGTGTGCGGGGCTTCCGTCACGTTGTTCGTAAAGTAGTGCCCTGCCGGTTTTCCACCGACGAAGGCATAGACGCGGAGCGTATGGATTGCCGCCTCGTCATCGGTCGGCGTACCGTCGGCTTCGCTGACGGCGCGTGTCCCCACGTTGAGCTGCACGGCCACATTGTGCTGTTCCCCGAGCGGGGCGACATCTTCCTTGACACACCCCAGCGGCAGCAGACCGCAGCCTACCGCTGCAGCCATCATATAAAGTATCTTTCTTATATTCCGCATATTATTCGGTTTTAATCTGGTCTTACAACTTCGATGTACCATTCGGGTACACTTACCGTAATCTCACCCGACTTGAACTCGATGCGTATCGGTATGAGCACTTCGTGTTTGGAACAATCTATTACGGGATTGTCGGCAAGGAATTTCGCGAGATTGACCGTGGCCAGCGGCTCGCCACCGGGTGCCGGGCGCAGGCAGACATTGACATTCTCGTGGTCCTTGTGCCGCATTATGTTGGTCCGAGCCGTGAGCAGTCCGGCCTCGTATTCGGTTTCAAGCAAATAGTCGGTCGCCTCTCCGCACGCCCGGTTCTCGAAATCGGTACAGGGGGAGACTCCGCAGATTTCCAGCACAGGCTGCGAGCCTGCGCGTGCTCCCATTTCGGGAACTCCCGCCACTTCCACCAACAGGTCGTAGTGAGAGCTGGCGAACTCTATGATTTTGGTCTGGTCCTCCCCCTTGTGAGCGCTGTACGGCAGCACGGTATAGGAGGTAGAAGCATAATAAAGCGAATCATTGCCGGCAACCTGTTTCTCGTCGAAATAATCCCCGGCAGCGAAGAGCATCCGGTCGTAGTCGCCCGTTTCGGTGCCTTCGACCCTCGTGTCGTGCGTGTTCCCCAAACAGATGATCCGGTAATCACCGGCAGCGAGCGGGGGAAGCGTCGCCGTCTGGCTCGCAACTTGTTCCTTCGGTAAGATACTCGAATTGACGCATCGATTCTCTGCATCGAAAACGAACATCTCTACCCGGCAGATTTTCTCGGGGAATATCTCCGTGGTGCCGTCGCCCTTGTAGCTGAGCAGCAGTTTGTTCGTGTTCAGACAGGCATCCAGATCCTCACGGATGCAGGACGTGGAAGCCCCTGCAAGCAACGTCAGGCAGAAAATTAATTTCGTCAATTTCATATAAATTCGATTGATATGTTTAAGATAGACAGTGCGAATTTTCGCACTGTCTATCTGGTTATTAGTTATTAAAATTAGGAGTAACAGGAACAACTGTCCAGTCAGCTACCTTTACGTTCAACTCCACGCAACGTTCGGGCTGGTCGAAATCATCATCTGAGAACGAATAGAGTACACGGTAGATTTTACCGGAATTGAAAGCTGCGGAATTTGTAAACTTACCGCGCAGGTAAATCGGCTCAACCGTTCCATCTGCGGTTGTTCCATGCAATGTCAGCAACAATTCGGGATTGTTAGCTGCATTTTCCACATGTGCCAATCCGTATGTGATAATGTCCTCGGCACCCTCACCGTTATTGGCAGCTACTTCACCACCGTTCGGATTCTTTGATTCCCCGGGATTCAGGCTCAATACATCGGCTTCAGATGAAGACAACACGTCAGCCCATGGAGCTGCTGCGCCATTAACCCAAGTCCATAATGTAGAAGCAGTGGGTTCAGCGAAAACCTTGCCTGTCTCAGACGGAGTCTTTGTTACAAAGTCATACGCCGTGTAGTAGTGGTTCAACGCTATCTTCTCCAGCTTAACAGAAGTGTACTTGTTGGTAGCGGAGGCTTGTGCCTGTTCGTACTCGAATCCGTAGATTTCGAAACGGGATACGCGCGGTTCCAATGTTACACTTGCCTGATAAACATTTTCGTGGTTTTCATCATCCGGTGCACCACCTTCTTCCAGGTCATCAAACCCGTAAAGGGTATATGTCGGATGTCCGTCTTCTGAATCATTCAGCACATTCTCAGACTTGTTTGCAAGGTCTGCGTAGTCGATTTCCTCCCCTTGGTTACCAACTACAACGACCTTGACTGTTGAATAGGGCAAGAAGTGGTAGGTAAGGTCTCTACCATCTGCAGTAATTGCCTCCCAACTGTCTTGATCATCGGTGGAAAAATAAGTTTTTTGAGCTGTCCCTGCCGGATATTCGGGAATGGTTACTTCGTTTCCGTCAGCATCCAAGAAGAATACCTTGAAGTTGCTCAATGCTACTTGTGAGTTATTCTCCATTGCATCGCCTACAGCGCGTGATCCAATGGAAGATGGAGATGTGAGGTTAGGTAACTTGATTGTTACCCTTTTGAGCTGCGTGTCCGTAGGGACCACATCGTTCTCGCTCTTGTCGCACGAAACAAGAGCCATCGAGGCTGCAAGAGCCATCAAGAAAAAGTTTCTTACTTTCATGTTCTTTTTGTTTTGAAATTAGTGAATATATAGTTTAACTCTCTTTTTGATTAGATTACAGTTGGTCCATGACCTGCCGCACCTCTTCGAGGTTATGACGGGCTGTCTCGGAGCCTGCTTCGGCTGCACGCCGGAACGCGTCCTCCGCCTTGTCGTACTGCCCGGCTTTGGCATATGCCACACCGAGGGTGTTGAGCAGTTCCGCCGTCTGTGCCGCCGTTTCGGACTTTTCGAGCAGTTCTATTGCCGCATCGTATTCCTCACGCGCAATGGCGCTTAGGGCGTTCTCGTTGAGCGCGGCGGGCGATGTCGGGAAGTAGCGCACCGCTACCGCCATCACCTTGTCGTACTCGGGTGAGCCTTTGCCGTAGGAACCCGCCACCTTGTACATCTCCGACAGGCTCAACAGGTCGGGACGGGTCTCGATTTGCCGCTTTGCCTCTTCGAGGTCGAAGTTGCGCACGTTGTACTCGATGCGGTACTCGTTGCGGCGCAGCACGGGATAAAGTTCGGTGAGCAACCTGTGGTATATGGTCGGCGGCACGAGTTTCCGAAGCTGCAGCTCGCAGAAATCGCGCTCGTTGGGATAACGTTCGATGATGGCGTACACCGAATCGCGCTTGAGCAGGTTCGGGTAGTCGCCGAGCACGCGGACGAGACCTTCCCAGTCCTCACCCTTCCAGTCCACGTGGAGCAGGTCGGACGATATGGCATCGTGTCGTCTGATATAGTCCGCCAGCGCCTTGGCACGGTTCTCGGAGAGCTTGAGGTTGTGCGCCTCGCTACCCTCGGGAGAGGCGTAACCGGTGATATAGATACCCGTGATCTTGACATCGGCATTGTTCTTGACGAGCATGATGGAGTTCGATACCGTGTCCAGCTCGGCGCGGTTGTCCTTGTATTCGGGCAGAATGTTGTAGCTGTCCTGCCGGAACTGCAGGCGTGCGGTACGGTTCTCGGCACGCATCTTCACGGGTTCGGGAGCGGGTGCTATGCTGTCCAGCCTGTATTCGGGGACATACGGGGGCAGTACGCCGGTCCACAGCTGACGCTCGGACTTGCCTTCGCCGCAGTTCGTACAACCGTGTACCTCCTCGCGGATTTCGACCCGTCCGTCGAGCATCCAGCGCTCGTAGGGCACGGATGCCGTGTAGTCGTAGCCTTGCTCTTTGCCTTTGCGGCGTATGATGACCTGCGCCTCGTCATCATGGTACGGGGGAAGGTCCACGCTTTCGAGCCGCTGCGCCCGCAGGTACACCTTGTGACGGGTGCCGCCGTCAATCACGATGGGCGGGAAAGCCACCTCGCGGCTGTCGTCGGCCGACACGAGTACGGGGGTCAGCGCCACGGTGTGCTGCGTGTTGATTTTGGTCTTGCTCAAATCCACGGCCATCTGCAGGCTGACGGTGCGGCCCTGCTTGACAACGCCGCCCTGACGGATTTCAATCGAGGAGAGATAGCCGGGTTTGTTCTCGGCATGTAACGCCACGGGGCAACATGCCAGTATCAATAACAGTGTGGTATATATGCGTCTCATAGTGGTTCCGTTATTTAATTATGTATATCAGGGAGATACCCGCCTTGGTAGGTCCGAAATAGTGCTTATCCTGAGTGCCCTTGAACTTTCCGCAGGTGGCGCACTCGTACTTGTCGTAATTGGTGTAGATGTAGCCCAGCCCGATGGTCGCTTCGAGGTTCCAGCGTTTGCCCAGAATCCACGAGTAGCCATACGAGAGGCCGACGCCTGTCGCCCATCCCTGGTAGCGGTGGTCCTTGGTGGACTTGCTCTGGAACGGGATACGCACGCCGCTGATGTTGTAGAAGGCGTAGCCGCTGTGCAATCCAAAGAAATGGCCATTAAATTTTTCACAGAGCCAGTAGCGGAACTCCGGCATGACCATCCAGTGCTTTATCTTCTTGTTACTGTCCTTATCCAGCGTCCACGGGTTGTAGGCACCCGTGAGTTCGAGTGATGTGCGTTTGCCCAGTCCGAACTCCGCACTCAAGTTGGGCGTGGTGGTCGCCCAATACAACAGATTGGTCTTTACCGCTATATCCTGCGCCTTGACGGTGCCCGAGCACCAGCATAAGGCGAGGAAAACACCGAGGATCAATTTTTTCATACTTCCAATTTTGTTTTCTATAAACGCTTTGCCACGGCATGGCCTTGAGCCTCTGCGTCCGGCTTGCTGTTTATTTTCCTTTTTATTTATCTTGTTTGAACCGGTTTCTGCCGATCCGTTCACTATCTATAAGCGGGGCTTTTACCTCCCACCGTAACACTCCATTTTCAGGGAAAAATCCCTTTTTTGATTTAGACTTCTCTCTTTAAGAGAAAGATAACAGGCTGAAAATAGCGACAATTAACTGGTTTACAGTTAGTAATCGCTTGCAGAAAGAAGGGCGGATGCTCAACGCTTGTTGTGGGAGATGAAAAAAATGCAAGTAACTGAAAAAAAACATGGTTGATTTTGCTGCTGTTTTGAAAGATTTTGAGTACTTTTGCATTACGCTATTTCTCTTAAAGAGAAAAATGCGTTTTTGCACAACACTTTTCGTGTCATTTTGGAGTCGCTCGCTTGTATCGTTCTGTCTCATACCACTTGCCTTTTTCTTAATCACCCTTGGCAAAGACTCCATGATTGCCGGTCGTCCGTTCCAACTGTCCGTCTTTGCCGATCAACCGATTTGCATCTCTTTTGAAGAGAAGTATATTTATATAAATATCTATATATCAGTGAGGTATAATAGAAAACCGGGGTAACTCGCTCAACAAGTTCCACTTTTCGCAAAACTTTTTTCATGCGGCAGGGCAATTATTCCTGCCGTTTTCATTGTCATTCTCAGCGATTTTTGTATTTTTGCAGTTGATTAGTACTTCTCTTCAAAAGAAATCAGCCGTTTTTTTGACTTTTCCATTGAATTGTATAACTGTACGGACGTGTTTTGCAACAACCGGCTATAACGTGTCGAGCCGCACGGCGTAGAGACCGGAATTATATAATTATATAAAAGCATAGTTATATAAAAGGCAGGTCTTCCCTGACCGTTCGGGGGATATAACGGGATGCCGTGCAGAATGCGCTACGGTCGCAAACGAAAACACCGCCCCTACTGTGCTGTACGGGCGGCGTAAACTATGGGCGGGTGGCTTGTCAGGCGATCTGTCCGCTCAACAACAAGGCGCGTTGCCGGTCGCAGAACCTGTCGTACTCGGCTTGGTCGGTACCTTTTTCGATGGCTCGGTCGATAACATCCCCCAGCTCGTCGAAGCATACCTCCCCGTTGATGCACTCCACGTTCAAGCCTTTCTGGAGATACACCTCGTAATAGTCGGAGCCGTTGAGTGCCACGATGACGTACCCCGTGTGCAGGCGTCCGTTCACCTTGATGCGTAGTGCCGGCAAGTCCCTGTACGTGGTGGCTGCAAATTCTTCGATGCCCCACGACATGATGACGGGTGCGGGATTTAGGGATAACAACTGTTCCCTGATAGTCTGTGCGACATACATTACATACTCTTTTTCCATAATTTTTATCTTGGATGATTATTGATTGTGATTTGCTTTAGTCGAACCATTCGGGGTTGCTCTCCTTGAGTTCGGCAACCAGTTCGTTGTCCGGAAGCCGGAGTGTTTTACTGTCCGTGAAGAAGAAAACCTCGTCGTAGAGCTGTTCCGCCTCTTTGCAGGCAAAGCCTTCGTTCTCGTCCCCGAAGCTGCCCGGATGAAGGGTGTCGAGCAGCTTTGTCGAACCGATAAGGAGGTCCTCGCCCTCGTTCGATTTCACGATGCGGCATACAAACGTGTCGCCGCCGAATTGAATTTCCTGTGTTCTCATAGCCGTATATATTTATATGAACGGGATGTTACGCCCGTTTTCGTTCAGGTACTCCATGATTTGCTTCGCTTCCTCGTGCGACGCCCTGTTACGGTCGTCGTAGCGGCGTGCCTCGTCCGCCATGACCTTGATACAAGCCTTGATAAGGCGATAGAGGCTTTGCTGGAGCGTGGGGTGCATGTCGGGGATTGCCGCCGCAAAGCGTTCGGGATTGAAACTGAAACTGTTTACCGCCATTTCCCAGTCTTTGGCGAGGCGGTACTCTCTGCTTTCTCTAATGTCTTTTTCCATTGTCTTGAATTTTACCGATTTGTTTTTTCTTCCCTCTGTTCGGCTCCCTTTGTCGGGACCGTTCGGGTTTTACGGATGCTCAAAACAGGCTGACGGAGAAGCTCCTGCCGCCGCTTTTTCCGGAAAATTACGCTCGCCATGCGAGGAAGAATTTTACAGGAAATGCACTTCAAAGCGACGGGTCCGAGCGCGTCAGCCAACCTTCGCATCCTAAAAGCAGACAGGGGACGACACGGGATGTCTGAACCGGGAAAAGCTACAACGGGTGGACGGCAGACAGGGAAAAGAGGGAAAAAAGGAGTAGAAAAGAGAAATAAAGTATCTATATATGGATAATTATTGCTATTTTTGCAGATAAATAGCGATATACCAATTATGGAACAAACGGAACCTACCACGAACAACGATATTCTGCTGCTTTTGGCAAAGCGGCTGAAGGATTACCGGCTGGCGGCCCGCATGAGCCAGAAGGAGCTTGCCGAACAGTCGGGCGTGAGCCAGACGACGATCAGCCACTTCGAGCAGGGCGTGAACCGCAACCTGACGCTGAACAACTTTATCTCGCTGCTGCGTGTCCTCGGGCTGGAGCAGCGCATCGGGGATGTCATGCCCGAACTGCCGATGCCGCCGATGGCGCTCCGGAAAATAGAGAAACTGATACCTAAAAGAGTAAGGAGGAACAAGTGATGATAGAGAGCCTGGATGTGATGCTATGGGGTGAAAAGGTGGGGACGCTCGTGTCGAGCCGTGAGAACCACCGCAACAAAGCCTGTTTCTATTTCGACCCGGCATACGTGTCGGGCGGTTACGACATCGCGCCGCTCCGTGCGCCGATAAAGGGTGCCACCGCACAGCGCGGCCTGCCCGTCTATCCGGAGGAAGAGCGTATTTTCGGCGGCCTGCCGTCGTTCGTCGCCGATTCGTTGCCGGACCACTGGGGTAACACCGTGTTCAACGAGTGGGCGAAGGCGCACCGCATCCGTGTGCGGGAGCTGTCGGCTCTCGACCGCCTCGCCTATATCGGGCGGCGCGGCATGGGTGCGCTGGAGTTCGTCCCCCCGACTGCCGAGGAGATGGAGGCACCGTTCCGCGTGGAGATAACCGACCTGTACGAACTGGCGCGGCGTGCCTTGGAGCAGGCGGGCACGTTCCATGCCGCCGTGTCGGGCGACCTGATGATAGAAAGCCTGTTCAAGGTGGGTACTTCCGCCGGCGGACGCCGCCCCAAAGCGGTGGTGAATGTCAATCTGGAAAAGGGTGAATGCTACTCCGGACAGGTGGCCACGCCCTACCCGGGCTACACGCCTATGATTATCAAGTTCGACGAGCATCTGAAAATGCCGACCACGCGGGTCGAGTACAGCTATTACCTGATGGCGGCGGATGCCGGACTGAAGATGATGCCGAGCCGCCTGCTCGAAGGTGAGACGGAGACGCACTTCCTGACCGAACGGTTCGACCGCCGGGGCGACAAGAAAATACACGTGCAGACGCTGGCGGCCCTCCAACCGTCTACCAACTCCTACGAGGATCTGCTCGATGCAGCTTACCGTATCGGCGTGCCCCCGGCAGAGCTTCAGCAGCTGTTCCGCTCGATGGTGATGAACGTGCTGGGCGGGAACGTGGACGACCATAACAAGAATTTCAGCTTCCTGATGGGCGACGACGGGCTGTGGCACGCCGCCCCTGCCTATGACTACACGTTTACCGTCGATACGGAGGCACCGTACTACGTGAACCGCCACAGCATGACGGTGAACAACAAGACGGAGGAGATTACGGCGGAGGACCTGATGGCGGTGGCCCGCAAGTACGACATCAAGGCTGCCGAGCCGTTCATAAAAAAGGCTGCGGCTACGGTCTCGAACTACGCGGAGTATGCCCGGAAGGCGGGTGTGAGCGATGCGTGGATAGAGACGATAGAAAAGGAAATTGCCGCACGGGTGGAAAGTCTGGACGGCAGGGTATAAAAGGATAGGCGCAGGGGGATATACGTGCCTGTCGGATATACCTTATATAATATATATAGACAGGGGGCGGATTTTCCGTCCCCTGCTTGTGTCTGTACCGCCCCTTTAAGGTTCGTATTCAAACTGTTCGATATTGGCTCTTTGGAACACCTGCGGGTTATGCCGGTAAAGAAGCGGCAGATTGAGCGTCGCCATCGGGTATTCCACAAAACCGCTCCTGCGCCTGTAGCCTGAATCGGTCGCCAGCCCGTTTGCAATCAGGAAATCCATTGCTTCCGGGTAATGGTTCACATCAACGAATGTGCAATCGGGCAAACCGAGTGCGTCCATTTCCTCCAGATTGACGGACAACACGATATACTCCTGTTCATCTTCCACGCTTGCCAGCGTGAGCGCCAGCCAGCCATTGCCGTAGAGGCGTGGCACGAGGTAGAACCGCTCGCCCTTGAACTCGTACTCTTTCCGCATGAGGGAGCAGTCCGGCTCTACGGTTTCAAAGACATCCTCACCGTCGGTAAAGGTCATCATGGGGTTGCTGACATCCACATACACGTCCTCTGCCTTGTAACACAAATACTCCCTGTTTTCCGAACGAACGATAACGAATTGAATTTCCATATTCTTCATGTTTAGTAGTTGAACACCTTTTTTATTTTTCCCTCTCTTCGGAAGCCTTCAGGCTTCTCCCGTAGGGATCTGATTTTTACGCGCATCCAAAGATTGCCTAAAAGGAAACAACAAACAAGGAATTTGGGCGGAATTTTATCGTTGCGGTATCGAGCGTCCGCGAGATATGGACGATTGGAAATCGGAAAAGCTGCCGGAAAATTATGTTCAAATAGCGCGAGCGGTACTTGGGGGTGCTTCCGGGGCAATACCTTTGCGACGGAAAAAGCGGGTCCCGACGGGCAGAGAGCCCCCGGCGAAGCTGTAACGGTATAAAGGGGTATCGGGCGGTATAAAGGGGAAACAGAGGGGTAAAAAAGAAGAGTGCCGACGGCAGCTAAAAAAGGTCGCCGCCCCTGCGGTCGCCCCCTCCGTCAAGGGTGCTTGTGCGCAAAAAAAGGCAGGACGGATTTCTCCGTCCCGCCTTTGGCTCGTCCGCATGGGTCATGCTGCGACTTCTTCCGTCTGAAGCTCCACTTGGGGCTGTGGCTGTTCTTCGGGTTGTGCGTCCTCCGTTTCTACGGCTTCCTGCTTCGCCTGTTCCTGCACGAGCAGGACGGCTTTCTTTTCCTCGATACGTTGGTGTCGCTTCTCGTACACCTCGTTATGCCCGTTCTTGATAACGGCGAGTTCTTCGGGCATGTGCTTCTCTGCGAAGTCAAGCAAGAGGGTGGCAATGGCGTTACTGCCGTATGCGCCTTTGAAATTGTCAATCAGAAAATCCCTGCGGATAACGGCTTTCTGCTTGGCGGTGAGGTTGGCGATGATGTTCATCTTTTCCTCGCCCGTGAGGTAGTGATAAGGTTCTTTTTCCTCAAGACCGACCTCGGCATAGTGTTCCCTGCGGAGTGAGGAAAGCAGGAAGAAATAAACCATTTTGTCTTCGTCCTGCCCGAACTTCGTGTCCGACATATCCACCTCTAAAATCTGCTTCTTGGTGTCCTCCACGGTCTTTTCAAGGGCTATCTCCTTGTTTCGCTTATCCTGCTTGTCAAGTTTTTCCACGGGAGAAAGCGGTTTTTCGGTCGTCCCGTCCGTTCCGTTCGCATTGGAAGCGGCATTCGTCAGGTAGCAGAGTACAATCTCTTTCTGCTCAATACGGATATAGAGCGTAATCTTTCCTGCCTCTGCTTGCTCGTGAATTGCCTTGCACTGCTCCATGTAGTCGCAGAAGTCCTGCTCGTACTCCTTGTAGGCTTCCTCGTATTCCTCGGTGGTGTCGTAATCCTCCTTTTCGGGTGCTTCGGGTGTTTCGGGGTATGCGGTGGCGTAGCACTTGAGTTCCGCTACCTCGTAGCCCATAGCGGTAAGGCGTTCCACTACCGTCTCGTTGTAATTGTACTCTTGGTGGCACAGGGACACGGTGGGATATTGCTCCACGAACTGCACGGCTTTCTCGGTAAGGTACGAGGCGTTCATTTCGGCAAGGCAGGTACGGTTGGCGCAGTTTCCGCAACCGCCCTCGCAGAACAACATCATGTTGTTGGTATTGTGGGGACACGAGAGGCAGAGGGTCTTGTCGAACGAATAACGTTCAAGGTCGGTCGTGTAATTATGTTCGATGTTCTTTGCCACCTCGGAGGCTTTCAGTCCTCGCCAACTGTTAAACCTCACATCTTCTTTGAGGTGCTTCTCGTACACTTCTCTCTGAATATCCTCGCCATAACGGCAGATTTCGCTTGCCACGCTGATTGTGATTTCGTCCTGCTCCAGAAGTCGGGCGATTTCGGGTATCAATGAGACGAATTTCAGACGGGTGCGGATGTAGCTCTCGTTCTTTCCGAACTGCACCGCCAACGACTGCACATCGTGGCGACCGCTCTCTATGAGCTTTTGGTAGGCGTTCGCTTCCTCTATGGGCGTCACGTCCTTGCGCTGCAGGTTCTCCGTTACCGCCATTTCCTCGGCTGTCTCGTCCGAGATTTCCATGACGACAGCCTGTATCTTTTCCAACCCTGCCATGAGGGAGGCACGGTATCTGCGTTCTCCGAACACGATTTCCATGCGGTCGTCCGCAATGGGGCGTACCCCGATAGGCTGTAACACGCCTTGCTGACGTATGCTCTCGGCAAGTTCGGCGAGGCTCGCCTCGTCAAAGTTCTTGCGTGGGTTGTAACTGCTCGGCTGAATGCTTGCCAATGCTACCATCGTGATGTTTCTCTCTGCTACTGACTGAATGTTGTTCGTTGTCTCCATAATTCATTTAATTTTAACGGTTTATAAATATGTTACAATCACTTTCTATCGGTTGGGGTCAAACTCGTACTCCTGCGGATTGTCGTACCCGTCGAATAGTACCCGAAAGGTCTCAAAGTCCTGCTTTCCTGCCAGTCTGACGGTATCTTTCGCCCCTATGTAGTAGGGTTCGTTCATTACCCGAAAAGGTGCGCCACGCAGTACGCTATCAGCCAACGTGCAAACTTTGTCGGGCTGTTCGGGCATGATATATCCCAATGCGTATTCGTTGAAAACCACCAATTTAATTTTGTCCATATCTCTTTAATTTTGAGTTGTTTTTTCTTTTCCCTTTGTTCGGCTCTTTTTCCTGCCTGAACCGCTTGGGATTTACAGATGCTTTACAGGACTGACGAACAAGCTATTTCCGACGCTTTTTCCGGAAAATTACTCTTTCGCAGAAAGGAAGAATTTTACAGGAAATGCACTTCAAAGCGACGGAATCAAACGCGGCAGTCCAAATTTGCGTCTGGAAAACCAACCGGCGACGGCAGGAATGGACCGGATAAGCGATAATGGGGAGGATAGAAAAGGAAGGATGGCCGACGGGGCGAGGTATAAGAGGCGGTGCTGTCGGGTAAAAGTGCGGTGCTCCGCAGGCAAAGGAGTTGTTAGCGCATCAATGAAACGGAGCAACAAGGTTACAGGAACCCCCTTGACAGAATGACCAAGCGGACAGAATCAAGTTTTCGCCTGCAAACGGGGATATTCCCCAAAGAAGTCGATGTGTGTAATGTTAAATTTTGCTAATGGGGGGGGTAATTTTTAATTTATATTTCCATACGCTTTGAATAGTAAAAGATGTAGTACCTTTGCTGTCCAAAAAAACAGATTATCAATGGAAAAGGTTAATATTGGCTTCAATGCCGGGACAATTTTAGAAAAATTAGGCGAGACCGGACCCATAACCACTGCCGAGCTTGCGAGAAGACTGAATCTTACGGCGGAAGAAACCGCCCTCGCTGCCGGGTGGCTCGCACGTGAGAATAAAATATATATCGAACGGCGGAACGGTCTGCTGTATATAAGGAAAGAGTGATACACTACGGGATATGGATAAGCACATCATAGGAGAAAACGCAGGAAAACTCTGGCGTCTGTTAAGCACGGACGAACATCGGAAATGGAGCCTGCAGGAGGTTAAAGAAGCTACGGGGTTGAGTGATTTTGAAGCTGCCTGCGCAATAGGCTGGCTGGCCCGTGAGGACCAAATCCAATTCGAGCTTGAACCTCACGACAATAAGGATGATAACGTTTTGTTATACCTTACGTTGAATGTCTATTTCTAAAGATCTACCGTGTCGAGTCCAAATTTGCATTTGGAAAAGTAACCGGTGGCGGCAGGAATGGAGCGGATAAGAGGGAGGATAGAAAAGTGGTGCGGCTTTGCCAAGGTATAAGAGCAGAGGAAAGGAAGAGGTATAAAAGGAATCACCGGCAGGTGGATTTATAACCGGGCACCCGCCGCAGGAGTAACACCCCCTGCGGCCTGTCAAGTACCCTCTTTGAGGGTGGCAGGCAATATCCCGTCGAGCCTTGTTTCGGGCAGGCTGCAGAATCCCCGGACTACGGTATCGCCGTTTATGCCTTCAAGCCGGGCGAACATCAGTAACGTATCGAAGCCCCTGTCGAACTGCTCCATGCTGACGGCAGGGGCAAAATGAACAATCCCACGAGGGTATCGCCTTGATGTGCCGACCCACCCGCGCAGATAGTCATCAAAACGGCCTCCCGCTTGGGAGTCGTGGAACTCCTGTGCATGGGAGCTGCGGATGCTTTTGCCGTATGTTTCATCTCCTAAAAGTAAAACCCCCGTTCGCGGGTCATACATGAAACGCCTGTTCGTTATCCGTAGGACATCTATGATTTCCCGCCTGACATTGACAACCATCAGGGATTTTTCAACCTGCCTTTCCGTGCGTCCGGTCGTATTGTGATTTTTCTTGTTCATCGTCTTGTCTTTCGTGTGAAACATCTGTTTTCCCATTGTCGGATAAAAGGCGGGAAGCGAGGAGTCCCCTCACCCCCCTGTCTTTTTCCAGACACCCCGTTACGCTCCCTATCAGAACGGCAGGTCGTCCTTGTCGTCCTGCGGTGCGTCGGCAGGAGGCGCGGGAACCTCGCCTGCGGTGTCCGTCGTGTCGCCCGTGTCGGAAGCCGTGCCTTCCCGTTTGCCTGTGTTGATGAACTCCAGCGTGTCTGCCGTAATGGAGAGCTGGATTTGATGGTTCTCGTCCTTGTCTTTCCAAAGCGAGGCCGAAAGCGTGCCTTCAATGAACAAGAGCCGTCCCTTGGTCAGGTATTCGGAGAGGCGGATGTGGTTCTCTTTCTTGCTCCGTACCCTTACCCAAGTGGTAACGCTGTTCCCGTGTGAATAATCCTCCACGGCAATGTCAAAAGCGATGAATGAGCCGTGTGTTCCTGTGATGACCTGGCTGTCTTTGCCGATGCGGCCAATGGTGTGAACGTATAACATAAACTGAAAATGTTTTGCGGCAAGGTGGTTAGTCCTGCCATTACCTAAAATGCCTTTTGTTTTTTATCCCTCTGTTCGGTTCTCCTTTCTGCCTGAACCGCTTGGGATTTACAGATGCTTTACAGGGACTGGCGAACAAGCTGTTTCCGACGCTTTTTCCGGAAAATTACGCTCGCCCTGCGAGGAAGAATTTTACAGGAAATGCACTTCAAAGTGACGGAATCAAGCGCGGCAGTCCAAATTTGCGTCTGGAAACCCAACCGGAGACGGCAGGAACGGGACGGATAAGCGATAATGGGGAGATAATAGAAAAGGGAGGATAAGGGTATAAAATGGGAATGACGGATTAGAGGGAGAACCGGTCTATAAAAGGAGAGCAGGCGTCTTGTGGATGAAAGGATTTTTTACCTTTCACCCACAGGCAGTATCATGGAATATAGAGGTTGTTCACAGGCATCCCTTTTGCTGCGGCCTTGTTGCATGTGTAGAATGTCCCTCCTTGGGGGATTCCGTCAAAATAGGCAATCAGCAGGGATGAGTGCCGTATCATATAGTCGTTCCTTTCATGGAAACAGTCCGTGTAATAATCCTCGCTAAGTACCTTCACATCGTCGGCCTTTTCCAGAATGGCATTGTATTTCTCCCGTGCGGACGGAGCGAAGCGTTCACTTTGGTTTCTATAAGGTACGATTGCCGACAGGGAAATATCATGCAACTGCTCTTTCAGTTCCAGTACGGTTTCTGCCGCAAGCATATCAAAGCCTACCACCATGCCACACCGGAAGTTGCGGATGCCTTGCAGATAGGCATTGTATATAGCCACTTTCAGCCGGCCTTTGATTTGCGGGTATTTGACGTAAGGGATGTGTCTGTGTCCTATAAAGACCGCCGACGGCACGCCCTGTGAATTTGATTTCAATAAATTTGTAGTCATAATGCTGTCTATCTTGATTTTTCTGTTAATAATTCCGTCATTTGTTCAGATGCTTGACAGGCGGGGCGTATTCGTCCGTTTCGTCATACTCATACGTGGTATCCTCGTCCTCGTATTCGAGTTCATCGTAAGAGACACGGATGCGCCGGGGAGAATAGAACATCCTGAATGTGGCGATAATCTTCTCTGTCAGTGCCTTGCCCTCGGAGCTGACAAAATGGAGTTCTTTGGTGAGGTAGTCGAAATCGAAATCTGCCATTCCTCCCCCGTAGCGGTCATCGGTATTGTATATCGTGACCGAAACGTAATCTTCCGTACCGCTCAACAGCTCCACCAGATGCCCGTAACAGACAAACTCCGTGTTGTTGCTCTTGCTGGTTGTCACCTTGTCTATCAGCTTCTCGATAAACTTGTAGGTCTTTTTCCTTTCCTTTTTCTTAGCCATTGCCATATCGGTTTTTAATTTCTGTTTTTTCTTTTCCCTTTGTTCGGCTCTTGTACTGCCGTTCCGGGATTTTGCGGATGCCGAAATACCGTCATCGGAAGGTCTTATATGCCCGGTCTTTCTTGAAAATTACGCTCTGCAAAGAGGAAGAATTTGCAAGAAATACATTTCAGTCCGGACGATTAAGACACGATGACAGACCTTTGCGTCCGACAAATCCGGACGGCATTGCCAAGCAGAAAGAAGCACTCGGGAGACGGTATAAGGGGATAGACAGAATTGTATAAAAGGTATGTAAAAGAGGGAGGATTGAGGTACGGCCGGGCGGGTCGGGCAAGGGTCTGCCAGGGCAAACACAAGGGGGACTCTTCCGATTCTGTGACAGGCAAAAACTCCGGCGTGCCGGGTCTCTGCCCGTCATGGAACCGGATGTGTCACCGTTTGCCCCTGCCACAGCCGGCCCTGAATGGAAAGACACGGTAGGGAGAACAGCAAAGGACGGAGAAACATCCTGCCGATCCGAAACATGCCGTGGAATGCCGTGTTGTTTCGGCGTGCCGAAGCTCCGGCATGGAACAGCACGTGCCGTGCGGCGTTTGTCCTCCTTTGCCTCCCCGTATCTTGTAATGCAGAGCGGGCTGCGGCACAGACATTCCGCTGATTTCGGGTGGGAAAGCCGTCCGGAGGAATATATAAAAGGAAGGGACGGAAAATTGGCAGGGACTACCTTGCTATTTTTCGGGTAAATGTCGAAATTCTTGCTTTGCCAGGAGGAGAAAGGACAATTTTGGCCTTGAGTGTAAAAAGGGTATCACGAGGACAAACAGCCCTTTGGCGTTTGTCACAAAAAAATCCCCCTGCCCGGTCATCGCGACCATGCAGAGGGAACGGTTAAAATATGAATTATGGTTAAGCCGCTTTGTCGGTGATTTCGAGTTCGGAAGCCGGTATCTGCGGCTGTTCCGTCTCTTTCAGGCTCTCGTCAATCCGCTGCTGCAGCTCCTTGCACTCCTGTTTGAGCCTTGCCAGTTCGTCCGACTTGTCCCACTTGCGGGCGATGATACCCTGCAAGGCGGGTATTTCTTTCTGCATTTTCTCCATCTTCCTCCGTTGTTCGTCAATCATGGACGGAAGCCTGCCGAGCGTGTTCTGCGGATATTGTGCCGATTCCGCAAATCCCAGTGGCAACGCGCCGGACACTCCGCAACGGTATTTCAGTCCGCTTACCCCCTCCACGAGGAATGTATTGCGCTCGAATACCCCGTCAAGTCCGTACTCGCTATGCACGAGCAGGTTCAGCCCGGCATACGTGCCTATCGTGCCGTATGCTCCGCTGCGGTAGGTCTTGGCGATACGGTGCAGCTCCCGTCCGGTCTCCTCGGCTGTGGCCTGCGGCAGGTTCAGTAACAGCGTCCTGCGTTCTCCCGTGTACGAGGCGATGTACTCCATGTCCCGTGTCATGCGTGCCGCCATGTCGTCCGCCTTTTTCATTTCCTCCTGTACGGTGTTCATCTTACGTTCTGCACGAATGCGCTCTTTCTTGAAAATGCCCTGTTCCTTTTCGAGCTGCATAATCTTGTTGTCGAGCTTCGCCTTTTCCAAAAGGTCGGTATTGCCGGAGAGGATAGCGATAAACTCGGCGAAGTTCATGCCGTTGTTCTCGTCCATTGCGTCCTCGTCCATGCGGCGCACGGCAATCGTGCCGTTATTGATTTGATTAATGAACATCTGCTTGTTTTTAAGCAGGTTGAACTTGTAGGCATCGAGTGTCTTTTCTGTGCCGTAAATCACTACATCCACGGTGTTGTTACCCCAAAGTTTCACAGTATTTCCCTTGCGTACCGCACGGCCGTTGCGCTGCTCCATGTCGGCGGGGCGATCGGGTAGGTCAAGGGCATTACTGCCCTCTTCCCCCCTCAGAACCGTACGTGAGGGTTTCCCCTCATACGACTCAAGCTTTTCAAAGTCTCTGTTCGTGTGCAGAGACCGGCTCATACTACTTCTTGTTTCCATTGGATTTACGGGATAATTTGAAACATTCATCATGAACCAACAGATTGCATTTCCGTCCGTCTTGGACGGTTGGCATTACATTCCATGCTTTATGCGTATCAATCGGTTCACCACATATCGGACACTTCCGCCCTTGCTTTTCCCATAGGTAAAGCAGAGACTTGCGTCCTTTCAGTGTCACAAGCATCTTCGACTTCATTCTTTTATTGAAGTACAGGCGGCAGTCTGCATCAAACGGATTCATGTCCCCCTTTATCTGCGTATATTGCAGGAAAGGAAACGAGGATGCCAGTTTCAACAAGGTGAGTTGGTCTTCCTTACCGTTTGATTTCTTAAACTTAGCAGCAAAAGTCCAGCTGTTCCCTCGGATATTGTGCCAATAGCGGTCTTTTATCCACCGTTTCCCTTTCTTGGAATGACGGCGTTTAGCCCATTGCCACAAGGCGAGAAATATCTGATGGTCGATTCTGTGAAATGAATCACGTGTCGCCCCATGCTGATAGTATGCTCCCCATCCTCGGATTTTTGCGTTCAACATTCTGATTAATGATTCCTGCTTGCAACCCTTATGACCTTTTGTCACCTTACGGATATTTTCCATAAAGCGTTTTTCGGCTTTCTTGGTCGGCTTGGTCAATATTTCATTGCCGTATTTGCGGATATTGAAACCGAGAAAATCGAAACCGTCACGGATATTGGTTATCACCGTCTTTTCTTCTGATAAGGTCAAACCTCTTTCAGACATAAAGTCGGCTACCAATGGCTTGATTTCCTTTTCAAGTGTTTCACGGTTCTCGCAGGTAATTATAAAGTCATCAGCGTAGCGGACAAGGTTCACCATTGGCGAATATAACTTGCCTTTGATTCTAACTCGTTTATATTTCTCTGCAAGGACTTTCTGCAATCCGTCCAACGTCATATTGGCGAGCGTAGGAGAGATAATACCACCTTGTGGCGTACCTTCCTCAGTCGGGAACATCTGTTTGTTGAAGATATAGCCGCATTTCAACCATTTACGGAGCATTGCCTTATCCATTGGAATATTGGCAAGTAGCCATTCATGGCTGATATGGTCGAAGCACCCCTTGATGTCACCCTCCAAAATCCATTCGGGAGAATAGCCTTTACGGAGAATGTTATGGCATTGTTGCACCGCATCCATACAGCGGCGTTCTTTACGGAAACCGTATGAACGTGTGTCGGCTGTTGTTTCCGACACTGGTTCCAATGCCATGAGGTAGAGTGCTTGCATGGCTCTGTCTTTCATTGTCGGTATTCCCAACGGTCGCAGTTTACCATTACTCTTTTTGATGTGGACTCTTCTCAATGGCTTCGGCTGGTAGCCTCTGCGTTTGAGTTCGCTTATCGCTTGTGTTTTTGCTTCGGGTTTCTCCCATGTTTCCATGTCCACCCCGGGGGTGTTGCCACCTCCGTTAGAAGTAACTCTCTTTACGGCTAAGGCTTTTGCGTAAAAAGAGTGGGTCAGCGTCCACTGCAAGGCTTTCACCTTGTTGTATCTGCCTTCCTTCTGAGCCTTTACAATACGCGCTTGTAGCTTTCTGACAGCCAGCTCCGCTTTAGTCCAGTCTATGCTGTCCCAAAGTGTTTGCTGATTGTCAGCAGGCGCACACGATGTCTTGTTTTCGTTCATTTGCATTCCTCCTTTTGAAAGTTCTAAAAGTTAATTGTAAAGAATCACCATTTGATGACATTCAGTTTGTTTGCCTACCGAATGTCACCACAGAAGTCTGCCCACTTTCGTGTCGGATGATGTTGCCCTCATCAGCCCGTGATGTCGGTTCAATCCGTATCCGTTCCATTACAGAACGGCATTCGCTTTTTCTGTTATCTTATACCTGCACACCATTCGGCTTTCATTGCTGTCAGCTTACCTGTCATTTTTACATGACAGGAGATATACAGGCTTACCATGTTCCACATAGATAACTAACGGATAGGTTAGGTTCTGTCTCATCCTCCGGCGGTGCTTGTATCCGTGTAATCCTACCATGGAAAGGATTAACCGACCGCTTCCCTTTTGGGTAGAGTGTACCAGTATCTTACACTCTTTTACGACATTACGAAGTTTAACTAACAGTTCGCTTGCGCTAACCATACTATCCAGCCTCGCCACTCTACGATATGATACTAACCGTACTTGACTTCCCCTCACGGTTCTGTCTTGTCTTGCGAAAGTGTACTTTGTCCCAACCGCTTAATACAACTATTAAGGTGCATCGGTGGTAGGCTACCGCTGACGGAACAGCGGGTTAAAGCTGATACTTAAAGTATCATTCCAACAATTATCTATGCGACTTCATGTCGCACCCAGGGAATCTCAAGATGATGCACCGCTACGGCTCTCTGTTGGGCGTTTACACCTGTCCCTACCATGGTGGTAGAGCCGAAAAGCACACGCACCCTGCCTGCGTTCATGTCGTCGAAGAGCCGCTTTCTCGCCCGTTCGGTCTGGGCGCACTGGATGAAGCGGATTTCATCGGCGGGAATACCGAGCCGCACCAACTTCTCCTTGATGTCGCTGTAGATGTTCCACTCTCCCGGCTTGTAAGTCGAGAGGTCGCTGAACACGAACTGCGTACCCCGGTTGGCGTTGGAGCGCACGTAATAGTCGTAAATCGTCCGTGCACAGATAGAGGCCTTGTTGTTCCCGTCGTCTCTGAACTTGTCGCCCAACAGGCGCATATCGAGGGACATCTTGCGTGCCACGTTGGTAGCCACAAGCATTTTCGCCTTGTCGAGGTTGTCCGGTTCGGGTATATCCAGTCCCAAGTCTTCCCATTTTCCGCTGCTTGCAAAGGCCATGAGCCGCCCTATCATTTCCTCCTGCTCAATGGTCGGAGGGTTGGAAAGGAAACGCACGTTCTTCTCCGGCACGTCGAGATTTATCATGTCGGCGGTGCGGTAGTCGGTTATCTCACGCAGGAACATCGCCAGTTCCGGCACTTTGATGTAGGTACGAAAACGCTCTTTGCGCTTCACTGTCCCCGTCACGCCTAACTCGTAGTCGGAGGTCTTTTGGGTGAATATCGCCGCCCAAGCGTCGAAGCAGCTGATACGCTGGCTTCGGAGTTCCTGCGGGCGCAAGTACTTGAACATCACGTAAAGCTCGGTCAGCGCGTTCACGACCACCGTACCCGACAGGAACGTAGCCCCCAAGTCCCTGCCCGTGCGGTATTGGATGTCCCGAATGGCAAAAAGCAGGTTCATTGCCCGCTGCGAGCCTTGCGTGTTGCCGATACCGGCTACCCTCGTGTGGCGTGTCTGGAACATGAGATTTTTATAGCAGTGGCATTCATCGACAAATATGTGGTCTATGCCCATCGTGTGGAAATCCACGGCATCATCTTTCCGGCTGTTGATTTTCATGCGTAGCTCCTGCAATTTGGCCTTAAGGTTCTGCTTCCTTTTCTCCAGTCCTTTCTGCATTTTTCCGCTGCGGTAACGCATGGTGGACTGTTCCAGCACTTCAAGGCTGCGCTCCGTGTCGGCGAGTTCTTCGGTAAAAATATTTATCATAGTCTCTTCCGACTGGGGTATTTTGCCGAACTGGTCGTGCGTGAGGATGATGCAGTCCCAGTTGTTGTTCTTGATTTTTGCGAATACCTCTTTGCGGTTGGCCGAGGTAAAGTCCTCCTTGCCCGGATAGAGGACTTTCGCCATAGGGTACGCCTTGCGGAAAGTCTCTGCTATCTCGTGTACGTTGGCTTTCAGCCCGATAATGAGCGGTTTTTGCACCAGTCCGAGGCGTTTCATCTCGTAGGCAGCAACACACATTATCATGGTCTTTCCCGTGCCGACCTCGTGCCAGCAGATGCCCCCGCCGTTCTGTTTAATCATCCAGATAGCGTCCTTTTGCGAGGGGTAGAGGTCATCATACGGGAATTGTTCAAAGGTCAGTCCCGGAAAGGTCTGCGCCGAACCGTCATAGGCGGGTCTCACGTAGCAATTGAAACGCTCGTTGTACACCCTTACCAGTTCATCCCGTACTTCCACGGGTTGGTTATCGAGCCAACGATTAAAACGCTCCCGAATCTCCTGTATCTTGCCTGCGGCTTCCTGTATGGCTTCATCGTCCGGAACACGCACCGTCTCCCCGTTACGGTAAACCTCTTTCGTCAGTTCCGGCACGGTGTCGTGCAAGGCGTGTACAAACAAGTCCTCGCCGTTGCAGCTGCGCACGGAATAGGTGTTGTAGGCCAAGGGGGAATACCCCTGCAAGCGCATTACATAGGTGTCGTTCACGTCGAAATACATCACCTCGGCTTCCGTCTCGAAAAGTTCGGTGGCGAAGTCGGCATACAGCTTCGTGTCAATCCACCTTTCACCCATATTGATGTCGAGTTCCTCGTAAGGTATCGCTTCGGGCGTGGCCTGTTCAAGAGCCTTTACGGAGGTTTCAGCCCACTCTTTCTCGCTGTCCGGGAGGTCTTGCTGGCAGGTGATGATGTCCTTGCATTTGGCTATGACGTTCCCGGCGAGGAACTTGCTCTTGTATTCCCACTCTCCGCTGGCGGGGTTGTAGAATATCTCGCCTTTCAGTGCGCCGATGATTTCTTCTTCGGGCATGTCCGTAACCTGCCCGATATAGTCCATATCGACGTGGCCGTAAAAGTTCAGGCTGCTTGCTAACGCCTCGTTGGGTGTCAGTTTTCGGGTCGTGTCTATCTTCTTGAACGCCACGGGTTCACGCATGATGTCGGCTTTGAGGATGTCCCTGTCGAGCTGCATTTCAATCGTGAACACTTCCGTACCGAGACTGTCGAGCATGATAAATTCCTTGTTGTCGTTGTCGTGAAAACAGCCCCACTTGGCAACAAAGGCATCGTAGAGGGCGTTCAGTTCAGCCCGTAACTGCGGCTGTTCCTCTTGTTCTTCCCTCTCTTTGATTGACAAATCAAAATACGCCTTGCGTATGGGGAAGTAGTCGCTTGCCCTCTCGATGTTCACCTTGCCCTCGTCCACCGGCACAAAGTCGGTAGCCACCTCTTTGTAATGGCTTGACTTACGGAAACGGAGCGTGCCCACCTGTTCCTCGAACACGACCATTGCACCGTCTTTCATCCAACCCTCCAGCGTGCCCGTGTAAGCCCGTCTGCCCTTGTACGTCCGTTCAATGGCGACACCCCCGAAAAGGGACATCTGCGTGTGCTGTCCGTCCTGCCCGCCGCCCGTGAAAAGGCTTTTGCGGAAAAAGCGGCTGAAGTCGTATTTCAGCAGTGCGGAGAGGTATTGCGACATGGCGGCTTCGTCCCCCAGCCACTGGTATTTACGGACATGCTTACCGTACTGGTTCATCGTTATGCGGCTGCCTGTTGCAAGTGTGGTCTTTGGCAGGGAGAAAAGTCTGTTCGTGGGTTCGGTCATGGTTCCTGTCGTGTCGGCTTTCTCCTTGGCGACCTGCAAAAACATTTTCTCACGCGGCGAGAGTGCCGCCTTATGTGTGTGTTTCTGGAATACAAGTAAGTCGCTGCCTACCTCGATACCGCTTGTCTGCATGAAAAGGGTGTCCGGCATACGGACGGCACTTATCAAATCGGCGTGGCTCACGAGGTATTCGCGCACGAACTTGTTGCCCGGCGTATCAGCTACTCCCCTTGAAGTGATGAACGCCAGCAGACCGCCCTCGGCGAGCAGTTCCATAGCCTTTACGAAAAAGTAGTTGTGTATGGTCTTGGCAGCTTGTTCATATATGCCGCCTTTCTTCCACATGTCGGCATCGAACACTTTGAAATTGCCGAACGGGATATTAGAAGTGATAATGTCAAATCGTGTATGCTCAAAGTCCTGTTCGCCGATTGTCTCGAATCCTGCCGTTACCGTGTCGGTATCGTCATGCAAGAGCGAGAGGATAAGCCCCGTGATACAGTCCTTTTCAAAGGCGTATCTGTGCGTGCCGGGCATTGCCACAGGCAGGAAACCGCCTATTCCTGCGCTCGGTTCGAGCAGTGAACGCATTTGCAGGCCGTTTTGTTGGAACGTGTCATGTATCTGCCTTGCCACTGCGTCCACGATGAACTGCGGCGTGTAAAAAGCCGTGAGGACGGATGCCTTTATACTCTCTACGAGCGTGCGGTACATGGTTTCATCCTCGCCCGTCCATGTCCGCAATGCCTTTTCCAGACGGTTCAGCGGCTCTGCCATGTTGTCCGTAACGGGGTTGTCCGTCCCGATGTTCAGCACTTCCTTGATACCCCCGAAGCCGGAGTATCGGGATAATATCTCTTTCTCGTCTGTCGTGGCTGTCCTGCCCTGCACGTGGATGTTCACTGCTGTTTCTATGGCTTCCACGTTCGCCACCAGTGATGTCAGTTTGTTGTAATTCATAATTTAACCTTGTTTTTCTTTCCCTCTGTTCGGCCTGTTCGCGACCGTAGGGATTATTTTTCTGCTTGCGAAAGGTGGCGGGGACAATCGGACAAGGCTGGACGGAAAAATACGCTCGACAAGGGAGAGGAAGATTTTTACGGATCACACGCGGCGGCAGCCGGCATTGGCAGGATTGGAACAGCCGGTTTACCTTTGCGGAAAAATGCAATCCCCCACAGGTCGCACAGTGCGAATGGTCGGAATGGCAGCTAAAAGAGGGAGGTGGAAAGGTGTAAACGGAAGGTACTGGGACAGTCGTAAAAAAGGCGGAGGTGTATTATAACAGGGATATGCCGTCGGCAGACCGGAATGCAAAAAATCCGTATCAAGTCTCTGCCCGATACGGATTCTTTTGACATCGCGCGATTAGTCAATGTCGTAACCAATCATGTATTCATCATTGATAAGCAGGTAATAGTAGCCGTTGCCACAGTTCCGGAACTCCTTGCTGAAGCCGGCCGCCATGTCTCCGTTCTCGCGCGGCTCGCACCACAGCGTACCGTCATAGCCGCAAAAATCGAAGCGGAAAGAGGAAAAACTTTTCTTCTCCTTCATGGCTTGTCGGAAAAGCTGCATATTCGCCATTCCGCAATATTTTCCGATTGTAGAAAGCCGGATGCACTTGCCGTCTATGCGTGTGCCGGTCGTAATACCGTTCTCGTAAAGGGATTTTTCCAAGTCGGCATGGGCTATTTTACGCAACCAGTCGTTTGTGTGCGTGGCAAGCCGGGCCAGTTTCTGGTATTTCAGAATCAGTTTTCGGTCCGTGTCCGCTTCCTGTTTTTGGGACGGGTAGTATATCTTTTCGATACTCGCCCAGTTCGTGAAGACATAGCCTCTTTTCCGTTTGCCCAATGCGATAATGCCGATGACATTCATGTCACGGTTGATAAACAAACGTCTGCGTTTCCCCTCAATCTTTACATACAATGACGAAGGGTTGTTCTCGTTGCGGAGATAGGCTTCCGCCGGATGAATAGTGTCAGTTTCCATATTTGTAAGTCATTAAATTATATATTTCTCTCAGTTGATTTTAGGGAACTTACCGTTCAGAGTTTCGGTATTTCTCCCGTCCTTTGCAGTACGCCGTCACGGTAGAACTCGATTCGTCCGGGTTTGAAGCCCATTTCGCCGAGGGCTATGTTTTTGATATAGTCCCTGTACTGTGTGCCTGAAAAGTTCTTTCCGCAAAGGTTGTTGAAGAACATCGGGATAGAAACCCCGTCCTCGCTTTTCAATACGGCTTTGCCGTCCTGTCTGATTTCATCTTTCATACTGTCTTGTTTTTTTAATTGTCGTTGAACATTGTTTTTTTCTTTCCCTGCTTTCGTTCGGCCGGGCAGGTCTGTTTTCAGCTTTTCAAGGCAGGAAAAGGATAAAGTGGAAGCATCATAAGACAAACCCGGATAGGAAACCGACCATGCAATAGTCTGTTTCCGTTATCCGAATGGAATGCGGCTTGGCGCCGATGCGCTTTATCCGACCTTCGCCGGTGAAAAGAGAAAGGCTGACCTGCCGACGGAAGAGAGAAAATTGCAAGTACAACAGGGAAAAGCGGTGAGAGACAGAAGAAAATACCCTGAAAAATTTGTGTTATAGCAGGGTTTATGTAATTTTGCAGTTGTATTTCAAAATTGCATAAACGAGTATGGAAACCAAATATATCCGCAGGGAATTATCTGCCGTTATAGAAGAAGCGTACCGCTATTTCTCGGTCATAACCGTTACCGGTCCCCGTCAGTCCGGCAAGACAACGCTGATCCGTAATCTGTTCCCGCACCTGCCGTACTACTCTTTGGAGAACCTCGACGTGCGGAGTTTTGCCGAAAACGACCCGGTCGCTTTTCTAAACCAGCACGCGGAGGGCATGATTCTCGATGAAGTGCATAATGCCCCGAATCTTTTGTCGTATATACAGGGTATGGTGGATGATGACGCAGACCGGCGGTTCATCCTTTCAGGCAGTTCGCAGTTCGCCATGCTGAAAAAGGTCACTCAGTCACTGGCGGGACGTACCGCCGTATTCGAGCTGCTGCCCATGTCCTATTCCGAGATACGGGAGATAGCCGCTGATACGCCGCTTGACCAACTGCTGCTGAACGGGTTCTATCCCGCGATTTATTCGGGGCGCAACGTGCCCAAATTCCTCTATCCGGCCTACATGAAAACCTACCTGGACAAAGACGTGCGCGATTTGCTGCAAATCAAGGACATGATGCAGTTCCACACGTTCATCCGTCTTTGCGCCGGTCGTATCGGCTCGCTGTTCAAAGCCTCCGAACTGGCGAACGAAATCGGCATCAGTTCGCACACTGTCACGGCTTGGCTCTCCGTCTTGCAGGCATCCTATATCGTGGCCTTGCTGCCCCCGTATTTCGAGAATACGCGCAAACGGCTGACCAAAACCCCCAAGCTCTACTTTACGGATACGGGGCTTGCCTGTTATCTGCTCGGTATCGAATCTCCGGAACAGCTTGCCCGGGATAAGATGCGGGGGGCGTTGTTCGAGAACTTCATCGTAATGGAAGCGTTGAAACGGCGATATAACCGGGGCAAGGAGGGCAACCTCTATTTCTATCGGGACTCGAACCAGAATGAGATAGATCTGCTGCTGAAAAAAGGTTCGGGATTTTACGGTATCGAAATCAAGTCGGCAATGACTTACCATGCGGACTTTGAAAAGGCGTTGAAACAGATGGACGGCTGGGTCAAAGGTCCCGTAGAGGGCAAGGCTGTGGTCTATGCGGGCACGCTCGAAAATACCGCAGGGGAAATCAGCCTGCTGAATTATGCCCATCTGGACGATGTATTGGAGTGAGCTGTCAGGGTTAGCGACGCTTGCTGCCTGTCGCCGCATAAAAATTCACAGTTCATCGCGTAAAATGTAACGACATATATAAAATATCAGAATATCAAAATATTAAAAGGCGTGTCCTTTTGGTAAAAATAAGACAAACGCTTCAATGCCCATAAAACCTGAAGTTATATTCCTGCTCCTGCTCTGCCTTATCGGTGTGCTGTGGCGTATTATCGGATTCTGGAAACGGAAAGCCGGAGAGGCGGCGTATGCCGCTGCACGGACGGCCGACACTGCCGGGGAGCGTGACCGCTATTGCCGTCTGGCGGTCATGGCCGGTCATCGGGACGCCTGCCGCATGTTCTGCTTCTCGCATCCCGACCTGTTCGAGGACCATCTTCCGCTCAAGCCGTTCAAGTCGCACGGCATTCGGATGACCTTCTACGGGCATTATTACCCGTCTCGGTACAGCAAACTGCTCAGCGAGGAACAACGGGCTTTCTGCCGTTCACTCTACCAGTTCAAGAATGGCGAAGCACGCGGCATCGAGTTCTTCAAGGCGTGCATGGCCGCTTTACAGACGGACGGAAAGCCTTACCATATCATGTTCATGCCGTGCAGCAACTGGATAAAATACGGGCAGCGGTTCAAACGGCTCGACTGGTATATCGGCAAGCACCGCCGGGAACTGACATCGGGGCTGTATGACGTCGATGTGTTCGACGAACGGGAAAGCCTGCATGAGGCCAAGGGCGGCGAAGAGCGCATCCTCGAACGGAACTACCGCATTACGAGGGACATCAAAGGGAAAGAGGTTATCATCATAGACGATGTAATGACGACCGGGCAGAGCGTGGCCGACTACAAGGAGGAGATAGAACGGTGCGGCGGCAAGGTGGTGGCCGCCATCTTTTATGGGAAAACCGTCACCGTACCGCCGTTGTTCCTCGTAAAACTGAACGTGTGGAGTGATTTCTATGCGGCCACTATTAACCGAAAGAGAAAATCATAGCGCCGCCAATGCCGCACAGCATTCATCAATGCCCGATATTCACTGCGCTTTACTTTGACTCCCGTTTGAATACGCACGGTTTTATTCATACCTTTGTACCGGAATCAGAAAACCTATAAAATAACGATAATCATGGACCCAAAAATATTTCTCGCCAACTACCTCGAAGCCTTCGGCCCGTCTGCCGCTCTGCCTTTCGTGTTCTGGTACTCCGACACCCCGGCAGGCAGCACGGAGCGCATCAACGGCTGCCTGTTCAAATGTCTGCCCCGTGTCCGTTCGGGCGAAGTAGTCAGCCTGAGTGCCGAGACCGTCGGCTGTGGCGGCGGGAAGTTCTACTGCGGGTTCGCCCCGATGGCGGAACACATACCGAACTTCGTTTCCTTGAAAGAGAGATACATCAGCACCCCGGAAGAGTTTCTCTCCTACATCGAGCGGATGGGGATTCGGTTGATTGAACGGCCTTACCTCAATCTGGCCCGTGTGGACCGGATCGAGTCGTTCGAGGACAAGGAGGGTGTGCTTTTCCTCGCCACGCCGGACGTACTTTCGGGACTTACCGCATGGACTTTCTTCGATAATGTATCGGAGGATTCCGTGTCCACGCTATTCAGTTCGGGCTGCGGGAGTGCCTTCACGTTCGCCACGCTGGAGAACCGGCGTGGAGGGCGCCGTACTTTCCTCGGCGGATTCGACCCTTCCGTCCGTCCCCATCTGGACGCGAACGAGCTGATGTTTGCCATTCCCATGTCGCGTTTCCGGGAAATGTATGCCACCATGCGCCAAAGCTGCCTGTTCGACACCCATGCCTGGCAGAAAGTCCGTGACCGTCTGCAGAACCGATAAAAGAAAGACCCTTCGAGAGCCTTTCTTTTTATCTGTCATTATTGAATCTTAGTCGTTACCTTTCCATATAGATCACATCCACCTGATTGGTCGTGATATGGTCATGTTTTACAGCACAGCCAATGCCGCCACGCATTCCTCCTGTATGGATTTGATGTAATCCAGTACCAGCAGCGGGTCGATACTTTTGCCGTTGAGCTTGCAGGTGATATGCAGGTGCTCGCCCGTGCTGCGCCCCGTCGAGCCGCTGATGCCCACCACATCGCGCGGGCGGACCGTTGCTCCTTTGCCGACGAGAACTTTCGAGAGGTGGCAATAGCTGACGGTATAGCTGCCGTGCCGCAGGGTTACATATTTGCCGGATGTCTTGTCCTGTCCGACCTTCACGACCAGCCCCTCCATCATGGCCAACACCTCGTCGCCCCGCGCGTGTAGGTCGATGCCGTTGTGGAACTTCCTTTTCCCGGTAAACGGGTCTTTCCGGTAGCCGTAAGACGAATTTATCCTTATCCGTTGTAGCGGATAGCTCACGCTCAGGTAACGGCCTACCCATATCTCCTTGCTGCTTTCAACGGGCGACGCGGACGCGGGGATGTCCACAGGTGCGCCCTGTACCGGAGCGTCACCTGCGGGTGTCGGTTCCGCTTTGTCCGTACCCTCCCGTAACAACTCTACCTTGTACCTATTGGGAACCGAGGCAACGGTGTTGAATTGCGCCTGCGCGGGCATCGCACAGAGTGAAACGCCCGACATGATTGTCAGTATCATCTTTTTCATTCGGCAAAGATAACAAGCTCCGTCCAAGTTGTGCCGTTGCCGTTCCTTTTTCCGCTCAAAATACGATTAAATTCCTATTCAAAGTATGATATTTGCGCTAAAATCATACTTTAATCACAAAAAACACGCTCTGTAAAGCACTAATATAATTTGATTTTATAGCGTAAAACAAAAACATTCTATCTTTGCGATGTATAATTCAAAACAAAATTAAAGTATGAATAAAGTACGATTTGAACTTACCGAATTTCCTTATCCGACACTGGCCCGTTTCGGTCTCACACAGGAGATGATCGAGGACCTGCCGATGCGTGTCCTCGATGAAATCTGCGACGGGCGACACTCTCCCGTGCTTCCCGTCCGTGTCAGCGACGAGAACGGCGAAACCGTCGAAAGCCGTACCCGCTTCGCCCTTGTCCGCATGGATAACGGACAGGCGGATGTGGTATTCTATCCCGCCTTGAAATCCTCACCGCTGGAACGGTACGACGAAGCGCAACAGAAACAGCTGCTCGCCGGCAAGGCGATTATCGCGGAGGTAGAGACGGCGGACGGGCGCCACAGCCAGGCGTTCGTGCAGATAGACCCCGAGACGAACCAAGTGATGTCGGTACCCACACCTATCATCGGGCGCAACCTGCAGGTACTGGCCGATGAGCTGCACCTCGGTCCGGTGGAAGTCAGGGGGCTGCAACACGGCGAACCTCTGACGCTGGCAGTGGCCGGCGATCCTGTCACAGTCGGCATTGACCTCCAGACCAAGACCGGCATCCGCTTCTGTTCGGGCGACGAGCAGAAATGGAAGGAACAGAGCAAGCGCGAGTGGGACAAATACACCTTCGGCGTGTACGGCTGCTGGATGATGGATGACGACGGCAACCTCGATTACGTTCCCGAGGAGGAATACACCGAGGAACTGTGGAGCGAGCAGAAGAAAAGCGGCGAACGCAACCGTGCAGCGGCAGCGCTCCACAAGTAAAACCTTAACATCCGGAGAATATGGCACAACATCAATATTATCCCGAAGAGGTGCTTATCGAGAAGATGGAGCGCGGCGAATACGGCTGGCTGGATTACGTCAATCACTTCTCGGCAGAATGGCAGGAAGAATACCTACGCTACTGCAAGGAGAACGACCTCGCTGTCAGCGACGAGACGGCTGCCGAGTTCGTCCACCATAAGGATGAGCAGCTGGAGGCGGCCATGGAGGCCGGCGACGCGTAAATAACCGACAAACATCATTTCAGACTATGGCGATACGAACGAATACCAATCCCCGACAGATGGACCTGCAACCCGAAATGCGCGACCTGTTAAGGCGTAACGGGATGCAGGCCCATGTGGTCAGCGACGGCACGGGCTACCGGCTTCTCGTGCAGGGACACGACTCGCCGCTGCTGACCTATCCGATTACCGAACGTCAGATGTTGGCCCTGACGGACTGGGGAACGAATACAGCCAACAAGAAAGCCTACAACGTGTTCACGAGCATTGTAGGCAATGACTTCTATATGCCCAAGAATTTCGTCCACGCCCGCAATGCCAACGGTCGTGTGGCTATGGGGCTGCACGGCTACCGTATCGGCATCGGCGAGTACGGGCGTGTGGGACGGCTGGGTATGCCGCCCCCGTTTTTAGGCTGGACACCGCGCCACCAGTGGGGCTTCCACCTGCGCCGTGTCGGCGGGCAGCTTTTCTATCCGGGGGCGCCCATCGTCCCCGAACGCTGGGACGGGCGCATGAAGCCCGGCGAACTGCGATCGGGCGGTTACGGCTTCTACTACAAGGGTGGCCGACAAACGCAGCCTGCCCCCATGCAACAGACGGACGTGCTGCAGAACCTTCAGGCGGTCATCACGCCGATGGTCAGCCGTCCGCGCAGCCAGGAACCGGCACGTCCCTACAAGGAACTGATAACCTCTCCGGTCTATTTCTCCAACGAGAAATGGCAGGAATGCCTTGCCTCGCACGGCCTTATCGTGGATGCGGAGGCACGGACGCTGACCGTGCAGTCCGAACAGGTAGCCGCCGATATGGTTTACGACCTGAAGGATGACGAACTCGCCGTCCTGACCTCCAACTCCCTCGAAGAGCATTCCATCGAGAAGCGGTTGGAAGTACTGAACGGGGTTGTCGTGGCAGATTTCGCCGACAAGGTGACGATGGAGATGCTCGACAGCGAGCGGCGCATCCCGCTTGCCCTGCACCCCGAAGTGCAGCAGGAGCTGGCACAGCGGCAACAGCAGGAGCAGGAAATCCTCGCGCCACTGGAAACACGGCTTCCGGAAGAGGATATACGGGAGGGCATGACCGCCTCCGTGGACGGGCGCGACCTGCAATACCTCAAAGAGAACAGGGGTTGGTACAGGGAGGAAAAGCACGGCAGGGAGGTCGAAGTGACCGAGATCGGCGTACACCCTTCCACCGTGGAAGGCAAGTACAAGATGACAGCCGTCATCGACGGGCAGGTCATCAGCCACGAGATCAGCCAACGGGACTACGACAGGTTCCTTGCGGTGGATGATTTTCACCGCATGAAACTCTTTTCCAAGATATTTAGCGAGGTGGACATGAAGATGCGTCCGGAGGCGCAGCGCGGTCTCGGCGTGAAGATTTTCGCCGCCCTTACCGCCGGTGCGGTGGTGACGGCAGGCGTCGTGCATGGACTGAACCACCACGGCCCTGAACTTTATGGCGAACGTTTCGGCGGTCCACCGCGTCCGTACTTCAAGCCCGGCGTGGACACGCCGAGGGATGTGGCGATACGCACTTTCGAGGCGGAGATGAACCGTGAGGTGAACGACATGAGAATGGGGAGGTAAGGCCATGAGAGAAGGAGACCTGACATACGATGACTTCCTGCAACGCCTGACCATTCAGGACGTGCTTATCGACGCGGGCTACCACCTGAACAAGCGCGACGGCCTGCGTTATCCTTCCTATGTCCGTCTGGACAGCGAGGGACGACGCATCCGTGGTGACAAGTTCGTCGTCACGCAGAACGGCCAGTGCTGTTTCCACGCGCAGCAGCAGAGGGTATATAACCTCATTTCGTTCATCAAGGAGCATCCGCAGTTTTTCTCGGAATACCACGCGGGAATGTCCGGCGACCGGCTGGTCAATCTCGTGTGCAACCGGCTGCTGAACCATCCCATAGAGAACCGCGAGACGCGCATCATCCAGCCCAAGCGGGATGTCAAACCGTTCGACATCACGGACTACGACATCCATAAGTTCAACCCACAGGACAGGGAGACACAAAAGAAGTTCTATCCTTATTTCAAGCACCGGGGTATCGACCTTTACACGCAGTACGCCTTTCACCGCGATTTCTGTCTGGCGACGAAACACCGCCCGGACGGGGCCGCCTACACGAACCTGTCGTTTCCGCTGACCCTGCCCAAGGGCGACGGTACGGCCGTGGGCTTCGAAGAACGCGGACGTGCCCGCCCGGACGGGAGCGGCAGCTACAAGGGCAAGGCCGAAGGCAGCAATTCGAGCGAGGGGCTGTGGATAGCCAGCCCGGCCAAGACACCGCTCTCGGAAGCCAAGCATATCTATTGGTTCGAAAGCGCCTACGACGCAATGGCCTATTACCAGCTCCATCAGGCGCAAAACAAGGAGTTGCGAAAGGCGGTTTTCGTCTCCACGGGCGGTTCTCCGACCGTGGCGCAGATGCGGGGTGTGCTTTCTGCCACTCTTCCCGCCAGGCATCATGTCTGTTTCGATACGGATTTGGCGGGGATGGAGTTCTACAAGAACTTTCAGGCCGAGAAGTACCGCGTAATGCGTTCCACCATCGAAGAGACTCCCGAACGGAAGCCTTACCTCGATACCGTGCGTGAGGACCGGGATTTGGACAGCGGTGAAATATACCTGCTTCCGGAGACCTTGCAGACCAGTTACGGACGATTCGAGAGCGAGTGGGAAGAAGCCATATCGATGCGATCGAGCGGGCTGTGCCATCCGGACGACATACAAGCTCAGGTGGATATTGTGAGCAAGCATTACAATGAGTTCCGCGAGGGGCTGCGGGATTTTCTCGGTCTGGATAAAAAGAATGATGTCCCCGATATCCGAGAGCAACCTGCCTATCCCAACAAAGACTGGAACGAGCAACTGCTGGCGGAGCGTAAGCTGGAAGAAGCCACTGAAAAAGAGCAGGCCAAGGAGGAAGAACCCGAACAGGAACGACAAACACGTTTTCACCGATGAAAAGGCGGTACACTTTATAAGAAACAATCAAAGATAGACAATGGAGAATAAAGAACTGACACATAATGATTTTTTGCAAAGGCTCGACATCCGGGATGTACTGCTCGACGCCGGTTATCACCAGAACCGACGCTTCGGCCTGCGCCTACCCTCATTCATCCGCATGGACAGCGAGGGAAAGCGTATCCGGGGCGACAAGTTCGTCATAACGAAACAGGGGAAATGCTGTACCCAGCCGCCCCGGCAGAGGGAATATAATGTCGTTTCGTTTATTAAGGAACATCCGTTGCTATTTGCGGAATACCGCAAGGGAATGAATCTGGACCGTCTGGTGAACCTCGTGTGTGGTCGCCTACTGAACGATCCCGTCGTACAGTCCCGGCAAGACATCCGTCCGTTCCACATTGCGGACTACGACCTGCACAAATTCGACCCACGGGACCGGGAAACGCAGAAGAAGTTCCACCTCTATTTCAAGAACCGGAGTATCGACCTTTGCACGCAGTATGCTTTTCACCGCCATTTCTGTCTGGCAAAGAAATACGATGCAGAAGGAACGATACACACCTGTCTCGCTTTCCCTCTGACCTTGCCTAAAGGCGACGGCACGGTCGTGGGGTTTGAGGAACGAGACCTTGTGCGGATAGACGGAAGCGGTAACTATCAAGACAAGGCAGAGGAAGGCAATACGAACGAGGGTCTGTGGATTGCCAGCCCTGCCCAAACGCCTCTTGCCGAGGCCAAACACGTCTATTGGTTCGAAAGTGCTTACGACGCGATGGCCTATTACCAGCTTCATCAGGCGCAGAACCAAGAGTTACAAAAGGCGGTTTTCGTTTCGACAGGCGGCAAACCTATTGAAAAACAGACGCGAGACGTGCTTGAACTCACCATTCCTGCCACGCAGCATATCTGTTTCAATAACAACCGGAAAGGATGGAATTTCAAACGGGAATTACAACAAGAGATATGCCGCACGGTACATTCCGCCATCGAAGAAACACCGGAAAGGAAGCCATACCTCGATTCCATAGGGGACGGCCATGATCTGGACGAAGGAGAATTAGAGTTATTGCCCAAGAGCGTGCAAGAGAGCTACATACGTTTTGAAGCCGAGCAGGAAAAATTCATGTTGATGCGTTGGGATGAGCAGTGTGTCCCGGAAAACATAAAGAAACAGGCAGGCACTACGGGAAAGTGCTACCGGGAGTACCGGGAAAAGCTACAGGAGTTCCTCGGCATTGACAAGGAACACGACGTTGCCATTAGCCATAAAGAGCCGGACTATCGCTATACGAGCTGGAACGAGCAACTGCTGGCGGAGCGTAAGCTGGAAGAAGCCACTGAAAAAGAGCAGACCAAGGAGGAAGAACCCGAACAGGAACGACAAACACGTTTTCACAGATGATACAGTCACAACCCATAACCCGGTTCCGGAACGTCGTGCTGCGGCCTCACGGGATGCAGTTCGTCATCGACGAGCTGCATTTGGTGTCGGTATGCGTGGCGGGACTGGTGTACGGCGGCATGGTGACGGCGGTTTCCCTGTTCCTGCTCCTTGTGCTGGCATACCGTTTCATTTACCTGCGGCTGATACGCTACCGTATCGGCGGGGAACAGCTTGTCAGCGAACACGGTCTTCTGTTGCGCAAGGTCGATTACATGGAGCTGTACCGTATCGTGGACTTTCAGGAACACCAAAGCCTGCTGCAACAGCTCTGCGGGCTGAAAACGGTCATTATCTTCTCGATGGACCGGAATACGCCGAGGCTCGAACTTACGGGTATCAGGCGGAGCGACGACATCGTGCCGTTGATACGTGAACGGGTGGAATACAATAAACGAAAAAAGGGAATATATGAGATTACGAATCATTAACATGTTTTTGGCCGCCGTTGCCCTCTGCCTGCTTCCGCAACATGGCAAAGCGCAGATTGCCGCCTCCAATCCATTGGAATGGGCGGCGTTGGTAGAGGGGAACGAGCTGATAAACGGGCAGATAGAGAAGCAGATCAAGGGGCAGACGCAGACAGCCCTGCTTCAGAACACTATCGCGGCGGAGTTCAACCAAATACACAAGTGGGAGAAGCAGTACAACAGTTACCTCAAGACGGCAAGCGGCTACGCCTCGTCTTTGAAAGCCTGCACCCACCTGTACAATGACGGCGTGCGTATCTTCCTCACGCTGGGGAAGCTGGGCAAGGCTGTAGCGGACAACCCGCAGGGCATTGTCGCCGGCATGAGCATGAACAACCTCTACATCGAGACGGCCACGGAACTGGTCTCCGTGTTCACGCTACTCAATGACGCCGTGGCCAAAGGAGGTACGGAGAATATGCTCACGGGTGCGGAACGGAGCAAGACCCTGTGGGAGCTGAACGACAAACTCTCGGCTTTCAGCCGTAAACTGCATCTGCTCTACCTGAGTATAAGATACTATACCCTCAATGACGTGTGGGCCAATGTGACTGCCGGAATGCTCGACCGCAGCAACGGCGAGGCGGCCCGCATGGCCCTGACGCGCTGGCGCAGGGCTGCCGCCGTTTCACGCTAATCCCGACTGCCTATGAAACGGACATTAACGATATGTTTTCTGCTGCTGTGCGTCGGCATCTCCAAGGTGCGGGCACAGAATGACCCCGTGCTGGCCGGAATGATACTGGCCTACACGGACAAGGCACAAAAGGAGCTGAAGAATCAGGAGAAGGTCATGCTGATGCAGACCACGGGGCATATATGGACCAAAGAGGAGGTGGAAGCCACGACCGACCTGCAACGGGAGTTCAACAACTACCTGAACTCGTTCCGTTCGATTGTCTGCTATGCGGCGCAGATCTACGGCTTCTATCACGAAATATCGCAGCTTACCGACAATATGGGAGACTTCACGAAACAGGTGAGCCGCCAGACGACCAACGCGCTGGCCGTCGCCCTCTCCACGCGGCGTAACCAGATTTACCGGGAGCTGATATTGAATAGCGTGGAGATTGTGAACGACATCCGCACGGCGTGCCTTTCGGGCAACAAGATGACGGAGCGCGAACGCATCGAGATTGTTTTCGGCATCCGTCCGAAGCTCAAGATGATGAACAAGAAGCTGCAACGGCTGACCAAGGCGGTGAAGTACACCACGATGGGCGACATCTGGCGGGAGATTGACGAGGGCGCACGTCCCGTTACCGACAAACGCGACATCGTGGAAGCCGCCCGCAGGCGTTGGAGACAAGTTGGAAAGAATGTAAGACCTTAAAAAAAGAGATATATGGGATTTTGGAGTACGATATTACAATACGGAGGCAAGGCCTTGAAGGGAACCGGGAAGGCTACGACAGCCGTCGGCAGAAGCATGGGAAACGCCGTCTTGCATCCCTCGCAGGCCTTGCGGGGAGCAGGTCAGGCCGTCAAGACAGCAACCGTCGGCGGTGCCTTCGGATATGTGGGCTGGAAAAAGCTGACCACGGACGCAAGTGTCTCACGTATCGTCAGCGAGGCCGTGGTCGGCAAACCCGCCACGAATGTCCTCGCGAGTACGGTCGATGACGCACGGGAACTGAAGGAGAAGGCCGGAGAGACCGTTTCGGCGATAGGCGATGCGGTAAGCGGCGCAGGTTCGCAGCTGAACGGCGTGTCGAACTTTATGCAGGCAACCTCCGGGGGCGGTCTCTTGGACATGCTCGGCGGGTTCTTCAGCAACCTTGGGCGTGGCAACGTGTCGGGGTTGAGCATCGCGGGGCTGGTCGCCGCAGCGTTCCTCGTGTTCGGACAACGCGGCTGGCTGGGCAAGATTGCCGGGTTGTTCCTGGGAATGCTGCTCATCGGCAACAATGCGGGTGTTCTCCGCACGGCACCGCAGGAGAGTGTGTCGAGGACACAGACTCCTGCACTCTCTCCGGAGGAGCAGACCCAAAGCGGTGGAATGAGAAGATAGAAGGACAAAATAATACGGAACAATGAAATATACGGAAGAAATGATCCTGCATTCCGACAGCGGCTACTGTATGCCGTTCGAGGAGCCGCAGGGAAAGGACGTGGAGCTGTCGCTCGGCTACGGCGAGCAGACACACTCGGAAACGGGCGAAAAATTTTTTCATCACGGCATCGACTTCAACGTGCGGTGCCATATCCTGTCGGCAGTGGCCGGCGGTATCGTGTCGGGCGTGGGCAACGACCCCGTGCATGGCATCTGCCAGACGATACGTTACGGTGAGTACGAAGTAATATACGGCCATCTGTCGAATGTCTATGCCCAGTTCGGGCAACGTGTCAAGGCCGGGCAGACGGTAGCCTTGAGCGGCGAGCGACTGCACATGGAGGTCCGCTTCAAGGGCGAGGAACTGAACCCACTGGAGTTCTTGACCATGCTGTACGGCAATATCCGTGCGTTGCAGGAGGCCGGCGGGAACGGGACATCCGGCTTCTACGAGGCGGAAACGGGACCGACGACCGATTACGAGAAGGACAGACGGGAAATCGAGGAGCTGATGCTGCGCTTCCTGCCGCACTACATGGAGGACTTGCAGCATGGGGCATACCGCCTGCCCGAACACACGGAGCAGTCGTTGCGCCATATCTTCACGATGGGCGCGGTGAAGGAGTATTTCTACGAGCGGATGCCAAGCATCGCCAATCCCCTCGGACTGGGGCGCAAGGCCATGCCGCTGGCCTGCAAGGTACAGAACCTGCTGATAGCGGATTTTCTGAACTACCTCGCCCTGCGGCATGAAGTTTACCTTTCCACGGCGGGCGGCGACGTAAAAAAAAACTTCATGACGAAGCAGTAGCATACGGCGGTGTCATCGACCCGCTGGCGGAGCTGGACATCGACATCCAGAGCTTCGACATACCGAGAATCGTCTCCGTCTATCCCGACCGTGCCGGAGTGAGATGGTGGACGAAGGCGTGGTTCAACAACCGGGAGGAAGGGGAAGCCTCGGTGGAGATCGAACGGGAACAGGCGATACGCTTCATTCACGACCGCATCGAGAAGGACGCATGGCTCGAAGAGTTCTTTCCCCGGCAGATGGAGGTGTACCACAACGCCATCGAGCTGACAAGGGAACAACTCCTGAAACAGATAAATATGATATAGACATACAACAATTATATGGACGGAATAAAGCAGAGCAAACGATTCGCGGAGATAGAGGCGCTCATGGGCGACTATTTCCACAGCCATCTCGCACCCGTCATGAGAGAGACGCAAGCCTACCTGACCCGCAAGCAGGGCGAAGAGATGAAGGAGTATTCCACCTCCCTGGGCGGCATCCTGAGCATGATGGCGTCATCGGCCCAACCGATGTCCGACCCTTACCAGACACTCAAGGTGACGGGCGAATGGAACTCCAAGACGACCGAGGACTACATTGAAATGTGCAAGAGTAAGATTCTTGCGTCGAAAGAGATACAGCACGACCTCGCCTACATGGCCGGCGAGTGGCGCAACGCCGTTGTCGGGGAAATCGGCAGGGAGCGTTACGACGCGCTGTCCGCAGAGCTGGGCTGTGACCTTGCCTACGCTTACGTGGACTACCGGGTGGAACAACTGATGATCGACAAACTGGTCAAGGACCGGATGCCCAAGTCATCAGCCGACTACATCATCCGCAAGGCGGCAGAGTCGAGCCTGCTGGGACTGTCGCAGACATTGAGCCGTTCGCCGCTGGCCGAGGAAATCGAAAGACGCGGCGAGGCCGCCTACCGGCCGAGCAGGTTGGAGGAAGGGACTGCCAAGGTGTTGGGTGCTTCGGCAGATACCCTCATGATGGGCGGCGTGGGTTCGTGGACGACGTTCGCGCGGTTTGTCGGTGCGGATGTGGCTATCTCGGCTGTCGCCGACCATTTCGCGTCCAAAGAGCCGGAGGACCTTTCGGTGGAGCAATGTATCAGCAAGGGGGTGTTCGGCAGCGACGGGAATGTGTTCAACGGTTTCCGCAAGGAAGCCGCCGCGATGTCCTCCAAAGAGAACACACTCGTGGCCGAAGCCAACGGGCAGTTGCAGAAGAAGATTCCGGTAATGAATTTCAATTATATGGACTGGTGGAAAACGGGAAAGACAGAGATGCCGATGTGGTACGGGAGCAACAGGGAGAGCGAAGGGGAACGGAACCGGGCGGAACGGTACAAGGATGTGCCGCTTGTCGTCGCTCCCGGACAGGAGGAAGCCTACTTGCAGTACATGGCAAGGCATGAGGCTACGACGACCGGACAGGCACACGCGGAAGGAGAACAGAGGGAAAAGGTGGAAGAAGAAGTGCAGGAACAAACCGTCCCGGCCGAAGAAGAGGCACGGGAAGAACAGACGGTACAGGAGGCGCAGGCCGCACAGACCAACGAAAACGGTTGGGACAGCCTGGTGCGCACGCTGGGGCTGGAAGGTCTCGGTGATGTCACGGGCAATCTGGGCTATATCCTGGCCATGCTGCCCGACATCCTGCTGGGCGTACTCACGGGAAAGACGCAATCGCTGGGGATAAAGGACAACCTGCTGCCCATAGCGAGTATCGTGGCGGGCGTGTTCATCAAAAATCCTATGCTGAAAATGCTGCTTATCGGTCTGGGCGGTGCGAACCTCTTGAACAAGGCGGGGCACGAGGCGTTGGGACGGGAACAACCGAACCGGGGTGCCGACGGCAGGAACGTGCAGTACAAGCGTTACGCAGACGAACCGCTAAACCCACGCATCGTGAACCCGGTGCTGCAGGGCAACACGCTGATCGCTACGATAGACCGTGTGCCCTGTACCGTGCAACTCAGTCCCACGGTGGCGGACGCCTACCATGCCGGGGCATTGCCACTGAATACGCTGGCCAACGCCATACTCGCCCAAAGCGACCGGCTCCGCCAGATTGCCTCGCGGAACTACGACAACGGGGAGACGGAGACCGTCGTGCGGACACGAGGCATCCAATAATGCTGTCAATGAAAAAAATATACGAATATGAAAGAGAAGTCGCAAATAGAAAAGAACGCCCAGGAGAAGCAGGTGTACCTGCTCTCCAGCGCCTTGGACGAAGCAGCCAACATCGGAGGGCACTGGCTCAACGTCCCGGGCAAAGGTTATCCGAAATTTTACCCGAAAGGTGTCGCCGTAAGTCCCTTTAACGGGCTGTTCATGGCCCTGCACTCGGACAGGAACGGGTGCAAGACCAACCTGTTTACTCTTTATAGCGATGCCAAGGCACGCGGCACGGCGGTACGTGAACACGAGCAGGGCGTGCCGTTCCTGTTCTACAACTGGAACAAGTATGTCCACCGCAACAACCCGGAGGACATCATCAGCCGCGAGGCTTACCTGAAACTGGACGAGGAGGTACGGAAACAGTATAAGGGCGTACACAACCGGGAGATACGAACGCTCTTCAACATCGACCAGACGACATTTCCCTACGTGGACAAGGAGGCTTACGACTCGGTGCTGCTGAAAGACGGGAGCGTTGTGGAGAGAGGTTACTCGGAAGCCGATGAACGACGGCTGCATGGCCGTTTCAACGGTTTCCTGCAGAAGATGCGGAACAACCTCGTTCCCGTGCGCTCGGACGGCAGCGGAATACCCCACTACGAGACGGACAAGGATGCGGTCTATATGCCGCGCCAGCGTGATTTCGAGCATTACAACGACTACGTGCAGGAGGCCCTGCGGCAGATCGTGAGCGCCACGGGACACCAGCAGCGCCTCGCCCGTGAAGGTATGGTGATGAAGAACGGCATGGCCCCTTCGGAAGACGCCCTCAAGCAGGAACGTCTGGTCGTGGAAGTCGCCTCGGGAATCAAGATGCTGGAGCTTGGATTGCCGGCCCGACTGTCCGACGAGAGCCTGAAACTGGTGGAATACTGGAACCGGGAACTCAAGGAGAACCCCTGCCTGATTGATGCGCTGGAAAGCGACGTGAACAACGCCCTCGAAGTAATCCGCAAGGCAGAGAAAGGAGAAAAAATCGAGTACGCCACGCTGCGCAACCGGCGGCAGACCTCGGACATGAAGGAGCAACTGCCCAAGCATTATTTCGTGGCCGACGAGATCAAACAGCACCCGAATAAGGATGACAAGACCATTGTCATCGTCATCGACCCCGCCAAGAAGTCGGCGGACGTGATACTCCCTGCCGGTGCATCACTGGACGTGGACAACGAGATACCGGGCATGAACAAGGCACGTATCGGCAGGGCCTTGCGGAGAGAGGGCATCGAGAGCGTGCGTTTCTTTAACCCCGACGGCGCTTTGGGGTACCGGCCCGATGACAGCTACTTCGCCGAGAAGCAGGTGACACTGGCCCGGTTGAAGAACTGGGCGATGGAGACGCTCTCCACGCTGGACGTAACCTCTGCGGTCAGACGGGCGAACGATGTGAACATCACCTGCGCGGAGATGATTCCGGACGATAAAAGGCGCTGGGCGCTCTACATCAAGCCGGAGAACAAGGAAGGTTACAGCATCTATCCGGACAAGGAGGATGTGAACCGTTTCTTCTCCACGCTCAGGCAGTCTATGGACAACATCGAGAAGGTCCGCATGGAGCTGGCGCACAAGTATTACGCGCTGGCGGAAGTGCAACCTACCCTGAAGGTGGACCTGTTCAGCACCGAGGCGCAGGACATCGACCTGAACCGCATCCAGCGGGTGTCCGTGTACAAGACCAAGCAGGGTGAGACCCAATGCGTGGCGACCATCGACGGGCAGAAGATGCAGCCCCGGAGCGTTACCCCGCAGCAGAGGCAGCGCATGATGGTGGCCGAGGACAAAACGGAATACAAGCGGCATCTGGCGGCCACGCTCTTTGCAGATGTGCTACGCAAGGGACAGACGCAGGAAGAGAATACAAGCGAGAAGCAGGAGAAGGAGGTTGCCAAGCAGCAAAACAGGGAGGTGATAGAAAGTCATGCGGAAGCTGTTTCCGCACAGCGGAAGCAATGGGACGAACTCAAGGAAAGACACCCCGATGCCTTGCAGCTGATTCGTGCCGGAACTGTTTACAGGCTGTACAACGAGGACGCTGTAAGGGGTGCGGAGATATTGGGGCTTCCTGTGGAGAAACCAGCCTCTGAAAAAGGGTTTACGGCTTCCGTTGAATTTACAAAGGAGCTGCTTGACACGAACCTTCCGAAACTCGTCAGAGCCGGAGAACGTGTTACTATCTACGACCTCGCGGCGGAAATGGAGCAGATTGTCGATGAACAACACGAAGTCGAGGAAGAGGTACACAAGGGTATTCATAGATAAGGAGTAAGATAATGAGCAAGAATCAAGAATATGCAGAGCGGTATGCTGAATACGCGATGGAACAGATGCGGCGGTACGGCATTCCAGCCTCCGTGACGCTGGCACAGGGCATTCTGGAGAGCAGCAACGGGCAGAGCCGTCTGGCACTGAACGAGAACAACCATTTCGGCATCAAGGCCACGCCCGAATGGATTGCCCAAGGCGGGCGGTACGGGCTATATACCGATGACAAACCTAACGAGAAGTTCTGCAGCTACGACAGCGTGGGCGATTCCTACGAGCATCACTCCCGTTTCCTGAAAGAGAACGGCCGTTATGCCCGCTGCTTCACGCTCGCCCCCGACGACTACAAGGGATGGACGCTGGCTCTCGAACAAGCGGGTTATGCCACAGGAGGGCACTATGCAGCCAGCCTGCAACAGATTATCGAACGAAACGGGCTGCAGGAGTACGACCGTCAGGTCATGCGGGAAATGGAAGCGCAGGGAAAACAGTTCGGTGTGGAAGAGAACCCGCTCCGGGAATCGGAAAATGCGAAGGAATATTCGTTTCCGGTCGAACGGGAGGAGTTCCTGTTCATCACCTCGCCGTTCGGGATGCGTCAGGACCCGATAGACGGGACGAAACGGATGCACACGGGGATAGACATCCGGTGCAAGGGCGATGCGGTGCTTGCCACCGAGAAAGGCGGCAAGGTCGTCGCTGTCAATGGCAAAGGTAACACACCCGGCGGTAAGTCCGTCACGGTGGAATATGTCCGTGAGGACGGCAGCAAGGTGCAGTGTACCTACATGCACCTCGGCGATATCGCCGTGAAGGCAGGCGACACGGTGCAGGCGGGCCAGCGGCTCGGCACCTCGGGCAATACGGGAACACGAACGACCGGGGAGCATCTGCATTTCGGTGTCAGGCAGATTCACGCGGACGGCACGCAGCGGGACATCGACCCGGCGGCGTACCTGGCAGAGATAGCGCAGAAGGGCAACATCAGGCAACAGGCACTGCACAACGGGAACGACCTGCTCGCCAAATACCGGGATGCGGAAAGCGTCAGGGAGAGCCAGCCCCTTTCTCCCGACGCATGGATGAAGAAGCTGCTCTCTTCGGAAGACAGCGGCGTGGGAATATCGGGGTGCAACGACCCGATCGTGGAGATGGCGATGACCGCCTTCACCTCCCTGATGTTGCTGGCGGCACAGATCGACAGCAGGAATGAGGAAGAACAGAGGGCGGCCATCTCGGCGGCTATGGACAGCCGGAGAATCGACCTGAAATCGCTGGTAACAGGCATGAAAGCCTGCGAACTCGTAATCGGGGAAAACGGCAGGGCCACGCTGCGGGCGGACAACGGGAGCATTGAGGTGTCGCGTGAGCTGACCTCCGCCGAGTTGAGCCGCCTGTCGGCCACGCTGAACAGCGACACCCTCTCCGAGGAAGCCAAACGGCTGCGTGTTACCGGGCTGTTGAACACCGTCCTCCTCTCGGAGACGGCTTCGCGGAACTTCGAGCAGGGAATGTCCGAGCAGCAGGGACAGACGGAAAACCTGAAACGGTAAAGGCATGGCGATATGATAAGATGCGTGATGATACAGCTATGCCGGTGTCTATTCGGGTTATCCGTCCTCGGCCTGCACGTCTTGGTCTGCTACCGTCTGTTCGGGCCGGTGGCAACCCTCGTCATCGTGGGCGTGCAGGTACTGGTCGCGGCATGGATTATCTACATCAAGATACGCGCTCCCGATTAGGACCTGTTTTTCAGCGTATTCAACTTCAACAGACCCCACGTTGTCCGAAGTGGTAAGTGTATCACTAAAAGACAAATGAATTATGATAAAATGTAATGTAACAGTGTGCGGCGTTATCGGCCGCGACGCTTCGACACGCACAGGCAAGGAAGACAAGAAGTTTCTGTCTTTCCCGCTCCGTGTCGCAATCCAAGGTAAGGACGGCCAAAGCGGTACGGTCGAAATCAGCGTGAGCAAGGACGGCAACGAGGACGAAGCTGTCGGCTACCGAAACGGCTCGCGTGTAGAGGTTACGGGTACGATGTACCTGAAACGCCGGGGCGACAAACTCTATTTCAACCTTTTCGCCGACCGAATCGGCACGGCTTCGTTGGACGACGCGGATTCCCTCAAGGGTGAGATGTCCTTCCGTGGCAAGGTGGGCAAGAATATCGAGCAGCGAAAGGACAAGAACGACAAACCTTACATGGTGTTCTCGGCGTTCAGCACGGAGAAAGTAGATGACGGCTTCGAATACCAGTGGGTGCGTTTCTTCTGCTTCAACGGGCCGTGCGAGGAGTGGCTGCAGCCGGGTGTCAAGGTGGATGCCAAGGGTGAGATGGCCGTCTCGCTGCATAACGGGAAACCGGACATTTCCTGCCGTGTGGAGGAACTCTCGCAATATGTCGCATCACAGGATAACTCCAACCTGTAACGGTCATGGCAGGTTACAGAAAACCGAAAAACGACGGGCCGAGCAGCGAGGACAAGGCACTGGACCTCTTTGCGGAAATGCTCATCGAGAAAATCGAGAGCATCCGGGGTGACTGGAGGAAACCGTGGTTCACCGAGGGCACACTGCAATGGCCCCGCAACCTTTCCGGACGCGAGTATAATGGCATGAATGCCTTTATGTTGCTCCTGCACTGCGAGAATAACGGCTATACGATTCCGCGCTTCTGTACCTTCGACTGCGTGCAGCGGCTCAACAAGCCCGGCAAGGACGGACAGGAGCTGCCCCGTGTGTCGGTGCTGCGCGGAGAGAAATCGTTCCCGGTCATGCTGACCACGTTTACATGCATTCACAAGGAGACGAAGGAGAAAATCAAGTACGATGACTACAAGAAGCTCTCTGATAAAGAGAAAGAAGAGTACAACGTCTATCCGAAGATGCAGGTATTCAGGGTGTTCAATGTAGCGCAGACCAACCTGAAGGAGGCCCGTCCGGAGATGTGGGAAAAGCTGGAGCAGGAGAACGGGCAGCCAAAAATCGGGAACGGCGAGCAGTTCAGTTTCGCTCCCGTCGATACGATGATAAAGGACAACCTCTGGATTTGTCCCATCAAGCCGTTGCACCAGGACCACGCCTACTACTCGATCTCGAAGAACGAAATCGTCGTGCCCGAGAAGGAGCAGTTCAAGGACGGGGAGGCGTTCTACGGGACGCTTTTCCACGAGATGACGCATTCGACAGGTGCGGAGGGTGTGCTTGACCGGCTTAAACCAACGACTTTCGGCTCGGCGGAGTATGCCAGGGAGGAACTGGTGGCCGAACTCGGCAGTGCGCTGGTCGCGCAACGCTACGGAATGACGAAGCATATCAAGGAGGACAGTTGCGCCTACCTGAAAAACTGGCTCGACACGTTGAAAGAGTCGCCGCAGTTCATCAAGACGACGCTTCTCGACGTGAAAAGGGCGACTTCGCTGATTACGCAGAAGGTGGATAAGATTGCACTGGACTTGAAACAGGATGTCTCCGGGCAGGAGCAACAGGAGAATAAAGTATCTTCTCCGGAGAAAATCTTTTATGCCTCGGTAGCCTACCTCCAGTTTGCCGACGACACGAGACAGCTTGACGAACTCAAGGAGAAAGGCGACTACAAGGGCCTGCTGACACTTGCCAAGGAGTATTACGACGGCAACGGTATGGACGAGCAACAGACATACGCCTCTCCCCTCCGGAACCGTGGCGATGACCTTCTTATCGAGGATAAGGATTTCGCCGTGGTATATAACGGGAGCGTCGGGGGAACTTACGAGGTCATGCTGAAGTACACGGAACAGGAAGTACGCGACCACATCAGGCGTTACGGCACCGACAGAGCCAGCGACGATGTAAAAGCGGTGGCCAAAGATATGGTGGCGGAGCAGTTCGCCGCCGTGTCGGGGCAGAAAATCCCCGCGTTCGAGCTTCCGGGCGGTGAAGTCCTGTATATCGGGTACAACAGGGAAACCGACTCGTTCGATGTCGGGCCTGCCACCAACGCCGGCATCATCGCGCAGCACAGTTTCCCTTACGACCACAACGCCACGCTGGACGACAACCTGCAAAGGGTAAATGAGCAGTTGGGCGAAATGGAGGAATACCGTGCCGAAGAGGTACAAGAGGAGGATTACGGCGGGGGGATGCATCGCTGACAATCATGCAAAAAGGAATGTGGGGCGAACTTCATGCAGAAGTCGCTCCACGTTTTTTACCGCCCACTTGTGTCGTGGGCAGTTCTCCGATGCTTGTCCGGCACTATCAAAAATGATAGTCGATAACCCCTCCGATGTAAAGTGTCGTACCCGGCTCAAGGTCGCAGATTTCCCGCAGGAACTCATAGGACTGCTCGGCATACAATTGTACACCTTCCTCGTCCGTATAGAACCAATAACTGGTGCCCAGCGGGTCTTTCAGGTACTTTTCGAGTTGGTAAACGGGGCCAATCCAATCCTGTACCTTGTCGGGGGTGATGGCTTCCGCTCTCTTACGGATTTCAGAGACAAAATCCTCTTTCCACTTATCCGCACCTCCTTTGTAAAGGATTGTATCTTCGGAGGTCAGCTCGAACATCCCTTTGGGTAGGATGTGGTTTACCAGATAGTCGATTTCCTCTTTCCGTACCTCGTCGTCCATCTCGGCGCAATAGTCGAAATGGCTGTTGTCCCCCTGCATGAGAGTGTCCTCGTTCAGGTAGTTTTCCTTTTCCACCCGTGTCTTGGTGATTTGAAAAATCGTACTGTGCATAATTTTGAATTTTAATTGGTTGAACTTTTTTCTTTCCCTCTAATCGAGCCTTTCGGCTTCCTGTCGGGATTGATTTTACATGCAGGTTCAACAGCGGACAAAGTACGGATAAGACAAGTAAACAGCCGGAAGACTGGACGGAATACCCACCCCGGAGGACGAGGCAGGAGCAGCAACATCCCGTCTGCCCCTGCCCGGTCAAAAACGGGGGACTGAAAGTCAATCTTTGATTTGGGAAGGCTGCCGTCAAGCTCCGAAGGCCGTTAGCACAGCGGTACTTGGCGACCAGACGGGCCGCTTTACCTTTGCATGGGAAAATCACACCGGCAAGGATAGCCGATGATGCGATACGGGAAGAACCGGAACGGGACGCTAAAAGAGGGATGAAAAACAGCCTGCGGTTAAAAAAGGATTCGTGGCTCCTCTATGGCAGGAAACAAAATCCCCCGAACCTGCGTAACAGATTCGGGGGCGTCGTTCAATCAATGAAATAGAGGTCGGCATCCTGGCAGCCATTGTTCGATTGCGTCATCTGCAGAACCCCGTCCACGCAAGCGTGCCTGTGGAAACAACCGTTATATATCTGCTTGCCGCCAAGCGTTATCCGTTGCAGGTAGCAGTTGTCTATCCCGTCAGGGCTACGGTCGGCAACAAAATGAAACTCTATATCATTGCTGTACGACAGCCGCAGCGAGGTGTAGTTAATAGCCGCCTGCGGCTTCTCGGTCGGCAGGTGGGTGTTGAAATAGCCCGTGGCCAACATCACCTGTTCGGCAAAGCGTACCGCTTCCGTCCTGTATTTCTCCATTGCCGAAGCCACGGGTATCTCATCGAAACCGTTACCCACGAAACGGTCGGGCAACACTATATTTCGGTATTGTAGCTTGAACATCCCGAACTCCTCATACACCACGGGCAGGTCGATGGCCTCGTATGCCTTTTGGGGAACATCTACATAGCGTGTCCTCTCCATATTGAGATAGACGTGGTAAGCAGGCTTCGCCCGCTCCCGCTTCTTCTCGTACACGGCCTGTTCCCGTGCGTCCATTCGGTTGTAGATGTGCCGTGCCACTCTCTTTCTCGCATTGACGAATACTTGACTCTTGCATACCCCGAAGCGTTTGGCAAATTCAACGGTCGTACCGACAAACCCGTATTCTTTCCAGATATATGTTCTCATAAGCGGTCGTGTTTGAATTTAATCCATTATCTGGTACTCGTGGATATTGACAAAGGCATGCACATTCTCCTTTTTCCATTCTTCCTCGAAGGCATCGACTTCCTGCTGCGACCTGACAGGCCGTTCCGCAATTTTCCCCAGCCAATCGAACAAAGCCGACATGTCGGTAAAGTATTCTGTGAGGTAGTCCCAGTCATCCGTGCATACATCGGCTATATACCTGTCAGGGAAATACTTGCCCTCACGGTCGTTTGTCCAGTATTCGACCATACCCGGCTCTTCCGATTGATAAAAATAGCGGAGCGAGGGGAACTTCTCGCACACGAGGTCGAACGTCTCGTTGCAAGGCGACCATGCGGTCGTGGTAGAGAATCTCAACACCTTTCCGTCGAACCGCAGAGCGTTCCAGTCTCCCCGACACCACACCTCGTCATAATCGCCGCCCAAAGCATCCACGAGGCAGCCGAGCCATGTTGTCCCGAACCCGTTTTTGACGGACGGCTCTTTGCGTTCCTGCAGTCCTTTCATCAACTCGTAAAGTTTCTTCACTTCTTTTGCGTCGCCCTCTATCGCATACGCACTGTTGCACCAATTCGGCATAATGTTGTTTTTTTAATTGTTGAACTTGTTTTTTTACTTTCCCTTTTCTCGAAGCTCTTTCGGCTTCTTGTCAGGGATTTTACATGCAGGTTCAGCAGCGGAAACAGGACGGGAAAGGCAAATAAATGGTCAGGGATTGAACGGAATACCCACCCCGAAGCGTCCAGCGATACGGGGGACTGAAAGTCAATCTTCGATTTGCGGAAGGCTGCCGTCCAATCCATGTAAACAATTAGCGCAGCGGTATTTGACGCCCGGACGAACGCTGCACCTTTGCATGGGAAAATCGCTCCGACAAGGGTTGCCGACAATGCGATAAGGGAATTGCCGATTCGGAAGGCTATAAACAGGGACGAAAAAGGAACTTGTTATAAAAGAACGATGCTTCATTACAACGGAAGAAAGCCTCCCAAACCAGTCTGACGGTTTTGAGAAGCTTATCATCGTTTTACTGCTATTTTGTAAAACCGGGGTTAAATACGATGTGAAAAGAGGGCGATATTATTTATATAATCCGGATGTATTCACTGTCTCCATGTTACATCTTAACCACAACCAAACAATACTTAATATATGTCATAATGTGGCGTAATTTTGTATATAAGAAGTGGATAAGAGTTTTATATTCTTGCAAAAACATTTATTCTCATTGCAGACAGGGAGAGTAGCGATGGGATTGTAGCGATAAAAAGAATCGCCGTAAAACACGTCTTTGCAGAGGGTTTACGGCGTTAATGCACCTGCTTGTTTACAGGGATTTCAAAATCAGGCTGTTTGCCTTGTCCACTACCGAAGTGTCCAAAGAGGCAAGATAGATGCGTGTAGTGGCTTCCGAGTCGTGCCCCATCGCCTCGCTGATTGTGGCAATAGGGATATTCTTGCTTTTCGCGATGCTTGCCCAGCCATGCCGGGCGACGTATGTTGTCAGCGGGATGACCAGCCCCAGTTGCCGGCCTATTTTCTTCAGGTTCCTGTTTACCCGGTGCGCCTCGCTCTTGTACTGCCGTCTTTCATCCTTGTCGCAGTTTTTGATGACAGGCAGCAGGTAAGGCGTTCCGGAGGTGTCGTATTTTTTAATCAGCTCCTGCATGGGCTTCTCCCATTTGATGAACAACTGCTGGTTGGTCTTATGCCGACGGTAGGATAATATGCCGTTCTGCAAATCTTTCTTTTTCAGGAAAGCCATGTCGATGAACGACATGCCGCGCGTGTAAAAGGAGAACATGAAGATGTCCCTCGCGTAATCCATCAGCGGGTACAGGCTCAAGTCCAGATCCCGAATCTGGCGGATGACATTCAGGGGTACGGCCCGTTTCACGGTCTTGTCAATCCCGGTATAGACGTGTTTGAACGGGTAACGCTGCACGGTAAGCTCCTTGTCCACCGCCCGGTTGTATATCGCCCGCAGGTTACGCATGTAGAAGGAAATGCTGTTCGGGCAGATACCGTTTGATTTGAGGTATGTCTCGTATGCCGTCATCAGGTCGGAATCCACGTCGTCCAAAGGAACGTCCCGCTCGTTGCGGAAGCGGGCGAAGCTGTTGATGGCGGTCGTGTAGGTATCTGCCGTACACTGTTTGCCTATCTGTCTCAACTGCCCGACAAGATTGCGGGCGAAGGACAGGAAACAGTGGTTGTCTGTCGGGGAGAGGTATTTTGCCACCACATCATCTGCCGTATAGGCGTTACCCGAACGGTCAAGGTGTGAAACGATACTTCTCAGCCGCCTGGTATCTTCCTGCACGGCGTTTTTTAATGAGGCCAGATAGCTTCCGCGTGTCTCCCCGGTGCCGGGAGGGAAAACGATTTCCTTGTTTTCCGCATCCCATTCCTGCGGGTACAGTTTGTAACCGGTGTGGATCTGTCTGGCCACACGGTTGTGAATCACTTGGTAGAATAATGTGCCCTCTTTCATTTTGGAAGAGGATGCACGGAATTTTGTTTTCACTGTTGCCATAATAATACATATTTGTTTCATTAAATAAAATAGCCCGTGCCGTGGCAGGGACGAAGAAACCGACCGTGCATCTATGATTTTCCCAAATGAGAAGCCACACATGAAACTGTCAATGAAAACACAGGGGAAAGCCTTTGTACCGAATAACAAAAGTGCCGATTCGTCTTGATCGGCACTTGTCTGTTGATACCAAGCGTCGCATGAGGCTATTCCGACGCTTTCGTCGCTTCAGAAAAGAACAATTCCACTTTCGTGTGCCTGTTGGCTTCCGTAGGCTGATAATCTGCAATCCCGCCTATGCCGGCTTTGACAATCATCCCGTTCGGAACTCCGCGCCGTTCCAGCTCGGCGGCGATAAATCCGGCCCTCGACACACTCAATGAATCATTGACGGCAGATGTCCCTGTGGAGCTGTCGGCAGTACCTGTAACCCTCACGGCCAAACGGTACTTCTTCGCCACACGGGCCAGTTCGTCGAGATTGAGCAACTGGGCGGCTTCTGTCAGAGCGGCCGTGTTGAGACGGAAAAAGAAATATACGGGAGAGCCGATACATTGGCTTCCGCCGGATGCAAGGGCGGCATATCTTCCAGACATGAATACGGTATCGGTATCGGAAAGATTGCCGTTCCCGCCTCTGTTTTCATTGACGCCGGACATGCCGTTTCGATTAGCAGCCGTCAGGGTGTCCGCCCGTGCATCCCCGTATGAATCCTCACCCTCAAGAAGCGACTTCCCATCCCAATACCTGTTTCTCAACCTCGCCCGGAGCGAATTTAATCCGCTGTAATTGTTCACGGGATATTGGCGTCCGGTAGCTTTCTCGTTCCCGAACAGGTGGCTGTACGTGTCGAGCAGGCCTTCGATTTCCAGTATCTTCTTCAATTCGGCAAGCGTCCGCCTGTCCTGATCGATACGCCCCTTGGCACGGTTGTTTTCCTCCGACAGGAAGTTCGCGTAGTCCGTGAGCCATTCGTCCCTGCGGATGTAGGGCGTGGCATCTATCGCACGCTTCCATCCGGTCTGCCCGATGTGGAACGTGAACCCTGCCGAGAGCGACACCATATGGTCGCCGAGACGGTTCGCCCTGCCATACCCGTCGAAGTCCTGGAACGTGGTCATGCCGGAAAGTTCCAGTATGGCACTTACCCGTTTGGAGATTCTGTATTGTCCCTGTACCCCGTATGAGATGGCAAAGGGATTGTGCCCGTTAGTAGCGTGGTGCAACAGCCCGACCCCCGCGAAGGGTGCGAGGCTCCAGCGTACCTGTTCCTGCCGGGCGTACCCGCTACCAAGCACATTCCACAACAAATCCGCATGGATGTGGTGGTAGTCCCGTGTGGACAACCTGGCATCCTTGAACTGCAAACCGCTGTAGTTTATCCGTGCACCGACAGACGGAGTGAACCACTTGCCGACGGCGAGGCTGTACGACGGTTTCAGCCGTCCGAACAAGTCCTCGCAACCGAGCGGAGTACCGAGAAAAGCGGTCGTGCCCCCGGCGATACTGACAAACCAGTTGCCGCTTCCGCGCACCGGAAGTACCACCCCGTCGAGATAAGCCGGCTGCATCGGTTGGAGCAGTTCGGTGGCGGCATAATGTGTTGTGTATCGTACAGTGTCCTCCTGCGAGGGATGTACATTCGCCCGTGCCTGCAATGAGCAGAACACCGCGAAAATAAAGATGATTTGTTTCGTCATATATTGATGATTTTTTTGTTATACATTTGATTTATTTAAGATTATCTGTCATTTACCGCTTCGGCTTTTTGCCGATACCCGGACGCATCATACGACTTGCCATCCTCATGCAACGGAGCGCCCACGCACGGTTGTCCTCGTCCTCGTCGCGCCCCCAAGGCAGGTCGCTTTTGCCACCTCCGCCGCCATGTGTTTCGGCAAACGTGGTGGCATCATCGACCATGCCGAGGAACAACAACGTCGCGCAGTGCATGACTTCCGTACCCTGTTCCGCGATAGACTGTACGAGCGTGCCGTCAAACAGTTGCCGTTCTGACATGCCCATCTGTGCCGACACGTTCCGGAACTCGCTGACCACACTTTCCAGCAGGGCGTCCTTGAGCAGGCTGTCCACCTTGGAATGGACGTCATGCGAATACCGGTAGGCTTCCTCCTTGAGTTCTTCCGTGCGTTCCTCGATGGCACTCATGTTCTCTTTCAGGTCGGCGAGCTGTCGGTCAGCCGCCTGCAACTTACCCTGTTTGTCTGCCAGTTGCCGGGTGATTCCTTGCAGCTCTTTCTCCAGCCCTTGAATCTGCACGGCCAACTGTGCCGCGTCACCCTTGTTCGCTTTCAGGTCGCTCTCGGCTGCCGATAGCTGCGCCTCCTTTTCGGCTTTCGCCTTTTCGAGGTTCTCTACCATCGTCGTAAGACCTTTGACCCTGCGTTCTGCCAGCCGGATGTCCGATTGCAGGGAGGACAGCACCTCCTGATGTCGGCCAATCCGTTCCTCCATCGTCGTGCATTCCTCCGACAGCATACGGTGGTACTCCTCGGTCGTGCGGTGCCGTGCGCCGGTCTCGGCGATACTCCTTCCTCTCGACATTCCCCACTTCGTATTGACTTCGGCGAAAAAGTCGGTATGGAGCTGCTTCATCCGTTCGCTGTACTCGAACTTGTCCTTTCCGGCGAATATCTCCTTGTACGCAAACTTGCCGTCCTTGATTGGCAGAAGCGTACAGTGGACGTGCGGGTTCAGCTCGTCGAGATGTACAATGAAGGCGGCTATGTTCTGCTCGCCGTACCTGCGGCTCACGAACGAATAGACATCCTTCGCCCAGCGTTCGATGTCACCCTTCCTTTTGATGCGTGAATTGTCCGCTCCTTCCTCAAAATCCACCTGCTGCGTGCCGAACGCCAGCTCGTGCATACGCTCCCGCGAACCTCCGAAGATGATGTTCACGACCGTGCGGTATTTCGGCTCCGCCAGCCCCTCGTTGGGGTCCTTGATGCCCCGACGGTTCAGGATGTCCGCCATCCGTTCGGGAATGCTCCGGCTCGTGTCTATGGGGCGTATTTTACCACCGGGGGCAATCTCGAAGTTCAGCTGTTTGCGCGTCGGGTCGTAGTTGCCCTTTTTCATGGCGTACTTTTCCGCCTTTTCGCTGCGGTTACGCTGGTGCTCGTTGCTTTGGGCGGTGGTGATTCCTTTCGACACCTGCACATCGAGCACTTGTTTTGCATTTGCCATACTGTTCTCGTGTTGTTTCGGCCAATCCTCCGTGTCCCAGCTTGCTGTTCCAGAGGACACCCTTCCCACCGACGTAAGGCAGGTGGGGTATTAGGCTCTTATCTTACTATAAAAATGTATTCTATTGGTACATAGTAATATAAGACAAGATGTAACTCTTTTAAGTAACAAGCAAGTAACATATTCAAGATTGTTTTATGTCTGAGTTTCATTATTGTTTATTTGCAAAAGAGCATAAGGCGAGAGCTTCAACGCATAAACTGCAAGGAGGTTCAGGGGAACGAAATAGAGAATGTGATTAGTCCACCAAACAAAAAGTGTAAACCAATGTAGTTGATGTCCTAAAATGTGGCTACGTTTTTAGAGATGGTTAGGCGAAAGTGCAAAGCAAACCCTACAATAAGGCTTAAAAAATGAAATATTTTCAATTTTTGACGTTATTATTTATTAATTTTACGAATTATTGAAGTTAATGTGAAATGTTTTTTGTATTTTTGTGGCATTAAAACCATATACGATGGAAGAAAACAAAGATTTAAATCGGATTAAGGTGATGTTGGCCGAGAAGAAACGCACCAACAAATGGCTTGCAGAGCAACTTGGCGTCAATGCCGCCACAGTTAGCAAGTGGTGTACCAATTCCTCCCAGCCATCTTTGGACATGTTAAGCAAGATTGCCGAAGCCTTAAAAGTTGATTATACAGAACTTGTAAGAATTAAGCGCATTCATGGCGAAGAAGAATAACGGCAAATATGATTCAGGGGTCAATATCATGGGTAGTGTTCCAAACTACAACGTGATGCTTGACTACATCAGTGATACATATGGTAACACTGAAGGCAGTACCGGTGCCTTTGAGTTCAGAACAGAGAAGTCGCTGCAACGATTTATCTCTGCCATAGAATCCTGTATTCTCAAATTTAGGAATGACACTCATAAGAAGTTGTTCTTTGATGCCATTGCGGACAAAACTTTTTCGGTACAGGAGAGGTTGGTCATCTTGTTCTGGCAACTGACCTATTCAAATCTTCTTTTCTCTCGCATAACGGCAGAGGTTTTCATGAAGGCTGTCTATTCAGGACGTGTTACCATCATGGCAGAGGAAATCACCAGTTTCCTACGTTTTATAAAAGAAACGGAGGAAGGTGAGTTAGATTGGAGCGAAGATACAATAAAGATTTCCGGAAGTAAGTATCTCACCATCATGAAAAAGCTTGGTCTTGCGGATGGTGCTATCAAGAAGAGTATTGTTCATCCAGTCATCACAAACAACCTCTTTGTTTACTTCATTCGCTTTGTCCAGACTGTATCAGGTGACAAAACTCTGCACAATCCGTTTATCATCTTCTCGTTCAGTGAAGAGCAGAATATTATCAGCCGATTGAAAAGGATTGAGAATATCCAATATTGGGATGTCACCCAAATAGGTAAAGAAATAACTATAGATTTGAAATAATATGGCTTCTACTTATATTCAAGAACACAACCGTCTATTCGGTGACCTGACGGCAGCTTTAGGACGTGACCTTGCTCACCTGTCTTCTGAGGCCAATGGCGGAAGGAGTATTCTATTCGTTTATCCACCTGTTGACGAAGAGAAATATATTGAGGAGGCAAAGCATAGGTTCACTGAGGGATATGAGTTCATCGACCTCCGACAACTATTTGTGGAGTTTGTCGATTCAAAAGGGCTTGACAAGTTCAAACGCCAATTCAAGAATATGGGTACGGAAGTTTTTGTCAGTCAAAACTATACAGAGGGAACTTTTTATAGCTTCCTGATGAAACGAATCGTGGATTCTGCAGCAAAAGGCGTCTCTCCGATATTGATACATACAGGTGTCATCTATAAGATGGGATTTTCCAATCAGAACATCATGGAAGACCCGGATGTGATGAAATTCCAGAAACCGCTCGTGTTTTTCTATCCTGCGGTGACGAGGAATGAGACTATCTATTTTCTCGACCTGCAACCAGCTTCAAAATATCGCTGTGTGGTTATTATGTAATACATATATTATTTATGAATATGACAAAAATAAAAGATATACTTTCAATTCGTCTCGAAGATGACATCAAGAGTGTGATTGACCTCAACCAGCAAGACGAGAGTAGCATCATGGATGAACTTGACGGATTCATCCTGACAGAAAGCCTTGCCAAGCATTTGGCAGACTTCTGTGACTTCTTCACATCAAACACAGCCCAACCAGGACTGTGGTTGAGCGGTTTCTATGGTTCAGGTAAGTCATACTTCTCCAAGATGATAGGTTTCCTGCTAAAGAATCCCTCTATTCAAGGTACATCTGTGCGCGACCGTTTCCAGAGCAAACTGATAGGATTACCCAATGCTGGTCTGCTTCAGAACAGCATTAACGAACTGGGACGCACCAATAACCATATCGTGCTCTTTGATGCAGCCAAGACTACCGGCAATCATGGTATCAGCTACATGATGATGGGAACATTCCTTAAATCGTTAGGACTTAACGATGACTGGGTAGGTATCATTGAGTTCAATTTGTTGATGAGCGGTCGTTATCAGGCTTTCTGCGATAAAGTACAGCAGAAGTTTGGTGAATCATGGTTGAACCGCCGCAAGAATATGGATGAAGTGTATGACACCTTGGAGGACACCATGCTTGACGGCTTCTGTTCTGAGAGTGCTTACGACGAGATGCGTGAGGCCGCAAAACTGCGCATACAGGACTATGATGCCGTAAAACTTCAGGAAGACTTGACACGCTATCTTGAAAAGAACTCAGATATCCGTATTGTATTCATGATTGATGAGGTGAGCGAGGCGATTGCCCAAAAGAAAATCAATATCCTTGACCTTGAAGGAGTGGCAGAAGCTGTAGCAGCTCTCGGACGCAAGGTATGGACTATTGCCATTGCTCAGCTTCAACTGGATGATGTCATCAATGGCACCAATGTCAACCGTAGTCTACTCACAAAGATTATTGACCGTTTCAAGAAGCGCATCCCTATTGCCGCTGAGGAAGTGGATATGATTATTCGCAAACGCCTTTTGGCCAAGACTGCTGACGGCAACGATCTCTTGCAGGACTACTATAAGAAGAATAGCGGAAAGATTTCCGACATTACTAATATTGTAGGTACGGGACTCAACAAGACCACCGATGCACAGACATACGCCGACTACTTCCCGTTCTATGAGCATCAGTTTAAGATGCTTCAATACTTCCTGTTCGGCACTCAGAAACTTGTTAAGACACAGGTTGGTACTCGTGGTATGTTGATTTCGGCATTTGACGTACTAAAGAAAGAGGCTCTTTCTGACAAGGATTTCCATACCCACGTCAATGCTTCACAGCTTTGCCGACAAGCAGAAGAAGCCGTGGCAGAGTCACTGCGTAAAAGGTATGACCAAGCCGACGAGCATCTAAGGGAATTGAATCTTAAATTCGTCAAAGGACATGATATGCTGCAAACCATTCATTTCCTGACAAATTCGGGTGCCAAGACAACTGCAGAGAATATCAGCCGTGCATACGTAAATTGCCCAGACGATTATTTCTCCGTACTTGAAGAAGTCAAGAAGTCTTGTAAGAAACTGGCCGACGATGAGATTCTTATCCTTTCTGGCGATGAGTATCGTATCACCAGCGAGACCCAGCAGCGCATCTTTGAAATGATGAACAATATCGACATTGCCAACTACCGCATCAAGGGCGAGATTACCAAACAGGTGAAGCAAATGTCGCTCGTCCGTGGTGCGCAGAATCTGACTGTTGACTCTGTCAATGTAGGATTCGCTGTTCAGTCAGACAGTGGCGAACCACTTTCTACTGGCGGTGATCAAGGCATGAAGGTCGTGTTCCATGATATTCTCAGCGTTAAGCCAGCATTCAATGAGTATGTAGAACACGTTAAGGAAGAAACGCAGTCTCAGAAAGGCATCATCAGTATTGTGCCTTCTTCCGACTATGCTTCTGAGATACAGAAAATAGCAGAGGATATCCTTCGTATTAGCTATATCAAGGAAGTACCCAATCTCACTTCTGAAGAGAAAAAGGTTGTAGAAGAAATTGCCAGTTCTTTGGAAAGTAAAACGGCTCAATTGGAACAAGTCATCGTGAAGTCGTATGCTAATGGTATGCTTGTGTATCTCTATAATGCCAGCATTATGACTGCACAGAATGCAGCGACCGTCATCAAGGAGGCAGAACAGAAGATGTATGGCAATATCTATACCAAGCGTCTTGGTGGTTCACTGAAGGACAGCATGGCTCTCCAGCTGCTGAAAGTCAATCAGAACCAGCTCCAAAATGTAATTGGCCAGCAACCAGACTTCCTGTTTTTCGATACCACAGGACAGTTCATTGGCGACCAGTTACCCGTCATCACAGAAATGATGGCACAAATGGCATCTTATAAGAATGGTGCCGATTTGGAGCGTGACCTTGCAGCCGCTCCTACCGGCTATAGTTTTGGTACGGTATTCTCAACTTTGGCAGCACTCTTCCGTGCCAGCAAGGTTATTATTAAATACAACAATCAGGAATATCACTCCTGGCAGCAAGAGGGAGCGAAGGAACCGTTTGCCAATTCCCGCAACTTCCAACGTACCTCGTTTAAAGCCATCACCAAGAGCCTGAGCTATAATGAGAAACGTGACATTGTTGATTCCTTGAAGGACTGCCGTTACAAGGAACTGACTGGAAACAACCTCAGTTACAACATGAATGACTTTGAGCTTGTTGCAGCCATCCAGTCACTTGCCGTTACTGAGATTCATAAAGTCAACAATCAGATATGTAATGACACAGAGCGTGAGCGCATCTTCCGTCGTTCTCTTGCAGCCAAGGATGTACTTCGACAATATGCTGGAACAGTCACAGAATACAACTACTTCAATACTGCCAGAACGTTCCTTGGTGACAACGAAAATGAGGAGTTCTGCAAGGCGGTGGAGAAGATTGAAGCAGATATTCGCTTCATTGATACCAATATGCGTGAGATTGAGTATCAGAAGGATTACTTCCTCGATGTAAAGAACGAACTGGAGTTTGTGGGTTCTCCCATGCAGTCTTTTGACCAGATTCATGAATCCTATCTGCGGATGCTTGATAGTGATCCTGTACACAATTATCAGCAGATGAAAAAGGAGTACCAGAACGTCAAGGACTTGTACTACCAAAACATGGATCATCAGGCAGAGCTGATGATTAATGGGTATGGTGATTTATTGAACCGCATAGAAGCTATCAAGAAGAATGCTGAACAATATCCTGCAGAGTGGAATACAAGGCTCTATGCTAAAGTTAGGGAAAAGGAAGATGTATGCAAGAAATACATCATTTCGAAAATCCAGTTGAAGGACTACGAGATTCGTTGCTCCAATTGTCACCTTCAGCTTCGTGACATCGTGAGTGCCATCAATATGCTGCCACAACTAAACGTTGACGTAGATGTGATGGAAACAGAGATTTGTACATCTGACCCGAAGCCTGCGCCACAGCCACAGCCCCAACCACAGCCTGGTCCTGGGGATTCCAATCCGCAGCCGCAACCAAAGCAACAGCCTAAGGAACGCAAGTTGCGTAACCAACTGCCAACTGGGCAACTCAGTGTAGTTCAGTACAAGCAATGGCTGAAACAACAGTTGGCGATGGTCAACCAATTTGATATAAACGACATTCTTAAATTTGACGAATAAAAAGAAAAAGATATGAAACTGAATGCATTGGAAATAAAGAATTTCAGGGGTTTTGAAAGTTACAAAATCTCCTTTACTCCCCGTACGTCTGTTATTATAGGTCGGAATGGTGCTGGAAAATCTACATTGATAGATGCTCTGAAAATAGCTCTGAGTTTTATCTTCTCCAACAACAAGAAGTTAGGGAAGGACTTCCTTTCTGCTGGTAATCCTTCTTTGAATGTAAACTCCTTTACTGATTCAGATTATCATTATGACTCGGAATCGGGAACAACAGCACCTGACGCGTCTGTTATAGGAAGAGCCTATTATAACGGTCAACAGCTGAATTGGGAACTTTATAAGCGTTCAACAGCAAACGCAGCTCTATATTCCACAAAATATCAGGAGGCTTTCAATCAGTTTATGCACGAGTGGAAGGTGAACGCTGCTGATCTTCCTTTAATTGCTTGTTTCTCGGATTCATTTCCACATAAACCTACAAAGCAAACACAATTTGCTATTGATAGCATTCGTAAAGATAGAATTCCTCGGAATTTTGGCTATTATCAATGGGATTTGGAGACGGCATGCACTTCAATATGGGAAACACGCTTATGTAATCAGCTGGCTCATATTGCACCGCTTTATACTCGTGCTTCTCGTGTGGCAAGTTCTATAGAAGAATTAGAGGAGAATTATAAAGCAGAACAGTTAGTCAACAATATTGACTATCAGAATGCAAAGAGCGAACAAGAACGTATAAACGCTCAATTCAATCCTCTTCATGAAGAAATAGAATATGTTCAAAGTAGATTGGTTAAGTTCTCACAGAAGTTACCAAAGCTTCTTGAAGAAAAATATTATATAGATTATTTGGCGGTTGAATCTACGGGGGAGGATTTAGAACTAAAAATTGTTTTTAAGAATGGAAAAAGTAAGTTGTTGAATAACCTGCCAGCAGGTTATTGCCGCCTCTATTCTATTATTTTGGACTTAGCTTATCGTGCATATATACTTAATGGGGACAAAGAGCCAACAGGTATTGTGTTAATAGATGAGATTGACTTGCATTTGCACCCATCTTTGGAACAGGAGGTTGTCCAGTGTCTTGCAGAAGTGTTCCCTAAAGTACAATTCATTATGACTTCCCATTCTGCTGCTGTAATTGCTAATCTTGACACAACAAAAAAAATACAAGATGAGGAAACTGGTGAGCTTGTATCAGCAAACCAGTTGTTGTTTATGCAGGAAGACCAAATAGAAGCAGAAATCCTACCTGTTATCTACGGATTAGATTATAATGCAGCCCTAAGGGATTTCATGGGTGCTCATTCTCAAAATCAAGAGATGAAGAAAAAAGGAGATGATTACCTTACATATTGTTCGTTGGGAATGAAACAAGAAGCAGACGCTATCATTGATAAATTAATCGCAGATTTGGGTTCAGACCATGAATTTGTCAAACAACTAATTGATAAAGCAAAAGCATATGAGGTACATTGATAAATATCGGATGCACGCTGCAGCTCGCGCTATCAATGTGCGTTTCTTGCAAGATTGCTATAGAAATGACATCAATAACCCGATTCCGTCTCCTGCTCATCCCAAACTGTCTTATGACTGTCTATTATAAACATCTCCGAGCCCACGAGACTAAGGCGAATCTCGTATGCCGTCTCCTGCTAGAAAACAAAAAACACAAACATTAAACGACACCATCCAAAAATATAACGTTGAAGATT
>OKWH01000023.1_pt1 | contig 108028 bp, 97 predicted proteins | sample 1607021 | NCBI WGS metagenome assembly OKWH01 (sample SAMN04414076, study PRJEB24778) | human gut metagenome | material: faecal | host: Homo sapiens | reverse complement strand
TTATGAAAGCGTGTGTCATAGACGGACATCTCGGCTTAAGTGTATGTCTGTTGAATGTACACAAAATTTGAGCCGAAAAAAGATATCTTACAAATTTACACAATTCTTACAAGGTGTTTCAATATTTATATATATCAAATTTACTTTAACAGATAAATATAAGCTACATATGTATGTGAGAATTTTGAATAAATTATAATAAAAATTGCACCAATTTATTCTATGTACTTATAATGTTACATAAAATAACTAGTGCAATTATTTTAATCTTTCAATTACTTTTTCATACGTCTTTTTATATAATCTTCGATAGCATCAACTGTCTCTTCTATTCCTAGCTTGCTACTGTTTATTGAAAAATCGTAATTTCTTGAGTCACCCCATTTACCTTCACAATAGTAATTGTGATATGCCTTACGTTTCTTATCCTTATGAATAATCAGCCTTCGTGCTTCTTCTTCTGACATATCATGTAATTGAGCTATACGTTTTATCTTTTCAGACATATCGCCAAGAATAAATATACTTATCAAACCAGCATAATCTTTTAACATTGTCTCTGAACATCTTCCTACAACGACAAAAGATTCACCTGCCGAAGCCTTATTCTTAAGATAATCAAACTGCATATTTGCAATGTTTTGTTCAGGCGAATTACTATATCCATTTACAGTTCTCGAAAAAAATTTATTCTTTGGAATTTCATCATATTTCTCAAGTTCTTTTGCATTAACATTCTTCTCAGAAGCAATTGCATCTAATAAGTTATGGTCATAAAATGGCAAATCAAATCTCTTAGCTAATTCTTCAGCAATAACATGACCACCACTTCCGAATTCCCGACCAACTGAAATAATAATCTGTTTTTCCATACTAATCTCCATTCCGCAGGCTCAAACTGCCGGAGGAACCGCAAGCTAAATACCAGATTTAGCTCTGCGATAGATGCTATTTGTGGCGCCCGCGGCACAAATAGCTGTGTAAAAAACCAGATATCAATCCGTATTTTCACACTACTCCTTATCCGTACTATTTAAAAGTAACGAACTAATATAAATACTGTTGAAATAACTAGTACCATCATAGTTGCAGGAACTGCTGATTTGCAATATTTACCCCAGCCTACAGGATATCCCGCCTTAGCTGCCACTGATGTTCCAACAACATTTGCTGATGCTCCGATTGGTGTAGCGCTACCACCAATATCTGTTCCCATTGACAATGCCCATGCCAATACTGCCAGATTTGCACCAGATGCAATCGAAAGATTCTTAATTACAGGAATCATAGTTGCCGCAAATGGAATGTTATCTATGAATGCACTTGCAAATGCAGATATCCAGATGATTATTACAACCATCATCTTAACATTTCCACCACTGATTTTCTCAATAAAATTAGCTATGACTTCTAACACACCCGTCTGTTCAAGTCCGCCAACAACCATAAACAAACCAATAAAGAACAGAAGTGTTTTATAATCAATTCCTTTTATCAGTGATTTAATAGACTTTCCTGCGACTAATAAAGTAACTATCGCAATAAACATACCAATAAATGCAACCGTAAGTCCTGTCTGAGCATGTGTTACTAATAATATTATAGCACAAGCAAATATAATACAACTAAAAATAAATCTTTTTTTGTCAGTAATCGCATCTTTCGGATTTGGATATGTACTTTCATCTATCTGGCCAATAGCTACTTCACTTGCTTTAAGCTCTTTTCTAAAACAGAAATAGAAGAATATTACTATAGCAATAAGGGAAATTCCTGCTATCACACCTGTATTTGATATAAAATCCGCAAATGAATAACCTAATGATGTACCAATAATAATGTTAGGTGGATCTCCACACATTGTAGCCGAGCCACCTAAGTTGGCGCAAAATACTTCTGCCAATATCATAGGCACCGGATTGAATTTCAATAAACCTGCTAACTCAACAGTTACAGCAGCAAGGAAAAGTATTACCGTTATACTGTCAATAAACATTGCAAGAACTGATGACATAATCATAAATGTCAAAAATATAGGAATAACCCTGTAATGTACTGCTTTGGCAATTGTCATACACAACCAGCGGAAGAAACCTGCTTTCGCCATTCCCTCTACCATAACCATCATTCCAAGTATAAATATTATGGTTGCCCAATTAATACCACTTGAACTTTCTGTTGCCTCACCTGACTGATACCAGAAATCTAATGTAAATATTCCCTTAACATTCAATGTCTCAATAATCGCATGCATGCTATGCATACATCCCCCTAACACTATACCTATGGTTGCAACACCGCACACCAAAGTAACTATGTGTCTTTCGATTTTGTCCATAATTATAAGGACAAACATCAGTAAAAAAATTGAAACTGCAACTATTTTTGCTATCATTTTTATATACCGATTTATCACGGAATACGTGATATTGCCCAACTAAAAAGTGAAAATATCTGGGTCTTATCCTTTCTTTAGTATCTTTTTCACCTTTTATAAATTCACAAAAATAATTCGCCTAACTTCTGCCAGGCGACATCTTTGTCATTTATATGTTTCTTCTTATTTATTATATATACCTGATTTTCTAAACAGATATGAATTTTAACACTTATGTTGTGATTTTTCAAGTAGATTTTCAATTTCATTTTTTAGACATTTTTTGTCCTATTTCACTAATTTACTTTTATTATACTTATTTTATAATCTGTGTTAGAATGAAGCTATATTTATTAAAATAAGTGGGATGTTCCAAAAATTGGCATACTTTAATAAACCTATACAGGTTCTACAAATTTATATTTTGATATTTCTAAATTCAGGCACTTTTTAAAGGAAATAAATGTGTTCCTATCTTCCCATTCTGAATCTTATTATGATGTTTATTTATGTTTCTTGCAATTGCTAAAAGAGTACTTTCAGCGATTACATTCGCAGTCAGTTTTTCCTGATTTTTAGTAACAGTCTTTTTCCATACGAAAGTATATTTATTGGTATTTGCCTCAATCTTGGTACCATCAATAAAGATAGTTTTACCGGATATTTCACCTAAATCAAAAAGGAAATTGGGAAGATATTAAAAAACACTTTTCCATATCTTTTTTTTAAGCAAAAAAACTGAAGGGTAGGAGAATCTATATGAAGAAAAAACATAAAATAATTATCTTAAGTCTTATAATAGTATGCGTAATCTGCTTATCAATAATATTATATAAAGTCTTTAATAAACCGGAAAGCAGACAGATAAATATTAATTACGATGAAGTAGAATATATAGAGATTAAATATCATAATAAAACAAGCGAAATTGTAAATAAGGAAACTATCACAGAGATAATAGATAATCTTAACAAATTACGAATAGAGAAGCATAAGGAAAATATCATAGAACGATTGTTTTATACAAGTTCTAATGTATACAAAGTTAAAATATATAATGATAAAGAAAATAGAACTCTCGAATATGAAATGGTTATCAAGTCAGATGATAAAATGACATTAGATAATATATCATATAAAATAAAGAATAAGACAGATATATATGAATATTTAAAGGACAAAGAGTTATATTGCAAGAAAGCATTGCCGGAAGAAACAGAAAAGAATGTTTACAAATTTCAGGTAAATGGTTTAGAAAATATTGATAAAACTGAATTCATAAATACATATAATGAAATGACAGACGCTAAACCTATTAAGGAAAGTGAAATGCAAGAAAGTGAAAAATATATTGAAATGGAAACCTATGATGATGACAAGATAGTGGTATATTATGTGGACAGCCAGGTTTATATTAAATACGCTTATAAAAATTTTGTTGTTTATTTTATGTATCAGGATAATTCATTGAATTAGAACTTAAATTTTTCACTACTTAAACACAGAAATGACACAAAACATTGTTATTATACTCCTATCAAAAGAAAGATAGTCAGTATAAACATAAAAGTTTGTACTTTACATACTGATTTATAGAATGGAGGAAATAACATGACTAACGAATTTGATTTCAATAATGAGAATAACACATCAGAGGAGACTTCAGTAAATGGAGCAAATGAAGTGAATACTACTACAGGTGATGATACAAATAATAATTTCTTCAGTAGCATATCTAATGAGACAGACAATAACACTTCAGATACATCCTCAGAAAATTTTTCAGATATGGCAGCTAATGATAGCCAGAGTACAAATTTTGTTATGGTTGACAGAACATCAGAAGATACAGAGGCAATGAAAGCAAGACAGCAGGTCGAGAAAGAGAAGAGTAAGTTCGAAGCAAAGAGAAGAAAAGCAGCAGCTAAGCTTGAGAAGAAAGAAGCTAAGAAGAAAGCTAAAGCGGGAAAAGGACATGGAGTCGTATTTAAGACAGTAAGATTAGTTGTATGTGCAGCAGTATTTGGTGTTGTAGCCACAGGAACGATGTATTTCACAGGTGATTCATTAGGAATATTTAAGAATAATTCAAAAGAAGCGGTTGTTATACCAAGTACTTCAGTGGGTGCAGGCAATACAGGAATAACAGGTTCAGAAGGTGGAACAACATTACAGACTGCTGCAGATAAGACTACTACATCAAGCAGTGGTGAAACAGTAATAACAGATGTATCTGGTGTAGTTAAGAATGTAATGCCATCAGTTGTAGCTATAACAAGTACACAGCTTGTACAGTCAGGTTACAGTGGAAGCTTATATGATTATTATTTTGGAAATGGTAATAGTGATAATAATCAGTATGAAGAACAGACAGGTGCAGGTTCAGGTATAATTATTGGTCAGAATGATACAGAGTTATTGGTTGTTACTAATAATCACGTTGTAGAGGGTGCAGACAGTTTACAGGTACAGTTTATAGATGGTGAAACAGTTGATGCTGCTATAAAGGGAACAGATTCAGAAAAAGACCTTGCAGTTGTGGCAGTTAAATTATCAGATATTAAGAAGTCTACATTAGAGCAGATAAAAGTAGCAACTCTTGGCGATTCAGATAAATTAGAAGTAGGCGAGGGAACAATTGCAATTGGTAATGCATTAGGATATGGACAGTCAGTTACAACAGGTGTTGTAAGTGCCTTAAACAGAGAAGTTCAGTATGAGAACAGAACAATGAAATTAATCCAGACCAATGCAGCTATTAACCCTGGTAACAGTGGTGGTGCATTACTTAATTCAAAAGGTGAAGTAATCGGTATCAATGCAGCAAAATATTCATCATCTTCAGTAGAGGGAATGGGATTTGCAATTCCGGTTTCATCTGTAAAAGATGTAATTGAAAATCTTATGAATAAAGAGACACTTACTAAGGTGGATTCAGACAAAAAGGGTTATCTTAACATTTATGGCAGAGATGTAACAAGCACTCTTTCAGAGACATATAGTGTACCAACAGGTGTATATGTTATCGAAGTAATAGAAGGTGGTGCTGCAGATAAGGCAGGTATAGAGAAATCAAATGTAATAACTAAGATAAATGGTGAATCAGTCTCATCAATGGAAGATTTACAGAGAAAACTTGAATATTACGAAAAAGGAACTGAAGTAACACTTACAATTCAGTATGCTAAGGGTAATGAATATAAAGAAAAAGAAGTAAAGGTTACTTTAGGTGATGAGATGAAATAATCAGATTTACTATTATTAATTAAAAGTAATTTACAGACCGGACGATTTAAGATCCGGTCTGCTTTTTGCTTACCAGGAAATTTCGTTGAAATTGTCCTGGTAAGCAAAAACGCTCCGCGAGGATCGCACTGCGGCGGAGTAGAAAATGTTGCTATCGCAATCCGTCGCAGGCGGAGAATGTCGCAAGCGACATTCTTTATTTTATAAATAAATATTTTCCACTAGATTAATATATGCTTTTTTGTTATACTTATCTATATATGGTTTAATTTATATACCAGATTTTAAATTATAAAGTCTAACGGTAGAATTAGGGAGAAAAGGTATGCGCAGAGTACAACTAAATCAACTAACAGAAAATATGACACTTGCAAAATCTATTTATCATGATGGAAATCTTATACTTGCTAAAGGTATGGATAAACTTAAAGATTATGTTGACAAATTGGAAAAATTTGGAATATTTTCAGTATATGTTAAAGATGATGTATCTGTTGACATAGAGGTTTTAGATGCAATACATTATGAAACCAGAGAGAAATGTAAGCGCATATTGAATAACTGTTTCAATACAATAAAGAATCAGGGAAATTTAAGCAACAATATAATTGATGAGATGGTAATTTCAATACTAAGTGACTTATTTGAGAAAGAAGACGTAATTGTCAGTATGGCAGATATAGGTGTAAAAGATGATGCAACCTTGATACATTCTGTCAATACGGCAGTATTTTCAGTTTTAACAGGAAGAAGAATGAATTTATCTGAAATTGAATTAAAAAATTTAGCGGAAGGCGCATTATTACATGACATAGGAAAAGTGCTTATCAGTTCAAATATATTGCTTAAAGATGGAAAATTATCAGATGATGAATTCGCTAATATTAAAGAACATTCACTGTTAGGATATGAAATATTATTAGAGCGAACCAATATGAGTGAGGAAGCGAGAAAAATTGCTTTGCAGCATCATGAAAGATTAGATGGCTCGGGTTATCCGTATGGTTTATATGGTGACCAGATAAGCAAATTAGCAAGAATAGTTGCAGTTTCAGACGTATATGATGCACTTACGGCGGAAAGGTGTTATCGTAAAAGTATGTCTAATTTTAAAGCCTACAGCATTATAAAACAGGACGTAGGAATTAAATATGACGAAGAAGTATTTAAAAAATTTATGCTAAATATAGCTGTTTATCCTAATGGTGTGGTAGTACATCTATCTGATGGTACGCATGGAATTGTTAGCAGACAGAACAAAGGCATGCCATTCAGACCGGTAGTCAGGGTAATTGATGACAAGGATAAAGAAGACATAAAATTATATGATCTAAATCTGTTAGATGATTATGGAATATACATATTAGATTAAGTGAAAGGAAAGGATTATTATGAGTTTAGTAAATATTGCAGTAGGACAGAGTGGAGGACCAACAACAGTTATTAATGCAAGTTTATATGGAGTAATTAAAGAGGCTTGTGATAATAATGACAAGATAGACAAAATCTATGGAATGATTAATGGAATTGAGGGATTTATAGAGGGTAAGGTAATAGATATTATAGGTAAAGTTTCAGAAGAAGAAATAGAGTTATTAAAACATACACCTGCTGCATATTTAGGTTCATGCAGATATAAGCTTCCTGAATCTATGGAAGATTCTATTTACAGAATTATATTTGAAAAATTTGATAAGCTTAATATAAAATATTTCATTTATATCGGCGGAAACGATTCTATGGATACAGTTCATAAATTGTCGGTATATGCTAAAATGACAAACAGTCCCGTAAGAATAATCGGTGTTCCTAAGACAATTGATAACGATTTGACTAAGACAGATCATTCACCTGGATATGGAAGTGCTGCAAAATATGTTGCAACAACCGTAAGAGATATTGTTATGGATGCAAATGTATATGATACACATTCGGTTACGATTATTGAATTAATGGGAAGACATGCAGGCTGGATAACAGCTGCGAGTGTGCTTGCAAGAAAATATAAAGGAGATAATCCTGTTTTAATATATTTACCGGAAGTAGCATTTGATGTTAAAAAATTTGTGCAGAGAGTTAAGTTGGAATTAAATAAGAAACATAATGTTATCGTGTGCGTATCAGAAGGAATTAAAGATTCAGAGGGCAAATTCATATGTGAATACTCATCTGAAGCCGGAGTTGATACATTTGGACATAAGATGCTTACAGGTTGTGGAAAATATCTTGAAAATGTTATAAAAGAAGAATTAGGCGTTAAAGTACGTTCGGTAGAATTAAATGTAAACCAGCGTTGTAAGGCTGCATTAGCATCAATGACAGATATAGAAGAAGCTATTATGGCAGGCAGAAATGGTGTAAAGGCAGGGCTCAATGGTGAAACAGGCAAGATGATTGCTATGAAGAGAGAAGATACAGAAGAATATTCGATAGTATATGAGACAGTTGATTGTTCAGAAGTATGTAATCAGGAAAAAGTTGTGCCAAGAGAATGGATAAGTGAAGATGGTACAGATATTTTACAAGGCTTTATAGACTATGTACTTCCGTTAATTCAGGGTGAGAGTTTAACACCAATAGAAAATGGATTGCCTAAATATTGTTATAGGAAATAAACGGAATGGAGATTAACATGACAGATAATAATCAGAATATAAATGATGATGAATACGAAAAGATATGTTTTGTATGCAGAAGACCGGAGAGTAAGACAGGAAAACAGGTTACTATGCCAGGGGGAATTACGATTTGCCCTGATTGTATGCAAAGAACGTTTGATGCAATAGAACATAATAGCTTGAATGGTGGAATGGACTTAAATGATGTAGCACTTAACTCATTAATATTTGGCAATTCCAATAATTCAGGCGGAGGTACAAATAGTACAAAAGAAACTTCCAATACAGCTTCAAATGAGTCTTCAAATACAGAGAATAATGAAAATACTTCTTCTGAAAATACAGATGTTGTCAATGGCGGAGAGGACAAAGAGAAAGAAGACAAAGGCCCGGATAGAAACGGACTCAATAATATAGAAGGAAGATTGCCTAATATACGTTTTGTGAATCTGGCAGATTTGCAAGGAGATTTCAGAGGACAGAAGAAGCTTAAGAAGAGAAAACCAGGTGAGAAGAAAGACATCGGTTTCGATATTAAGAAGATACCTGCACCACATAAGATTAAGGCAATGCTTGATGAGTATGTAGTTGGACAGGAATATGCTAAGAAAGTTATTTCTGTCGGAGTATATAATCATTACAAGAGAGTAGGAGCAGATGTTGCAGATGGTGTGGAGATAGAGAAATCTAATATGCTTATGATTGGACCAACAGGTTCAGGTAAGACATATCTTGTAAAGACTCTTGCTAAATTATTAGATGTGCCTCTTGCAATAGCAGATGCTACATCACTTACGGAAGCTGGATATATCGGTGATGATATTGAAAGTGTAGTTTCTAAATTACTTGCTACAGCCGATAATGATGTAGACAGAGCTGAAACAGGAATAATATTTATCGATGAAATAGATAAGATAGCAAAGAAGAGAAATGCATCAACAAGAGATGTAAGTGGAGAAAGTGTACAGCAAGGATTATTGAAGTTACTTGAGGGAAGCGAAGTAGAAGTTCCTGTAGGTGCTAACAGTAAGAATGCTATGGTTCCATTGGCTACAATTAATACTAAAAATATCTTATTCATCTGTGGTGGAGCATTTCCTGACTTAGAGGATATAATTAAAGAAAGATTAAATGAGCAGGCATCTATCGGTTTCATAGCTGATTTAAAAGATAAATATGATGATGTAAATGACATAATCAGACAGGTAACAATTGAAGATTTAAAAACATATGGAATGATTCCTGAATTCCTGGGAAGAATGCCTATCATATTTACTTTGGATGGACTTACAGAAGAGATGCTTGCAAAGGTTCTTAAAGAGCCTAAGAATGCAATATTAAAACAGTATAAGAAATTATTAGAACTTGATGAAGTAGATTTGGAATTTGATGACGATGCGATATTGGCAATTGCTAAGAAAGCAATCGAGAAGAAGACAGGTGCGAGAGCTTTAAGGTCTATAATTGAAGAATACATGCTTGATATTATGTATGAGATACCTAAAGATGATAATATCGGAAAGGTAACGATTACAAAAGAATATATAGAGAAAACAGGTGGACCACGTATTGAAATGCGTGGAGCTGACAGACCACAGATAGAAAGTAAACAGGCTGAGGAATAGATATGTTTATATCTGCATAGAATTTATAAAATATGTGTATGTGGGTGAATTATGGATTGCCGACAGAATATTATATCAGAAATTTATGTAGATTTTATAGAAGAAGCAGTTCCTGATGTTGAAGAATATATAAGGAAAAACCTTGATGGAAAATGTTTCATTTATCCGGGAATACAGATTGTTTTTGTGTATAAATCGATAAATGAGATAATCGGAAGTGGATTGTCTACCTATGATTATGATGAGATTCCTAAATTATATGGACTGATGGATGCTGTTGCAATAGAAAGTACAGGGGCATCAAGACTTCAGAATATTCCGGGGCTTCAATTAAAAGGAAATGGAATAATAATAGGAATTATAGATGATGGAATTGATGCATACCATAGTGCATTCAGATTTTCGAATGGTGATACTAGAATATTGAGTGCGTGGAATCAGGAGGATCAGTCACTTGCTCCACCAGACGGCTTAGCATATGGAAGTCAGATTACGAGAGAATTAATCAATGAAGAATTGTCTAATCCCGATTCAGTTATTCTTAATAATTTGGCAAATGATAGTATACATGGGACATTTACGGCAGGAATTGCAGCAGGAAATATTAATTTAGAACAAGGATTTGCAAGTCCCGCACCTCAGGCAGATATTGTGGTAGTAAAGCTAAAACAGGCTAAAAAATATCTGAAAGATTATTATTTTATAAGAGAAGGCGCTAAAGCATATCAGGAAAATGATATTATTAATGCTGTTGTATATATAAGCAACATAGCTGATATGTATAATAAACCTGTTATAATATGTGTACAACTTGGAACCAATCAGGGTGGACATAGTGGAATAAGTACGCTTGGAACATTTTTAAACAGTTATGCAATAAGAACCGGAGTAGCCGTTGTATGTCCCATAGGAAATGAGGGAAACAGCAGACATCATTTTAGTGGGAGAATTACAGAAGCAGATGCATTTGAAGATGTACAGATACGAGTCGGTGCAAATATTTCAGGATTTACGATAGAATTATGGGGAAGATCCCCGGACATTTTTGAGGTCGAAATTATTTCTCCGACAGGTGAAAGAGTGAAAAGAGTTCAAGCAGTTTCAGGGCAGGAGCAGGTATTTAAGTTATTTTTAGAACGTACAGTTATCTATGTAAAATATGAACTTGTAGAGAGAATGACCGGTGAGGAATTAATACAGATACGATTAGAAGCTCCTACAGAAGGAGTCTGGACTATACGTGTATATGGTGAGCTGGTAATCTCGGGAACATTTAATATATGGCTTCCTATTACGGAATTTGTAGGCGACGATGTGTATTTTCTAAAACCTGATCCATTTACTACGTTAACGAGTCCGGCAGATTCATTTATACCAATATCTGTGGGAGCATATAACCATTCTACAGCAGGACTTTATATTAATTCAGGAAGAGGATATGCAATAGGCACAATGATGAAACCAACATTTGTTGCTCCGGGAGTTAATATCCTTGCACCGACATTGAATAATTCATATATCAGATTATCGGGAACAAGTATCTCAGCAGCTATAACAGCAGGTGTTATGGCACAATTTATGGAGTGGGGTATATTAAGAGGCAACAGAGTTAATATGAACACAATAGAAATTAAGAATTATCTTGTAAGAGGTGCGAGCAGAAAGCCGACGTTATCATATCCTAACAGAGAATGGGGATATGGAACACTTGATGTGTATAATAGCATAGATATATTGCGTACCTGAAATAATGATGATAGGAGGATTAGTATGGCTGCACAACAGAAATATTATGCCGTAAGAGTAGGCAGAACTCCAGGAATATATCTTAACTGGGACGATTGTAAGAGGCAGGTAGAGGGATATAAAGGAGCTAAATATAAAAGCTTTTTAAGCCCTAAAGATGCTGCTGATTTTCTTAATAACAAAGTTAATACAGGAATAAGTACCGATGAGGCTGGCAGACCTGTAACTGATGAAGATACTGCGGTTGCATATGTTGATGGAAGTTATAACAATGTGACAAAGGAATTTTCATATGGAGTTGTAATGTTTCATAATGGAAGTGAAAAGCATTTCTCACAGAAAGTTGATAATAAAGAATTAGCAGAGATGAGAAATGTAGCAGGCGAGATTAAAGGTTCAGAAGCAGCTATGCAGTATGCATTAGATAATAAAGTTAAAAAGCTTGTGATTTATCACGATTATGAGGGAATAGCAAGCTGGTGCCTTGGCTATTGGAAAACAAATAAGCAGGGAACGATTGCATATAAAGAATTTTATGATAAAATTAGTAAAGAAGTTAAAATCAGTTTTGTCAAAGTAAAAGGTCATTCAAACGATGTATATAACGATTTGGCCGACAACCTTGCGAAAAAGGCAATCTTTTAGATATTCATACAACGATATATGGAATCTGATAATAAAACATAAGAGAGAGAGGAACATTTAAATGAGTATTTTAGCAGAAGCATTAAGTTTGCAACTTGATAAGAAAGAAATTAAACATTCTGTACATGGAGATGATAAGGAAGGTGTAATAATGATGCAGCAATTACCTGAAACTAAGATTACAACTACTGTATTATTTCTGACTGAAGATAAGACTAATTCCGTATCAGTAAGATTTTATAATTTCTATAAAGTTGAAGAACAGGATAAGACGGGTAATTTATTCTTCCTGCTTAATAAGATGAACCAGAGATATAGATGGGGCAAGATAGTACTTGATGGTGACGATATTATGATATCAATGGATGCAATTGTTACACCATTTAATATTGCAGACATATGTGTGCAGCTTACAATCTACGGAGCACAGATAGCTGATGAGACATATACGGCATTAGAAAAATTGAAATATCGGTTGTAAGATATATTTTATTAGGTATAAGTCTAAATATAGATAACTCAGGCTTAGCACATACTAAATAAAATTAAATCATCTGCATTAGGTAAATTTGCATATATAAATATCAAAACATTTGTAAAAATTGCTAATTTGTAGATATTATTTTTCGGCTCTTTTGATTATTTGAGTTCATTCAATGCCACACACTTAAACCGATGTGTCCGTCTATGCCACACACTTGATTTATGACGTATCGTGTGCAAGTTATATGCTGTCAGATGCAAAAGGTCGGTGCAGTAAATCACCATTCAAGCGAAGCACGTTTGATTAACTGCACCGTAATAGACTTTGCGAATGACGGCATTTACTTGCACTAGATTAAGGAATTATGAAAGTGTGTGTCATAGACGGACATCTCGGCTTAAGTGTATGTCTGTTGAATGTACACAAAATTTGAGCCGAAAAAGATATCTTACAAATTTGTACAATTATTTACAAGGTGTTTTGATATTTATATCTGTCAAATTTACTTTAACAGATTAATATAAAATATATTAGTATGTGCAAAGTCTGAGTTAGATATAAGAAAAGGACTATCCTACAATATGGATAGTCCTTTTATATTGTAATAAAATATCTTACAACTGATATTTTATATTATACACTTGAACTCTCAGAAGTTACTTCAGTAATTGGTTCTGTTGTCTCTTCAGAAGAAGGGTTTTCGGTAGAAGAAGACGATTCAGTAGTTGACTGTGTAGGCTTAGTTGTAGTTTCAGTTGGTTTAACACTAGGTTTTGTTGGTTTATCAGTAGTTGAAGTAGGATTGGTACTGTTATTCTGGTTGTTGTTAGAACCGGTTACTGTCAAGATAATTGTCTTTGCTGCACTTCTTCCTAACAGATCTGTTACATTGAATGTGACCTGATATGAACCTGGTACAGTAAGATTATAGTCACCTGATATTTTAACTGTAGATGTTACATCATTTCCACAGGTATCTTTAACTTTAATCATATTTAATAAGTTAATACCTGAATTAGCAGCAATAGTCATATCGCTGGCTTCTATGCTTGGAGAACAGTTATTCCATGGATTGGATGAATCGGGGTCCGTTGGGTCCCAGCCTCTGTATGGGCTGTCCTCTGGTATCTTAATAACTGATGGTTTACCAAGTGGTCCAGGTGATGTCTCATCATCATAGACTATAACAGTTGTACCATATGGACAGTTATCATATATCCATTTGGCATCCTGTACATTTAATCTTACACAACCAAGAGAAGCAGGAGAACCTAATTTGTTGAATTCCTCATATTCTAATTGGTTTTTGTGTGGAGAATAGCAAGGAACTGAATGGAACAATATTCCACCATAGAATCTTGTGGCATATTGTGAATGAGTTCCATCGACCATTAATCTCCATGTATAACGTGATGATACCTTAAATGTTCCAAGTGGAGTATTGTTAATATATTTTCCGGTTGAACAAGCCATTGATTTATAAGGAACTGTAAATTTTCCGTTTGAATCCTTAGTATATACAGTTACACAGTTTAATACACGATTAACCTTAACTAAATAAGGGTATTTATCGGAAGTCATAGTTGTTTCAGTTTCTGATGTCTCATCTTCAGGCAATGTAAATTCTAAATCAGATAATCCTGTTGTTTCTCCTGAAACTGATTCGTTATCAGGTAAATTAGTTGTCTTATCTGACTGGGTTTCATCATCAGGTGAAGTGGTTTCGTAATCTGAATAAAATTCACCGCCTGAGGCTATATTAGTCTTATTATTTCCTTTTAGAAAGGAAATGGTAATTATTATAGCTATTAATGCAACTGCCGATAAGATACTTGCAGTTATAAACTGTTTGTTTTCATATATATAATTTTTAATCTTATTAAGTAAATCTTTCATAAATAAATCTCTGTCCTTTATTATTGGGCATCGATAGAAGCTTTTACAAATCCTAAGAAAAGAGGATGAGGTCTGTTAGGTCTTGATTTAAGTTCAGGGTGTGCCTGAGTACCAATGAACCAAGGATGATTTTCTAGTTCAATCATTTCAACAATTCTTCCGTCAGGAGAGATACCTGATAACTTCATTCCATTTTCTGTGAGAACCTGTCTGTAATCATTATTAACTTCATAACGATGTCTGTGTCTCTCATGAATAGTTTCTTCTTTATATAATGCATAAGCTTTTGATGTCTTATCAAGTACGCAAGGATAAGAACCAAGTCTTAATGTTCCCCCGATATCCTCAATGCCATCCTGGTCAGGCATAAGATGGATAACAGGATGAGTAGTCTGTGGATTTAATTCTACACTATGAGCATCTTCATAGCCTAATACATCTCTTGCAAATTCCACGATAGATAATTGCATACCGAGGCATAAGCCAAGGAAAGGAATGTTATTCTCACGGGCATATCTGATTGCCTGAATCTTACCCTCAATTCCTCTGTCACCAAAACCACCGGGAACTAGGATACCTGTTACGTCAGATAAGAGTTCACCAACATTTTCAGCAGTTACAGTCTTTGAATCAATCCATTTGATATTAACAGAAGCACTGTTAGCTATACCGGCATGCTTTAAAGATTCCACGACACTTATATATGCATCATGCAGGGAGATATATTTACCGACTAAAGCTATATTTACTTCTTTAGTAAGATTCTTGCTTGCTTTAACCATATCTTCCCATTCTTTAAGATCAGGTGTACGGTTCTCTAATTCAAGACACTGGCATACAACTTCAGCAAGATGTTCTTTTTCCATTGCCAAAGGTGCTTCATATAGAGATTCAACATCAAGATTCTGTAAAACATGAGATGTTGGGACATTACAGAATAAAGCAATCTTTTCTTTGATACCTTTGTCAAGAGGATGTTCAGAACGACATACAATTATATCCGGCTGTATACCCATTCCCTGTAATTCCTTAACACTTGCCTGTGTAGGTTTTGTCTTCATCTCACCAGAAGCTTTAAGATATGGAATTAGAGTTACATGAATTAAAATTGCATTCTCATGTCCGACATCATGCTGGAACTGTCTTATTGCTTCTAAGAAAGGCTGGCTTTCGATATCGCCGACGGTACCACCAACTTCAATTATAGCAATTTCAGTTTCAGTAGTAGAGTAGTTTCTGTGAAATCTGCTCTTTATTTCATTAGTAATATGTGGAATAACCTGAACAGTTCCTCCACCGAAGTCGCCTCTGCGTTCTTTCTGAAGAACAGACCAGTATATCTTACCGGTTGTTACATTAGAATTCTTAGTAAGGCTTTCATCTATAAATCTTTCATAATGACCTAGGTCTAAATCTGTCTCCGCACCATCATCGGTTACGAATACTTCACCATGTTGTACAGGGTTCATAGTTCCAGGATCAATGTTAATATAAGGATCAAATTTCTGCATGGTTACCTTATATCCTCTTGATTTTAATAAACGTCCAAGGGATGCGGCAGTTATACCTTTTCCTAAACCGGATACAACTCCACCTGTTACAAATACATATTTTACTGGCATTAATTTTCCTCCTAATAAATCACACGAAAAAATAAAACACAAAATCAATTATACAACGCACAATAAATAAATGCTAGACAAAAATAAAAAAACTTAAAAAAATATTAAATAAGAAATAACACTATTGATTTATGGAAAAACTACTTTTATAATAGTTAAGAAATTCAAGAAATTTATTTATGACAAGACAGACATTTTAAAGATTATTAATGCTAAACAAATGTCTGGGAAATATAATATAAAGAGGTATTTATGGAAAATAATCAAATGAATGGAGGCGGAGGCAACAACCGTCCGAATAATAATCGAAATGATAATAACAATAATAAGCAGAAAAAGCGTAACCAGACCATAATTATTATTGTTATCGCTGCATTAATTACAATAATTGCATCAACTTTTATGTCAAAGGTATTTGAAAATGCTACATCTAAGGAAATCTATTATAATGATTTTCTTAAAATGGTAGATGATGGCGAAGTCAAAAAAATAATATTCTCTGATGATGGTAAAATCTATATAACACCAAAGAAGCAGGAAGATGAATATTTCAAAATGACATATTATACAACACAGATAAATGGTGATGAGGAATTATTGCCTAAATTAAATAAAGCAGGCGTTGAATATAAAGGTCAGCTATCAGACAAACAGTCAAGCGTATTAACATTTATACTTGAATGGATATTGCCATTTGCACTTATATACTTCATTATGGGACTATTATTTAGAAAAGTAAGTAATGGTTCAGGTATGATGGGTGTTGGTAAATCTAATGCAAAAGTATATGTTGAGAAAGAGACGGGAGTAACATTTGCGGATGTTGCCGGACAGGACGAAGCTAAGGAATCGCTTACAGAAATAGTTGATTTTCTTCATAATCCTGGTAAATATGCTTCTATTGGTGCAAAGCTTCCTAAAGGTGCATTGCTAGTTGGACCACCTGGAACAGGTAAGACATTACTTGCTAAGGCTGTAGCAGGTGAGGGAAAAGTTCCATTTTTCTCATTGTCAGGTTCTGACTTTGTGGAAATGTTTGTCGGTGTCGGAGCATCAAGAGTAAGAGATTTATTTAAACAGGCACAGCAGTCAGCTCCATGTATCATTTTTATAGATGAGATTGATGCCATAGGTAAGAGCAGAGATGCAAAATATGGCGGAGGAAATGATGAAAGAGAACAGACACTTAACCAGCTGTTATCAGAGATGGACGGTTTCGATACATCTAAAGGATTGTTCATATTAGCTGCGACTAACAGACCGGAAGTGCTTGATAAGGCATTGTTAAGACCGGGACGTTTCGATAGAAGAATAATAGTTAATAAACCTGATTTAAAGGGAAGATTAGACGTATTAAAGGTACATTCAAGAAACGTTGCCATGGACGAAACTGTTAATCTTAATGAAATAGCACTTGCGACATCAGGAGCCGTTGGTTCAGACCTTGCAAATATGATTAATGAAGCGGCAATTAATGCTGTAAAACATGGAAGAAAAGCTATTTCACAGGCCGATTTACTTGAATCGCTTGAAGTAGTAATTGCCGGAAAAGAAAAGAAAGACAGAATCTTAGGCGAGAAAGAGAAAAAGACTGTTGCATATCATGAAGTTGGTCATGCACTTATAACAGCCTTAGAGAAACATTCAGAACCAGTTCAGAAGATAACTATTATACCAAGAACAATGGGTGCATTAGGTTATGTAATGCAGGTACCTGAAGAAGAAAAATATCTTATGTCTAAAGATGAACTGATTGCAAGAATAGTTACATTATTAGGTGGACGAGCTGCTGAAGAGATTGTATTTGAATCAATAACAACAGGTGCTTCAAATGATATGGAGAAAGCTACACAGATTGCAAGAGAGATGATTACACAGTATGGTATGTCTGATAAGTTCGGACTTATGTCATTAGAGACTGTAGAGAATCAGTATTTATCAGGAAGTGCCAGATTAAATTGTTCTGATGTAACAGCAGCGGAAGTTGATGAAGAAGTCAAGAAATTATTAAAACAATGTTATGAAAAGGCTAAGACACTTTTGAGTGAAAACAGAGCCGCTCTAGATAAAATTGCTGAATTCTTATATGAGAAAGAGACCATAACAGGTAAAGAATTTATGAAGATTTATAATGAAATTAATGGTTCTGATGAGAGTTCAGAAGATATTATCGAAGCAGTAAGTGAAGATATAAATTAAGAAAAGCTGACAAAATATATTAAATAAATTAATTAAGTTCAAGAAAACAGTTATAAAATATAATTAAGAGAAAAGTGAATAAAAATGTTTTGTATTGAAGAAGAGTTAAAGAAATTGCCGGGTTCGCCCGGCGTATACCTGATGCATGATGATACAGACGAAATCATCTACGTAGGCAAAGCAATTAGCTTAAAGAACAGGGTAAGACAATATTTTCAGACAAGCAGAACAAGAACGGCTAAGATTGAACAGATGGTTTCGAGAATTAGCCGTTTTGAATATATTGTTACCGATTCTGAGTTAGAGGCACTTATATTAGAATGTAATCTGATTAAGGAATACAGACCGAAATATAATACTATGTTAATGGATGACAAGGGTTATCCATTCATTCGTGTTACTGTGAATGAGGATTATCCAAGAGTTATGATGGCAAGAAATATGAAAAAGGATAAGGCTAAATATTTCGGTCCATACACAAGTGCGGGTGCAGTAAAAGATACAATAGAGCTGCTTACAAAGATATACAAGATAAGAACGTGTTCACGCGTACTTCCAGAGAACATAGGAATTGGCAGACCTTGCCTTAATTACCAGATAAAAAGATGTGATGCACCATGTATGGGTTATATTTCATCGGAAGAATATAAAAAGAATATTTCAGAAGTAGTAGATTTTCTAAATGGTAATTACACCAAGGTATTAAATATGCTTACCGAGAAAATGTATAGTGCATCAGAGAAAATGGAATTCGAAGAAGCAGCAACATACAGAGATCTGATAAATAGTGTGAAAGCAATTTCAAATAAACAGAAGATAACCACGGATGAAGATATGGACAGAGATATTATTGCATATGCGATGGAAGGCAATGATGCGGTTGTTCAGGTATTCTTCATTAGAAATGGTAAAGTACTTGGAAGAGAACATTTTCATGTGGAACTTGCTCCACAGGCATTAGGGAGAGATGTTCTTACGAATTTTGTCAAGCAATATTATGGCAATTCACCATTTATTCCTAAGGAATTATTAGTCCAGGAAGAGATAGATGACGTGGAAGTAATAGAAAAATGGTTATCCATAAAACGAGGACAGAAGGTTGTGATTAAGCAGCCTAAGAAAGGTGAAAAAGAAAAACTTGTGGAATTGGCTGCAAGAAATGCTGGAATTGTTCTTGAACAGGATAAGGATAAGATAAAGAGTGAAGAAAGAAGAACAAAAGGAGCTGTAACAGAAATAGATAATTTATTAGATATAGCATATACTAAGAGAATAGAAGCATTTGATATATCTAATATAAATGGATTTGAATCAGTAGGCTCAATGATAGTGTATGAAGATGGCAAGCCACGTAAGAATGATTATAGAAAATTCAGAATAAAATGGGTAAAAGGTGCAGATGATTATTCAAGTATGAGAGAAGTTCTGACAAGACGTTTTACACACGGACTTAAGGAAATTGAAGAATTAAAAGAGAATAATATGGAAGAAAAATACGGAAGTTTTACGAGATTTCCAGACCTTATTATGATGGATGGTGGACGAGGACAGGTAAATATAGCCCTTGAAGTATTAGATGAATTAGGCCTTAATATTCCGGTTTGTGGTATGGTTAAGGATGACCATCACAGAACAAGAGGTTTATATTTTAATAATATTGAGATACCGATTAATAAATCAGGCGAGGGATTCAGACTTATAACACGTATACAGGATGAAGCACATAGATTTGCCATAACATTCCATAGAGATTTAAGAAGTAAGAAACAGATACATTCTATCCTGGACGATATAGAGGGAATCGGTGATGTAAGAAGAAAGGCACTTATGCGTGAATTCAAATCATTTGAGGCAATCAAAGAGGCAAGCGTGGAAGAACTTAAAAAAATTCCATCAATGAATCAGGCAGCGGCCGAAAAAGTCTATCAATTTTTCCATTGATATGCTATAATATAATGACAGCGAAAGAAAAGGAGAAGGCATATGCAATCAGTAAGTTTATCCAAAATTATTGAAAAAATGGGTCTTAAAAATCTTACTCCCGATATAGATGTAAGTCAGATTAAAGTTGAACAGACAGATATTAATAGGCCAGCATTACAATTGACAGGCTTCTTTGAACATTTTCCAACTGACAGAGTTCAGGTTATAGGACATGTTGAGAGTACTTATCTGACAACATTAGATGAGGGACGAAAGAAATATATATATGACCAGATATTTGGTGCTAACATACCATGTATGATTTTCTGCCGAGGTATACAACCAGATGAATATATATTAGAAGCAGGAAATAAATATGGTGTTCCTGTACTCGTAACTAATATGACCACATCTTCATTTATGGCAGAGATAATAAGATGGTTAAATGTAGAACTCGCACCTTGTATATCGATACATGGAGTGTTAGTAGATGTTTATGGTGAAGGTGTACTCATAATGGGTGAAAGTGGTATTGGTAAGAGTGAAGCAGCACTTGAACTTATTAAGCGTGGACACAGACTTGTAACTGATGATGTTGTAGAGATAAGAAAAGTAAGTGATGAAACATTAATCGGTACAGCACCAGATATTACAAGACATTTTATTGAACTTCGTGGTATAGGAATCATAGATGTAAAGACCTTGTTCGGTGTGGAAAGTGTAAAAGAGACACAGGGCATTGATATGGTTATTAAATTAGAGGACTGGAATAAGGATAAAGAATATGACAGACTTGGATTAGAGGAACAGTATACAGAATTTCTCGGCAATAAGGTTGTATGTCATTCGATTCCTATTCGTCCAGGACGTAACCTTGCTATTATAGTTGAGTCAGCAGCGGTTAACCACAGACAGAAGAAGATGGGATATAATGCTGCACAGGAATTATATAGAAGAGTACAGGCGAACTTAGTAAAACACGAAAATGATGAATAATATTAAAATTACATTTAAGAAAAATTTGAAGAATAGTATTTATACAATAATATATATTTATTAAAGAGGAAAGGATAAAATATATGGATAACCCATATATGGTATATTGAAATGGGAAAAGTGTGTTTTGGTATTGACGTAGGTGGAACTACAGTTAAAATCGGTTTATTTACAACAGAAGCAAAATTAATTGACAGTATGGAGATTCCTACAAGAAAAGAGGATGATGGAAGCCATATACTTCCAGATATATGTGCAGCGATTGATGCTAAATTAGTTGAGAAACAGATTACAAGAGATGATTTACTCGGTATTGGAATAGGTATTCCAGGACCTATAACAAAAGATGGTACAGTATTAAACTGTGTTAACTTAGGCTGGGGAATATTCAATGTAGAAGAAAAATTATCACAGATGCTTGGTGGCGTTAAAGTTAAAGCCGGAAATGATGCAAACGTTGCAGCCTTAGGCGAGACATGGCAGGGCGGCGGACGAGGCTTTGAAGACTTAGTTCTCGTTACATTAGGAACAGGCGTTGGCGGTGGTGTAATCATCGGCGGAAAGATAATAGCAGGTTCGAATGGTGCAGCAGGTGAGATCGGACATATTCCGGCAGTATTTGGAGATGATGCTGAGACTTGCGGTTGTGGTAAGAAAGGCTGCTTAGAGACAGTAGGTTCTGCTACAGGAATCGTAAGAGAAGCTAAGAAACTTCTTGCTAAATCAGAAGAAGATTCAGTATTACGTGGTATGGAAGAATTCACATGTAAAGATATATTTGATGCAGCTAAAGATGGCGATAAATTATCAATGGAAGTAGTAGATAAACTTGCATATTATTTAGGAAATGCAATTGCAGGAATTGCAGCAGTTACAAACCCACAGGTAATCGTAATCGGTGGTGGTGTAAGCAAAGCAGGTAAATTCCTCCTAGATAAAATAGAAGAAAACTTTCTTGCAAATGCGTTCCATGCAACTAAAAATGCTAAATTTGCATTGGCAACATTAGGCAATGATGCTGGAATGTATGGTGCAGCAGCACTTATTTTGGATTAATATAATGTGAAATATATGAAATGATATTGCGCCGCTTAATAAGCGGCGTTTTAGATAGTTGTAAAGGAGTAAAAAGTATATGTACCAGGAATTAATCAATATCTTAGGCAAAGAAAATGTATTTACTGATGAAGATATGAGTAAACATACTACGTTCAAGGCGGGTGGTAAGGCAAAATATTTTGTTACTCCTGACAGCTTTGAAAGGTTATCTGAATTAATTCGATTTTTAAAAGACAAAATTGACTATTACATTATTGGCAATGGAAGCAATCTTTTAGTAAAAGACGAGGGATATAATGGTGTAATCGTTAAAATCGGACAGAAACTTTCTAATATAACACTTGATGATAAGGTGATGTCATGTGAAGCAGGAGCATATGTCTCTAAAATAGCTAATTATGCCTGTGAGAATTCGCTTAGTGGACTTGAATTTGCGGCAGGAATACCGGGAATGCTTGGCGGTGCCGTTGCAATGAATGCAGGTGCATATGGAGGCGAATTTAAAGATATAATTATGAGTGTAACACTTATGGATAAATATGGCAACATTGTTGAAAAGTCAAATGAGGAAATGAAATTTGGCTATAGAAATAGTGTTGTTCAGGAAGAAGATTATATTGTTCTATCTGCAAAACTTAAGTTAGAAGCTGGAAATAAAGATGAAATAAGTGATAGAATGAATGAACTTCTTAAGCAGAGAAGAGATAAACAACCTTTGGAATATCCAAGTGCAGGAAGTACATTCAAGAGACCTGAGGGATATTTTGCAGGTAAACTGATAATGGATGCAGGTCTTAAGGGCTATAGTGTAGGTGGTGCATGTGTATCGGAGAAACATTGTGGTTTCGTGGTAAATAAAGGAAATGCAACGGCTGCGGATATAATAAGACTTATGAAAGATGTGGCTGATAAAGTAGAGGCTGAATTTGGTGTAAGATTAGAACCTGAAGTTAAAATAATTGGCTAAGCAGTTATCATAAAAGTTATTATAAAGTATGAAAAAGCAGATTAATAAGTCTGTTTTTCGTATAGCTATTGGTTTCTTTATGAAAACAAATAGCTATTATAGCAATAAATTATAAATTGTGCAGAATAAGAGAAAGGAGATTAGTGTATGAGATTTGTTATCATTACAGGGATGTCAGGGGCAGGTAAGAGTAGTGCCTTAAAAACATTAGAGGATAATAACTATTTTTGTGTAGATAATCTTCCTATTGAACTTATATTGAAATTTGCAGAGCTGACTTTCAGTGATAAGAATTCTAATGATAAAAATGTTGCACTGGGAATAGATATACGAAGTGGACAGGCGTTAAGTGAGTTAGATTATATTCTTGATAAAATGAAAAAATCAGGTTATCATTATGAAATTCTGTTTCTTGATGCTAATGATGATGTACTTATCAAGAGATTTAAAGAGACCAGGCGTGCGCACCCTCTGACACCAGAGGGACGAGTTGATGAGGGCATAGTTAACGAACGTAAACAGTTAGAATTTCTACGAAAACAAGCTGATTATATCATAGATACAAGCACACTTTTGATACGTGAACTTCGCATGGAAATAGAGAAAATATTTGTGGAGAATAAAGAGTATAAGAACCTTTTTGTTACAATTTTATCATTCGGTTTCAAGTATGGAATTCCTGTTGATGCTGACCTTATTTTTGATGTAAGATTTATGCCTAATCCATATTATATAGATGAGCTTAAGTATAAAACAGGAAATGATGATGAAGTGAAAGAGTTCGTAATGTCATCTGAAGTATCACAGAAATTTCTTGATAAGCTATATGATATGATTAAGTTTTTAATACCTAATTATGTTAAAGAAGGCAAGAACCAGTTAGTTATAGGAGTAGGTTGTACAGGTGGAAAGCACAGGTCAGTAACTGTTGCAAATATGTTGTATGACAGGTTGTCAGAGGATAAGAATCTTGGTATAAAAGTTGCACATAGAGATATTATGAGATGAAAAGTTAGTAGAAGAAGAGGAATACAATGTCATTTTCAGGAAAAGTTAAGGATGAATTATCGAAACAGTGTCCGGTTGCAAGACATTGCCAGATTGCAGAAGTAGCGGCAATAATAAGCCTGTGTGGAAGAATCGGAATATCGCAAAATGATACATATTCGGTAAGAATTCATACGGAAAATATTGCTGTTGCAAGAAAATACTTTACATTATTGAAAAAAGCATATAATATAGATACGGAAATTTCAATCAGACAAAGTTCTAAATTAAGAAATTATACAATTACAATCAAACATCATAAAGATGCTATGAAAGTATTACAGGCATCGAAGTTAATTGATGAGTATGGTGAAATATGTGAGAATCTTTCAGTTTCAAGTAATATTCTGATACAGAAAGAGTGTTGTAAACGTGCCTTCATAAGAGGCGCATTTTTAGCGTCTGGGTCAATAAGTGCTCCGGAGAAATTTTACCATTTTGAAATTGTATGTACTACAGAGGATAAAGCAGTTCAATTAAAGAACATAATTCAATATTTTAATATTGATGCGAAAATAGTTGAAAGAAAGAAGCATTTTGTGGTATATATAAAAGAAGGCGCTGGAATCGTAGATATTTTGAATGTGATGGAGGCGCATGTAGCACTTATGGATTTAGAAAATGTGAGGATACTGAAAGAAATGCGTAATTCAGTTAACCGTAAAGTGAATTGTGAAACAGCAAATTTAAAGAAAACAGTGTCGGCTGCTGTAAAGCAGATAGAAGATATAAAGTTTATCAGGGATAAAGTCGGCTTGTCAGTGCTTTCAGACAATTTAGAAGAGATGGCAAGACTAAGACTTGATAATCCTGATGCTTCTTTGAAAGAATTAGGAGAAATGCTAACCCCGGCTGTAGGCAAATCCGGTGTAAACCATAGGTTAAGAAAAATCTGCGAAATTGCAGATGACTTACGTGAAAGCTAAGGAGGATTATTATGGTAACCAAAAATATGAAAATTGAAATTCAATCAGGGCTTGAAGCCAGACCTGTAGCAATGTTTGTACAGACTGCAAGTCAGTATGACAGCTCTATTTATGTAGAACATGAGAACAAGAGAGTTAATGCTAAAAGTATTATGGGAATGATGACACTTGGTCTTGCAGCAGGCGAAGATGTATTAGTATCGGCAGACGGTACAGATGAAGAAGCTGCAATTGAGGGTATTGAAAAATTCTTAAGCAATACTAAATAGCAATAAATAAGCTGCATAAAATAATATCAATTGAGACAAAATATTACGGTAACGTAAAGTTATAAATTAATTAGAAAAGAGGAAAATTATGACTGATTTAAAATGTTCCGTAACCAATTGCTATCACAACAAAGAAAAATTATGTTGCTTAGACAGTATAAAAGTAGATGGTACAACAGCCGAGGTATCTGACGAAACAGCATGTGCAAGCTTTAAGGACAGATCAGAGAATAACTTTAGTAATTCCTGCGGTTGTAGTTCATCACCAAACCATTCTATAAAAATTGAATGCATGGCGGAAAAATGTGTGCATAATACAGCATGTTGTTGTACAGCTTCATCAATTGATGTAGATGGTGCTAATGCATGTACTTGTCGCGATACAAGATGTTCTACTTTCAGAATGGAATAGAATATAAAATAATAAAAAATAAGGTAAAATTATATTGACAAAACATCACAACAATGATAAACTATCAAAGTTGTGAAAAATAAATGAAGCAGAGTATCCGCTCTCACCTATGCACGAATGAGTGACATATGGTTGATGTTTTGAATATAAGCGTAAGCATTAATTTGAAAGTGGATAGTCTGACTATCCACTTTTTTTGGAGGTGCACTACTATTAGCGAATTAAATATTAACGAACAGATAAGAGACAAAGAAATTCGATTGATTGGAGAAAACGGCGAACAGTTAGGAATTATGTCGGCTAAAGAAGCTCTTAAACTTGCTAAAGAAGCAGATTTAGATTTAGTTAAAATTGCTCCAACTGCCAAACCACCTGTATGTAAGATTATTGATTATGGCAAATACAGATACGAGATGGCAAGACGTGAGAAAGAAGCTAAGAAAAAACAGAAAACAATCGATATTAAGGAAGTGAGATTATCACCTAATATTGAAGCTAATGATATGAAGACAAAAGCAAATATGGCTAGAAAATTTCTTGAAAAAGGTGACAAAGTTAAGGTTACACTTCGTTTCCGTGGAAGAGAAATGGCACATATGACAAATAGTAAACATATATTAGACGATTTTGCTGAGTTGCTTTCAGACATTTCTGTAGTAGAAAAGCCTGCAAAATTAGAAGGAAGAAGTATGCAGATGTTTTTAGCTGAAAAGAGATAATCAATATAAGATATTGTTTATTTATATAGTTAAAAAATAGATGAATTTAAGGAGGACGAACATAATGCCAAAAATGAAGACAAGCAGAGCTGCTGCTAAACGTTTCAAAAAAACAGGTACAGGTAAATTAAAGAGAATGAAAGCTTACAAGAGCCATATTCTTACAAAGAAGACAACTAAGAGAAAGAGAAATCTTAGAAAAGCAACTATTACAGATGCAACAAATGTAAAGAATATGAAGAAAATATTACCATATTTATAGGATAAAATAAAATAGGAGGAAGACTGAAATGGCAAGAATTAAAGGCGGAATGAACGCTAAAAAAAGACATAATAGAACATTAAAACTCGCTAAAGGTTACAGAGGCGCTAGATCAAAACAGTATAGAGTAGCAAAACAGTCAGTTATGAGAGCATTAACAAGTTCATATGCTGGCAGAAAGCAGAAGAAGAGACAGTTCAGACAGTTATGGATCGCAAGAATTAATGCTGCTGCAAGAATGAACGGATTATCATACAGTAAATTTATGTATGGTTTAAAAGTTGCAGGAGTTGAAATTAACAGAAAGATCTTATCTGAAATGGCTATCAACGATGCAGAGGGATTTGCTAAATTAGCAGAACTTGCAAAATCTAAACTTGCTTAATTATCATATAATTGAGAATTAAATAGAAATATAACATATAGATACCAAGGTTTTATTGAAAGCCTTGGTATTTTTGTGTTGTATAATATTATATAGAAAGAAGCCTGAAATTAAAGAATTCTTAATAAAGTCATAAGTAAGAATTAAAAAACTAAGAATTTGGATATGCTACAATATATAGGTCGATATTAACAGGTAAAATATGACGAATTACTTAGAAATGAGGATTAATGCTTATGAATAAGAAAAAATCAGTCAGAAGAAGAAAATGCAGAATTAAATATTTTATAAAAATCCTATTTATGATAATTATGATTGTTACTGTATGTTATGCTGCTGATAAGATAATTAATATGAATGGTGATGATAAAGATGCAGCCGAGGAAATAAGAAATCTTGTGGTAAGTTCGAGAAATGCCAAACAATCAGAACAGCTTGCTTATATAATGAAGAATAAGGATAATTATACAACAGATTTAATAGAGTTAGCCAAACGTAATTCTGAAGCAATAAAGTTTGTGTATGATTATCCGGAAAATAAAGATAATAAAATAGACATTTCAATTGATAAAGACATAGATTGTAACGGAGTGCCTTTATTTATGCAATGGGATGAGCGTTGGGGATATGATAAATATGGTGATGGAATAATTGGAACAAATGGCTGCGGTCCAACATGTCTATCAATGGTTGCAACTTATATTCTTAAAAATAATTATATGAATCCAGAGTGGATGGCAAATTTTAGTGAAGAATCGGGATATGTTTCGGATAATGGTACATTATGGGCCTTGATGGGTAGTGGAGCAAGAAAATTAGGACTTGAGTCTATTGAAATTCCATTAGATGAAAACAGGGTATATAGTAACTTAGAAGTAGGAAATCCTATAATATGTAGTGTCGGGCCGGGAGATTTTACAACAGAAGGACATTTTATAGTCCTTGCAGGACTTGAAGATGGTAAAATAATAGTAAATGACCCTAATAGCAGAAAGAACAGTAAAAAGAGGTGGACATTTGATGAAATAAAGGGGCAGATTAAAAATTTATGGGTGTTCAGATGAGACAAAAATTCATACACAGAATAGAAATATTAATCTGAAGTTAAAAGTCATATTTAAAAATTATGGATATTCAGATGATTTGTATAATTTGCACAAAAAAATAAAAACAAGGTAAAGAAAATCATACTATTGTTAAAAAATGATATATATGGTATAATCATTTTATGTTAAAAAATGTAAATTATAATGCAAGGAGCTGAAGAAGATGCAGATAACAGATTATATTGAATTAGAATCGTTAAAAGGCATAAAGGAAGACTTAGAAGGCTTAGTAGATGTAAAATTTGAGATAGCCAATACAGAGAATAGAAACATACTTAGTGCAGACGAAGAGATTCTTGATGACAATTTAGCAGTATCAGTTGTGGAGATAACATTAGAAGATGAATTATTGGGAAAAGTATTAATTTATAGCGAAGATGTTTTGGACGAAGAGAAAGTTAATCATCTAGATGGATTAATAAACAGACTTATTAATGATGTAATCAAAGATAAGCGATTAGAGGATGATGAAGAGAAATCAAATAGTGAGTACGTGAATAAAGCTTCAGGATTATTAGATGAATTAAAAGAGAAATCAAAAGCTCTTGATAAGATTGAATCTAAACAGAAGATACTTGCACTCAATGCTGCGATAGAAGCTGCGAGAGCAGGTGAATTTGGTAAGGGATTTGCTGTAGTAGCAGATGAAGTTGGTAAACTTGCCAGAAACTCAGGTGATATTAATCAGTCTATCAAAGTGTCACTTGGTGAGCTTACAGAATGTATAGATGTTTTGGTGAATAACTAAGGTATAATTAAATAAAATATTATAATTTAACGATAACAACCATATGAAGATAAATAATATAAATGTGATTATTTTCATATGGTTGTTTTTATTATTATGTATGAAAGTGATTATTGTAATTTATATAGTATTATATAATAAATCGAGAAAATGTACTTTATGTTAAAGAATGATTTGAAAAGTGGTAAATAAAATGACTCAAGGATAATAAAAATGGATAATAAAAATCAAAAAATAGTTGACAATATGAAATTATGAGTTATAATATCATATGTAATTGATGTTCCTCGATAGCTCAATGGTAGAGCACACGGCTGTTAACCGTGGGGTTGTTGGTTCGAGCCCAACTCGGGGAGCTATTTTTATACTCAAAATGATATAAAAATTGAAGTTAATGAGTCTCTATATTTGATTTCTTATCATAAAGATGCATACAAGATAATTAGATGAGAAATTTTATATAGAGACTTTTTTAGCTTTAGTGACAATATAAAAATAGTGGTATATAATTAGCTTAAAAAAGTATTTAAATAATGCATAATATAAAATGCATAGAAAAGTTTAGAAAGGAAAAGTTATATTGGTATAATATAGATATAAATACCAAATAAACTATATTTAAAAGGATGAAAAAATTAATATCTTGGAATGTAAATGGAATACGTGCATGCGTACAGAAAGGTTTTGTGGATATATTTAAGGAAATGGATGCAGATATATTCTGTATACAGGAAAGTAAAATGCAGGAAGGACAACTGGTACTTGAATTAGAGGGGTATCATCAATATTGGAATTATGCAGAGAAAAAGGGATATTCGGGAACTGCTATATTTACGAAGGAGCAACCAATAAGTGACAGTTATGGTATAGGCATAGAAAAACATGATAAAGAGGGAAGAGTAATTACACTGGAATATGATAAATATTATATGGTAAATGTCTACACACCAAATTCGCAGAATGAATTAGCACGTTTAGATTACAGAATGGAATGGGAAGAAGCATTTAAAGCATATTTGAAGAAATTAGAAGAAAATAAGCCTGTAATTGTATGTGGTGATATGAATGTTGCACATAATGAGATAGATTTAAAGAATCCTAAAACTAATAGAAAAAATGCAGGATTTACAGATGAGGAAAGAGGAAAGTTCACAGACTTGTTAGATGCAGGTTTTATAGACACGTTCAGATATTTTTATCCTGATATGAAAGATATATATTCATGGTGGTCATATAGATTCAGTGCAAGAGCCAAGAATGCAGGTTGGCGTATAGACTATTTTCTTGTATCAGAGGCACTTAAGGGTAATCTGGTAGATGCAAAAATTCATACAGAAATTATGGGGTCAGATCACTGCCCTGTTGAACTTGATATAGAAATATAGTGATAAGAATAACTGCCGCTGAAAATTTTTATAAAATATATTGACTTTAGTATAATAAAGTAATATAATAAATTTCGAGGTTGATACCAAAGGCGGCTACATAACTCGTTTATTTGTAGTACCCTGAGGTATTTTTTACTTTATAGAAAAATTTATATTGTATAATATGTGTGAAGGAGGAAACCACTATGTCATATGTTGACGAGGTAATTGAGCAGGTTGTAAAACAGAATCCTGCAGAGCCTGAATTCCATCAGGCAGTTAAGGAAGTATTAGAATCATTAAGAGTCGTTGTTGAGGCTAATGAGGAGAAATTCAGAAAGGATGCTTTACTTGAAAGATTAGTTAATCCTGAAAGACAGATTAAATTCAGAGTTCCTTGGGTAGATGACAAAGGACAGGTTCAGGTTAACACAGGTTACCGTGTACAGTTCAATAGTGCAATTGGACCATACAAGGGAGGTTTAAGATTACATCCATCTGTTAACTTAGGTATTATTAAATTCTTAGGTTTTGAACAGATTTTCAAGAACTCACTTACAGGTCTTCCAATTGGTGGTGGTAAAGGTGGTTCTGACTTCGATCCTAAGGGAAAATCAGATAGAGAAATTATGGCATTCTGTCAGAGCTTTATGACAGAGCTTTGCAAATATATCGGTGCTGACACAGATGTTCCAGCGGGTGATATCGGAACAGGTGCCAGAGAAATTGGTTATATGTTTGGTCAGTATAAGAGAATCAGAGGCGTATATGAGGGCGTATTAACAGGTAAAGGCTTATCATATGGTGGTTCTTTAGCTAGAACAGAAGCTACAGGATATGGTTTATTATATTTTACAGAAGAAATGTTAAAATGCAATGGACAGGATATCGTTGGTAAGACAGTTGCAGTATCTGGTTCAGGTAACGTTGCTATCTACGCAACAGAGAAAGCACAGCAGTTAGGTGCTAAAGTTGTAACAGTTTCAGATTCAAATGGTTGGGTATATGATCCAGACGGAATTGATGTTGCAGCACTTAAAGAAATCAAAGAAGTAAATCGTGCGCGACTTACAGAATACAAGAAATACAGACCAAATTCTGAATATCATGAAGGAAAAGGTGTATGGACTGTTAAAGTTGATATTGCTCTTCCATGTGCAACTCAGAATGAATTAAATCTTGATGATGCAAAATCATTAGTAGCTAATGGTGTTATGGCTGTATGTGAAGGTGCTAATATGCCTACAACATTAGAAGCTACAGAATATTTACAGAAAAACGGAGTATACTTCGCTCCTGGTAAAGCAGCTAATGCAGGTGGCGTTGCTACATCAGCACTTGAGATGTCTCAGAACAGTGAAAGATTAAGCTGGACATTCGAAGAAGTTGATTCTAAATTAAAGAACATCATGGTAAATATCTTCCATAACCTTGATGCAGCATCTAAGAAATATGGATTTGAAGGTAACTACGTTGTAGGTGCTAACATTGCCGGATTCGAAAAAGTTGTTGACGCTATGAATGCACAGGGTATTTGCTAATAATACCTTATATTGCCCCTAATCCTCGTGGTTAGGGGCTTTTTTAGTTATAAAGGAAATTATTTCATAATATTCCTTTATAACTAAAGCTCCGCATAGATGCGACTGATGTAAAAATGAATTTTGCAAGTTAAAGCTTGCATACATCAGTGCCTGAAAGGGGCTGTCACTTTAACGATTGAAAATCGTTGAGGTGCCAGCCTCTTTTTCCTATAAAAATACGATTTTTAAGTTACTATTTATTAAAATAAGTGGGATGTTCCAAAAGTTGGCGTACTTTAATAAACCTATACAGGTTCTACAAATTTTTATTTTGATATTTCTAAATTCAGGCACTTTTTAAAGGAAATAAATGTGTTCCTGTCTTCCCGTTTTGAATCTTATTATGAAGTTTATTTATGTTTCTTGCAATTGCTAAAAGAGTGCTTTCAGCGAGTACATTCGCAGTTCCTTTGCTTAGGTATCTTCTGAACTGCATGTCCTGTTTTAAGTCTCCAAATGAGCCTTCGGCCTGAATGCTCCGGTTCATCCGATACAATACCCCTTCATCAGATATGATTCGTTCCAGATCCTCTTTTCTGTGTTTTATAAATGTCTTTGCAACTTGTAATACCTTGGTTCTTTCTTCTAACGGTGTTTTACAGTTATTACCTTTTATGCAACTACTCTTGTAAGGACATTCTCTGCAATCCTCACATATGTAGATAGTTTTTTCACTGACATATCCTGTTTTAGATTTACTGTGTCTTAAATGTGATACTGTGAGCTTTCTATTGTTTTTACATGTATAGGAATCGGATATTTCATCGTATTCCATATTTTCTATCTTTCCAATATCATTCTTGTATTTCCTTGTTTTTGATATTTCATAATTAGCCGGCTTTATGAATGCTATCTGATTATTCGCTTCAAGAAACAGATAGTTTTCCTCGCTTTCATAACCAGCATCAGCAGTTATGTTCTTATACTTGAATTTTAAGTGCTGCCCAGCATCTTTAAGAAATGGAATAAGTGTCGTTGTATCGGTTGGCTGATATCCTATAGTAAGCCAGGTAATATACTCTGAATCAACACCATGCTGAAGATTAAAGGCTGGTTTTAACTGACCATTTCCCATAGCATCCTCTTTCATTCTCATAAATGTTGCATCGTTATCCGTTTTTGAATAACTGTTTCTTTCCCCACATATATGTATTTTTTGAGTGTATTCCTTAAACTTAGAAAGATACTCCTCTAATGTTTCAATGCTTTTCTGTAACGGTGTTTTTCTTTTGCCTATACCATGCACGAATGTGATATTTTCAGCATTTTTGAGAGCATACAGCTTCTTGCGTAGTCTCTTTAAATGTTTGATTTTTACTACATTTCCATAAACTATTTTTATGTCATAGAGTTGTTCACATTCAGCTACAAAATCAGCTAATTTAATTAACAGTTTTGCTTGATTTTTTGTAACAGTCTTTTTCCACACGAAAGTATATTTATTGGCATTTGCCTCAATCTTGGTACCATCAATAAAGATAGTTTTACCGGATATTTCACCTAAATCAAAAAGGATATTTGAAACTTCTGCGAGAATACGCTTAGAACAAGGGGCAAAATGAATGCTTCTGAATCGTGCAAGTGTTGCATGGTCAGGTGCAGAATGCCCTTCTAAAAGAAACATGAAATTGATATCTCTTTTGCAGTTTAATTCCATAGAACGGGATGAATAATCACCATTTATTCTATCATAAGTAGAATATAAATCAGTCAAATCCATCTCCTCTACAAACTGACTGAGTAACCGCACAGAATCATTCTTAGGAATAATTGTTTCTAATTCGAGTGGAAGTTTTAGTTGATATCCACTCTGATTTAAAGTATAATCTTTTTGTAATTTATTATGTAATAGCATACTAATATTTTACCATAAATCTCAGGTTTTTCGAATCCTGGGATTTATTTTTTTTAGATTATATACCAACTTAACATAGAAAAAGGGGTACCGCACTAATTTCTTAGTGCGACAGCCCCGAGTAAAAAAAGCTCCGCAAGGATCACACTGCGGCGGAGCAGAAAATGTTGCTATAGCAACCCGCCGCAGGCGGAGAATGTCGCAAATGACATTCTTTATTCTTAGTTTACAAGCATATTTTCCATTAAAAACAATGAATTCATTGACAAACATATACATATTTTATATGGAAAGCCGTTCATAGCCTTACGTATCTTTTACTCATAATTTACATAAAGTGCGTTTTACATTTTACATACAGATTTTACAATGTGTTCAACAAGTTAAATAATACGACTTGTGGACTAGTGATATAAATACAAATTAATTGTAGACAAGAAAGGAAATGTAAAAAATGAAATTAAAGAAAATCGCATTAATAACACTTAGTACAATGTTAGCAGCAAGTTGTCTTGCAGGTTGTGGTAATTCAAAAGCATCAGGTGGTTTTGATACATCTAAAACCATTACGGTAATGTCTCGTGAAGATGGTTCAGGCACAAGAGGAGCATTCGTTGAGTTATTTGGAGTAGAGCAGAAAGATGAAAATGGTGAGAAAGTTGACCATACAAGTGATGAGGCAATCATTACAAACAGTACATCGGTTATGATGACCAGTGTTGCCGGAGATACATATGGAATCGGATACATTTCACTTGGTTCATTAAATGACACCGTTAAAGCATTAAAGATTGATGGTGCAGAAGCAACAGTAGAGAATATTAAGAGTGGTTCATATAAAATATCAAGGCCATTTAATATTGCTACAAAAGATAAAGTAAGCGAAGTTACTCAGGACTTTATCGATTACATTATGAGTGCTGATGGTCAGGCTGTAATCGAAGAAAATGGCTATATTTCAGCAAGTGATGCGGCAGCATATTCAGGAAGCAAACCATCAGGTAAGATTAAAATTGCAGGCTCATCTTCAGTAACACCAGTCATGGAGAAATTAAAAGAAGCATATCTTAAGGTGAATACAAATGCAGAAATTGAGATTCAGCAGAATGATTCAACAACAGGTATGACATCAGCAATCGAGGGAATCTGTGATATCGGTATGGCATCAAGAGAATTAAAAGATACAGAAACTGCAAAAGGTATCAAAGGAACTACAATTGCATTAGATGGTATTGCAGTTATCGTAAATAAAGACAATAAAGCAGAAGATTTAACATCAGAGCAGGTTATGAAAATCTATACAGGTGAAATTACAAAATGGTCAGATGTATTATCATAAAAATCTGTATAAAAGCACAAACACATATATAAGTTAAAATAAGATTTTCCAAAGAAAGATACATATATAAATATTTTTCCTTGGAAATTTTCAAAAAGAGGTAAGTAGATTTGCAGAAAGAAAAAGATTCAATTAAAACAAAATCTGATGGACAAATGCGTATGCAGTCAGTCATTGAAGTTGTAATGAGAATAGTATTCTTTTTGGCAGCATGTGTTTCAATAATAGCAGTAGTTCTCATTTGCGTATTCTTATTTGCTAATGGTATTCCTGCTATTAAAGAAATTGGTTTCAAAGAATTTTTATTAGGCAGGGTCTGGCGACCTGGTAATAAAATATTTGGGATATATCCTATGATTTTAGGAAGTATATATGTAACTGCCGGAGCAATACTTGTCGGTGTTCCAATAGGAATTTTCACAGCAACATTTATGTCGAAGTTTTGTCCGAAAGGATTATATAAGATAATGAAGCCGGCAATTGATTTGCTTGCAGGAATACCATCAGTTGTATATGGGTTCTTTGGAATAGTAGTATTAGTTCCATTTGTCAGAGATAATTTCGAGGGAAATGGAAACAGTATATTTACAGCATCACTTTTGCTTGGAATAATGATACTTCCAACTATCGTAAGTGTAGCTGAATCAGCAATAAATGCTGTGCCAGACAGTTATTATGAAGGTGCATTGGCACTTGGAGCAACTCATGAGAGAAGTGTATTTAAGGCGGTGCTTCCAGCGGCTAAATCAGGAATAATGGCTGGTGTAATATTAGGTGTTGGAAGAGCAATCGGAGAGACAATGGCTGTAATTATGATAGCAGGTAATCAGGCAAGAATACCTGACAGTATGTTTGATGGTGTCAGAACATTAACTGCTAATATCGTAATGGAAATGGGATATGCTACAGATTTACACAGAGAAGCATTAATAGCAACAGGTGTTGTATTATTCGTATTTATACTTATTATAAATGTTTTATTCTCAATAATGAAAAGGAGGTCAGAGTAATTTGAAAAATATATTTAAGAATTTCGATTATGAAAAGTTAAAAGCAAGAATGAAAACATATAAAGAAAGACCTCTTTCATTCATTATGATGTTATTAGTTGTATTGTCAGCGGCAATAACAATAGGTATCTTAGGATTTATTATTGTCTATATTTTAGTAAATGGTATTCCTTATCTCACACCTGAGTTATTTGCATGGAAATATACATCAGACAATTGTTCGATGATGCCTGCGATAATTAATACATTAATAATTACCATTCTTGCACTTGCACTTGCCATTCCATTTGGAATATTTTCAGCAATATATCTTGTGGAATATGCTAAAAAAGGCAACAAGATAACGGCAATAGTAAGAATAACAGCAGAAACTCTTACAGGTATTCCATCAATTGTATATGGTTTATTTGGATATCTGTTCTTTGTAATAGCTTTAAAATGGGATTATTCAATATTAGCAGGCGCATGTACATTAGCAATAATGGTTCTCCCGGTTATTATGAGAACTACGGAGGAAGCACTTATGTCTGTGCCTGACTCATATAGAGAGGGAAGCTTCGGATTAGGTGCAGGTAAATTAAGAACAGTATTTAAAATTATATTGCCAAGTGCAATTCCTGGAATCCTTTCAGGTGTAATTCTTTCAATAGGGCGTATCGTTGGCGAAACAGCAGCACTTATGTATACGGCAGGAAGTGTAACAGAGGTTGCTAAGAGTGTATTTGATTCAGGACGGACACTTTCGGTACATATGTACAGTCTTTCAACAGAAGGATTACATATTAATCAAAGCTATGCGACAGCAGTTGTATTACTATTCCTTGTTATTTTAATTAATTTTGTATCAGGAAGAATTGCTAAAAAAATTAAGAAAGCATAATTAAAGAAGTGTCATTAAAGAATTTGTAACCATTTTATATTTGCACACATTATTGAAAGTAAATATATTATGGGAGAAAGCGAGGAATTAGAAGATGTCAGAGAAAAGTAAATTTTCGGTAAGTAATCTTGATTTATATTACGGTGATTTTAAGGCATTAAAAGATATAAATTTAGAAATATTACCAAATGAAATAACTACATTTATAGGGCCATCAGGCTGTGGTAAATCAACATTTCTAAAGTCGTTAAACAGAATGAATGATTTAGTTGAAGGCTGTAAGATAACAGGAAATGTGTTATTAGATGGTGAAAACATATATAAGGACATGAATGTCAATCTGCTTAGAAAAAGAGTAGGAATGGTATTCCAGAAGCCAAACCCATTTCCTATGAGTGTATATAACAATATAGCATTTGGACCACGTACACATGGTATACGTTCCAAAGCCAGACTAGATGAGATAGTTGAAAAATCATTAAAAAATGCGGCAATCTGGGATGAGTTAAAGGATAGGCTAGATAAAAGTGCATTAGGTCTGTCAGGAGGACAACAGCAAAGACTCTGTATTGCGAGAGCACTTGCGGTTTCACCTGAGGTTATATTGATGGACGAACCTACTTCAGCACTTGATCCTATTTCTACAATGAAGATTGAAGATTTAGTAATTGAATTAAAGAAAGAATATACAATTATTATGGTTACACATAATATGCAGCAAGCAACAAGAATATCCGATAAAACAGCATTTTTCTTATTAGGTGAGGTTGTAGAATATGATGATACAGAAAAATTATTTTCTATGCCGGCTGATAAGAGAACAGAGGATTATATTACAGGAAGGTTTGGTTGATATGAGAAATAGATTTGACAGACAATTAGAAGAACTTAATAATGGCCTTATTAAAATGGGAAGTCTTATTGAAAAAGCTATTGAAATGGCAATAACCGGAATGAGTAATCAGGATGTTGAACTGGCTAAGAATGCAATAGCATTTGATAATGAGATAGATGAGCAGGAGAAGGAGATTGAAAATCTGTGCCTTAAGCTTCTGTTACAGCAGCAGCCGGTAGCAAGAGATTTACGTCTTATTTCAGCGGCACTTAAGATGATAACTGATATGGAAAGAATCGGCGACCATGCAGCAGATATTTCAGAGATAACCATACATTTATCAAATGAGAAATACATTAAAAAGCTTGAACACATAAGTCAGATGGCTAAAGAGACTACGATTATGGTTGTTAAAAGCATCAATGCATTTGTAAGTAAGAATTTAGATATGGCAAAGGAAGTTATAGAAAGTGATGATGTTGTTGATGACCTGTTCGATAAGGTCAAAAATGAGTTGATTGAACTTATTAATAAAGATACGAAGAATGGGGAGCAGGCTACAGATTTACTTATGATTGCAAAATATTTTGAGAGAATTGGAGACCATGCGACTAATATTGCAGAGTGGGTAATATTTTCAATAACAGGAGAACATAAATTTAATTTTACATAGATTTTACATACATACTATTTGAAATTTACATAGATAAATTATAATCCACTTGTTTAATGAGTAAAATACAGACAGAAACGAGGATTAAAATGAATATTTTTAATGTTTTATCTATGTTAGGTGGATTGGCACTTTTTCTTTATGGAATGAATACACTAGGTGATGGACTTTCTAAATTATCAGGGGGTAAGTTAGAAAGAATATTGGAGAAAATGACTAATTCCAAGTTAAAAGCGGTTCTCTTAGGTGCGGGAGTAACGGCAGTTATCCAGTCATCTTCTGCCACAACTGTTATGGTTGTGGGTTTTGTTAATTCAGGAATTATGAAATTAACACAGGCAGTCGGCATTATAATGGGAGCAAATATAGGAACTACTGTTACATCATGGATTCTTAGCTTGTCAGGAATTAAAAGTGATAATTTCTTAGTACAATTTTTAAAACCGACATCATTTTCTCCAGTACTTGCATTTATCGGAATATGCCTTGTTATGTTTTCTAAAAAAGATAAGAAGAAGGATATCGGTGCAATCCTATTAGGTTTTGCAATATTAATGACAGGAATGGAGACAATGAGTGCAGCAGTAGCACCATTATCTGGTGTTAAGAGTTTTACGGATATTCTTACAATGTTTTCTAATCCTATCTTTGGTATGCTTGCAGGACTTATACTTACTGCAGTAATTCAGAGTTCATCAGCTTCAGTAGGTATACTTCAGGCACTTTGTGGAACAGGACTTGGTTTCTCTTCTGCACTTCCTATTATTATGGGACAGAATATAGGAACATGTGTTACAGCATTGATTTCAAGTATCGGTGCTAAGAAGAATGCTAAGAGAGCAGCACTTATTCATCTGTATTTTAATCTTATTGGTACGGTTATATTTATGGGTGTGTTCTATCTGCTTAATTCATTTATACATTTTAGTTTTATGAGTACAAATGCAACAAAGTTCGGAATTGCCATAATTCATACAACATTTAATATTGTAGCAACACTTATTTTGTTACCATTTTCAAATGGGCTTGTGAAACTTGCCTGTGCTACAATTAAAGATGAGAAAGAGACAGAGGATGTTTCTGATGATAACAAGAAAGATGATGGGATTATGCTTCTTGATTACAGATTTCTTGATAATCCATCATTTGCTATAGAACAGTGCAAAAATGTAAGTGTTGAAATGGCTAATATATGTAGAAATTCGATTGAGTCAGCGATAAGCCTGTTTGATAACTATGATGAAAAAGTAAGACAGAGTGTTGTCGAAATGGAAGAAAAAGTGGATAAATATGAAGATGAATTAGGTACTTATATGGTTAAATTAAGTAGTAAAAGTTTGTCAGAAACAGATAGTAAGACATTATCTATGTTACTTCATTGTATAGGAGATTTTGAAAGAATTTCAGACCATGCGTTAAATATATGTGAAACAGCTCTTGAGATGGAGGAGAAGAAATTATCATTCTCAGATGCAGCAGCCAAAGAAATAAATGTCTATACAAAAGCACTTGATGATATAGTAAATCTTACTACGGATATTTTTGATAACGGGGATATTAATGCGGCAATTAATGTAGAACCATTAGAAGAAGTAATAGATGGTCTTAATGTAGAACTTAAGAAGAGACATATTAAACGTTTAAGAAATGGCGAATGTACTATTGAATTAGGTTTTATACTTTCTGATATTATTACTAATTATGAAAGAGTTGCTGACCATTGTTCTAATATTGCAGTTGCATTAATACAGATTAATGATGATGGCTTTGATACCCATGAATATCTTGGCAAGGTCCGTAGAGAAGATAACGAAGAATTTATGAAAAAATACCATGAATATAAGAGAACTTATAATCTTCCTGTTTAAAAACGGAAAGTTCACATAAAATAAGCGGTTAAATAAAGATAATTTTTGATTTAGACAGTATTAGACTTATAAAAGTCTATAAAAAATATTGAATGAATTATTAGTTAGTTGTATAATTTTACAGGGAATATATGTATGCGTTGCTAACATATATTTCCTGTATATTTTATTATGCAACGCAGAATCGAGGAAAAAATGAGCAAAATAGATGAAGTCAGAGCTGAAATGGTTACTGCAATGAAGAATAAGGATAAGGACAGAAAGGAAGTTCTGTCATTACTATTATCAGCACTTAAAAATGTAGCTATTGATAAGAGAGCTGATTTAACTGAGGAGGAAGAAAATACTGTTGTATTAAAAGAGATAAAACAGTTAAACGAATTATTAGAGCAGACTCCGTCAGACAGAAAAGATATCATAGATTTATGCAAATACAGAATAAGTGTATTAGAAGAATTTGCACCAAAGATGCTTACAGAAGAGGAGATAAAAGCAATAATTACAGAGGTAATTAACGGACTTGGAATCACAGAGCCTAAGGCATCTGATAAAGGTAAGATTATGAAAGAGCTTATGCCAAAAGTAAAAGGAAAGGCTGATGGTAAAGTCGTAAATCAGATGGTTGCAGAAATGTTCAAATAGAACATCATATATTATCATACAATTGAAATTATATAAGAATTATTTTTATGCCAGTTTTATGAAAATAAAATTGACATATTTATAATATGACTTAAACTTTGCACATTCATATATATATTTATATTCATCTGCTTAATACAGATAATTTAATTTTATTATGAATGTGCAAAGTTTGTGTTAATAATAAATGAATGTCGCTTTGCGGAGAAATGAGGAGAAGAATGGCTTTAGAAGTTAAGAATCTTGTTAAGAAATATGGAGAGAAAACAGTTGTTAACAATATAAGTTTTCAGATGTCTGAGCCAGGTGTATATGCACTTTTAGGTACAAATGGAGCAGGAAAGACTACTACTATAAGAATGATTCTTGGTATGTTATCAAAAGATGGAGGAGAGGTTTTATGGAATGGTAAAGAATTAGATGTTATAAGCACTAATATCGGTTACCTTGCTGAGGAACGAGGACTTTATCCTAAATATTCGCTTATGGATCAGTTATTATATTTTGCTAAATTAAAAAATGTCCCTAAATCAGTTGCAAAAGAAAGAATTAAATATTGGGCTAAACGTCTTGAAGTTGAAGAATATATCTATCCAAAGCCTGCTAAGAATAAGAAGTCAAAGTCTATGAATGCAGACCAGTTATCAAAGGGTAATCAACAAAAGATTCAGCTTATGGCAGCACTTATATCGGATCCTGATTTAATAATCTTAGATGAACCTTTAAGCGGTCTTGATCCTGTGAATGCAGATTTATTTAAAACTATAATAAGAGAAGAGATTGATAAAAATAAATATCTTATTATGTCAAGTCATCAGATGGCAACTATAGAAGAATTTTGTACAGATATTACTATATTAAATCGCGGAAATGCAGTGTTACAGGGAAATCTTAATGAAATTAAGAAGAGTTACGGACGTGTAAATATGCATGTCAGATGTGAAGAAAATATAGATAATATTATAGAAAAATTTGATTTTATATCAGTTAATAAAAATGCTGAAGAATATGAGATAAAAGTAACAGGAGAAGAACAGGCTAAGAATTTCCTGGCAGAATTAGTTGAGAATAATATAACTATAATTAAATTTGAACTTCGTGAGCCTTCATTACATGAAATCTTTGTGGAAAAGGTAGGAAATGCTCATGAAGAATAGTATAAAAGGATGGAAGGATATATTTTCATTTACATTTATCCAGGGTATAAAGGCTAAATCCATAATTATTTCAACTGCAATTATGTGTGTGATTATAATAGCAGGTGTACCGATTGCCAGTCTTATAAGTAGTAAAAGTGAAACAAAAAAAACATCTATTGAAGAAGTATGTATCGCAGATATGACAGGCATAAAAATAGCTAAAGATTTTGATATACTTAAAAATGTAAAAAATGATGATGAAACCGAAAATATGTACTCGAAAATAAAATATACTGAATTAGATTCACAGAAATTAAACATTGATGAGAATACAGGACTTAAGGATATATATAAATTTGACAAGGATTCTAAGAAGGTTTACTTACAGATTACATATCTAGAAGATAGCTTTGATATAGAAGTAATCTATGATGGAAAAGGAAAGTTAGAATCTGAAGATGTTAATAATTATAGTGATTTTATTAAAGACAATTTTCAAAAAATTCTTATGAAGAATATGAGCGTTGCTGATAAAGACATAGAAATTGTTAATTCAGTAAATACAATTAATTATTGCAATATTGATTCAGTAAAAGATGAAAATAATAATACAGATGCTTCATTAAATGAGTCTGATGATAAGTTAAATTCAGATAAACTGGAAGATGACAATTCTTCAAGTAATGCAGACGGAAAACACAGCAAAGGAAAATATAATATTTTATATACAATGCTAATGGCAACATTATTTATACTTACATTTTGTGGTGAAAGAATTGCGATGTCTATAATTACTGAAAAATCCTCAAAGGTAATGGAATATCTGATGACATCAATTAAACCTATGGCTATAGTTGTAGGAAAGGTTCTTGCAAATCTTTTAATTATTGGTGTACAGGTTGGACTTATAGCTATCTCATTTATAACAGCGATATTTGTTAATACATCGATTACAGGAGAGAAGCTTCCTGAAAGTCTGAGAAATATATTAAGCAGAAATAATTTTGATAGTGCGAATGTATTAACAATTCTTGTAAGCATAATTCTGTTAATCGGAGGAATTATTCTATTCAGCCTTATTGCCGCACTTGCGGGAGCTTCTGTAAGTAAGATGGAGGAAATGAGTGAGGGCATAAAAATGTTTACATTTGTTCTTGTAATAGGTGCATACATAGCGTTATTTGTATTAACAAGTAATACGTATGAAAAGGCTTCAGTAGTTAAATATGTCACAATGTTAGTTCCACTAACCTCAGTATTTTTGACACCAGGAGCTTTATTGACCGGATATCTGTCAGCCGGCTTAGGCGTCATTGCGTTGTTAGTTATGATTATTTCTAATGTTTTACTTGTCAGATTTGTTGCAGATGTATATGAAAGTATGATTTATTACAATGGAACGCATTTGAAATTGAAAGATATAGTAGGTATTTCTAAGCAGAACAGAAATGGCAGCAAAAGGAGGGCTGAGTAGATGAAAAAAGGAATGTTTACAGGCTGGAAAGATGTGTTAAATTTTACATTTATACAGAATACTAAAACTAAAACTTTTAAAACTTCACTTATTGGAATTGCTGCATTGATATTTATTATATTCTTTGGCGCAAATGTCATTATGGGATATATGTCTGATAAAGGTGATAAGAAAAAAGCTAATGTTGTCAATAGAGCAGATAATATATGGATTATTAACGAGGTTGAAATTAATAACGAATTATTAGAAGAATTTAAAGAAGCAGATGATTATGTAAAAGATTCTGATATTGTTGTATATAGTGATAAAAAGATTTTAGAAGTAGTAGAAGACATAGAGGATAGCACGATAGTTATTAATGTGTATAAAGGTGAAGAGAACGAAGATAAAAATGTAGAATATATGTTAGATGTATATGCCACGAAAGATTTATCTAAGAAAAATGTTAAGAAAGTGGCTAAAGCATTTTCAAAATATTTTGATGATATAAAGTATAATTTAACCTCTCTTAATCCTGATGTTATGCATATTGTGACCAGTGATTACACAGTATATTCTGTTGATGTTAATGAGAAAGAAGAGTCGTTTGGAGTTATAATTGCTAAAATATTTGTACCTATGATATTTGTGCTTTTAATTTATTTTATGATATTAATGTATGGACAGAGTATCAGCAAGGCTCTTATTATAGAGAAGAACTCTAAATTAATGGAGATGTTACTGACTTCTATTAAGCCACACGCAATTGTATTAGGAAAGATACTGGCAATGTATCTGAATGCAATTATGCAGATGGGAATATGGATTATATCAGCTGTGGCAGGATTTATAGTTGGAGACAGAGTTGCTAAGAATATGTTTAATAGCTATGATAATTCAATAATTAAGGTTATTAATCTGATAAGGGCAGATTCATCATCCGCATTCTCGGTAAGTGCAATAATCATAGGAATAGCAGCAATGTTTATCGGCTTCTTACTATATTGTGTATTTGTTGCACTTGTAGCATCTAATATTACGAAAGCAGAAGAACTTGCAAATGGAATGAGTGTATTTCAGATGGTTACGATAGCAGGCTTCTTAGGTGCATATATGCTTCCGCTATTACAGGCAGACAGTCCTATTGTGGATATATTAAGATATGTTCCGGTAACATCACCATTTATGATAACATCAGATGTGATTATCGGTAATATAGGAATTATCGGTGCAATTGTATCTGTATTTATTATGATTGCTATAACAGTAGTTATGATTATAATGACAGGTAAAAATTATAAAAAGAAAGTCTTTTAATTATTTATAAAAAATGATAAACTATAAAACGAATGGCTATTTATAAAACAATGGCTAATGATTTGAAAATATTTCCTTAATGGATTTTAATGGAAATAAACAGCATTTTGGAGGCTTTGCAGATGCGAATTACTTATCATTTGTTATCGAATAAAGGAAGTAGAAAGATAAACGAAGACAGAGTCGGAAGTTATGTTAAGGATGAAGAATACTGTTTTGCATTGGCTGATGGGCTTGGTGGCCATGATAAAGGCGAGGTTGCATCTAAGATAGCAGTTGAAACATGCATAGATTTGTTTAAAGAAGATGGCTTTAATGAATTCTATATACGTAATGCATTTGAAGAAAGCCAGGAAAATATACTTAACAGACAGATAAGAGATATGAAACCTGATGATTATAAGACTACATTGGTTTTATTATGTATCAAAAATGGATATATCAACTGGGGACATATCGGAGACTCAAGATTATATTTTTTCAAAAAGAATAAATTAATTTTACATACATTAGACCACAGTGTTCCACAGATGTTAGTTAACATCGGAGAGATAGAAGATAAAGATATCAGAAATCATCCGGACAGAAGCAGGCTGTTAAGTGTAATGGGAATCGAATGGGAGAGACCTAAGTATGAGATTGCTGAGCCTGTGGAAGATGAAAAGAGAATGGCATTTTTAATGGCTACTGACGGCTTCTGGGAACTTATTAATGAAGAAGAAATGATAAAATGTCTAAAGAAGGCACATGACGTACATGAGTGGGTTAATTCAATGGAGAGGATAGTTGTCAAAAATGGTAAAAATAAAGATATGGATAACTATTCCGCCATTGGTGTGTGGATTAAATAGATGTTTGAATAAAGTATGAGAATAAATGCTTGAAAGATTGTTAATTAAGAAAAATTAAGTTAAAAAAGTTAGAAGTAATATTGCAAGTAATATTAATCAATGATATACTAAATCTAGTCGAATTATATAAATTTCTGCAAGAAATGGGAGGCGTAGTTTTATGAGCAAAATTAATCCAGATTATTTATGCCCTGGTTGTATGGCGGTTTTAGATGAACCGGATTTACCTTGTCCTTTATGTGGATTTGATAAGAATACATATGCAGCATCTCCACGTAGTTTAAAACCATTTACAAAGTTAAATGGTAAATACCTGGTAGGTAAAGTAATAGGTGAAGGTGGATTTGGAATTACATATATTGGCTTTAATATGGAAACAGATTTACCAGTAGCAATTAAAGAATATTTTCCGTCAGAATTAGCAACAAGAGATTCATCACAGGGAAATACAATTAATGTATTCTCTGGTGAAGCTAAGGACTTATACAGAGAAGGATTAGAGAAATATTTAAGAGAAGCAAGAAATCTTTCAATGTTCTCTGATCTTCCGGGTATTGTTACTGTTAAAGATTTCTTCTATGAGAATGAGACAGCATACATAATTATGGAATACATAAATGGTATGACACTTAAGCAGTATCTGACAAAAGTCGGTGGAAGAATGAAGCAGAATGAAGTAATCAAGATGATGAAACCTGTTCTTGAATCTATGAATAAGATACATGAAGTAGGTATTATCCACAGAGATATAAGTCCTGATAATATTATGATTACAAGAAATAAACAGATAAAGCTTACAGACTTTGGCGCGGCAAGAGTGTTCGATACAGAAGATAATAAGAGTATAACAGTTGTACTTAAACGTGGTTATGCTCCGGAAGAACAGTACAGAGCTAAAGGTAATCAGGGACCTTGGACAGATGTATATGCATTATGTGCAACAATGTATAGAATGATTACAGGTGTAACTCCACAGGAAGCACTTGAGAGAATTATAGAAGATAATGTTGAACCTATATCTAAATATGATCCAAACGTATGGCCTGAGACAGAATATGCGATAATGAAAGGTTTGTCATTACGTGCACAGGACAGATTCCAGACAGTCAACGAGTTAATTGATGCATTATATTATAGTGTATTAGAGAAAGATGAAAATGGTAAGCCATATCTTGTGGTTACTAAAGAAAATGTACCGGAACCACAGCCAGTAGCACCTGCACAGAATCCGGCACAGGAAGATGAATTTGATTCTAAGCCAATTGTTGTAAGTATTGGAAGAACGACAGCAGAAGAATTTGCAGCACAGATGCAGGCAGAACAGTCTGTAGAGCCTGAACCTGTAGTAACACCACAACCACAGGTGACATCTTCGCAGTCTGTAGAGTCCGAACCTGTAGTAACACCACAACCACAGGTGACATCTTCACAGTCTGTAGAACCTGAACGACCAGTAGCACCACAACCACAGGTGACAGAGAGACCAGCACCACAAGGACAGGTAGTACGACCACAGGTAACAGAGAGACCAATACCACAAGGACAGATAGCCCAGTCACAGTCTGCTGTATTACAAGGACAGAAGTCACAAACTGAAGAATTACAACTACAAGAGGTATCTGCACCACCTAGGTCACAGGAGAAGAAAGGAGGTTTCTTCAAATCGACATTCAAGAAACTTGTTAAATTACAGTTAGGTAAAGTCAGATTTGAAGATACTGTTACAGAACTTAATGTAGAGCATATGGATGTTGGAAATATTCAAGTGCTTAAGGAATGTTATGGACTTAAGAAACTTGTTTTAAATAATAATATGCTTGATGATTTATCGCCTATTTCTGAATGTAGTAAGTTAGAGTATCTGGCTCTTAGAAATACATTAGTTGGTGATTTATCACCAATATCAAACTGTACAAATCTTAAATATCTGGATTTGTGGGGAACTAGAGTTACAGACTTACATGATTTATATTCGCTTACGAAGTTAACATATCTGTGTGTTAAAAATACAGATATAAGAGAAGCACAGGTAGAAGATTTTAAGAAGCATATTCCAGATTGTGTAGTAGAATTTTAGATGTAATCAATTAGTCCTAGGATATTTATGTGTCTTAGGACTATTGTTTATATAGCATATTAAATGCTGATACATTTTAAAGAGGAAAAGAAAAAGGAGAAAAGAGAGAAATGACAATGTTCAAGGAGATTAAAAAAAGAGCAACAAGAAATGCGATTTTGACACTTATATTTTGTATAGTAGCAGGTGGCTTTTTATTTGTATGCTTTGGTAAAGATGCACTTACATATTTAAAAGGTGCAACTGATATCACAGAGGCTTCGGTCGCAAAGATTAAGGATACAGATTATGCAGAGATTACACTTGACAAATATAATCTATACGGTTGTTACTCTGAACAGTATTCTAAAAGCGGAAGTTCGCAAACAGTATCTGATTACTATTATCTTGTAGTAGTTGGGGATGATAATGATATGAGATTTATGGGCGTAAAAGTCAAAACAAAGAATCGTTCAAAATTAAAGAAAATCGAAGAAGAATATACAGCTATGGATAATGGCGAAGATACAGGTACGACAACTACTTTGAAGATTAAAGGTAAATTAACTAAAATGGAAAGTAAGCCATATGTACATTTTAAGCAGACAATATCACAATCATATGACTTTTCATACAGTGAACTTGACAGTGTTACATTAAACTTAATGGTCGTAGATGGAACTGTTAATGTTGGAGAATTGGTATTCTGTCTGGCTGGTGTTGTTATTATCTTAGTTGGTATAATAACAATGATTATTGCTGCATCAGGAGTTACAGTTAACAAGTTTAAGAATGAATTAGAATCAAGGGGTCCTGGATATATTGATTATGTTGAACAGGATTTCATTAACGCAGTTAAGTTTACTAAGACAGTAAGAATTGGTAGAGAATTCACATTCTTAATTAAAGGTACCAAATGTGTAATGATTCCTAATAATGAAATAGTATGGGCATATCCTGTTAAGACAACACATAGAACAAATGGTATCAAAACAGGTTCTACACATTCAGTTAAATTATTAAATAATCGTAAGAAAGCATTTATATTACCTGCTGATAATGCAGACCAGGCAAATGATATTATTGATTTATATGCAAATATGACAGATACAATTGTTTTAGGATATGATGATGGATTAAACGGATTGTTTGCAAGAAACTTTGATGAATTCCTTAATATAGCATATAAGAACCATATATATGGTGACAAGAATAATCAATATGCAAATGATAATTACAATAATTATGATAATGGTAATTATGACAATGTAAATAATGGCAATAATAATTATGATAATGTAAATAATTATAATAATAATTATGACAATGCAAATAATGGCAATAATAATTATGATAATACAAATAATACTACTATTTAAAGAAAAGAGGATATATGGTTAATAATCAGATTAACGACATAAAAAAAGAAATCAGTAAAGCTATAGTAGGTAAAGAGAATATTATTGACAAAGTTCTTGCAGCGATTTTTGCAGGAGGACATGTATTACTAGAAGATGTGCCGGGAGTGGGTAAAACCACTCTCGCTCTTGCATTTGCCAAGACACTTTCATTAGAATATAAGAGGATACAGTTTACACCTGATGTATTACCATCAGATGTGGTTGGTTTCTCAATGTTTAATAAGAAGATAAATGACTTCGAATTCAGAGAGGGTGCGGCAATGTGTAATATTCTGTTGGCAGATGAGATTAACAGAACATCACCTAAGACACAGGCAGCTCTCTTAGAGGTTATGGAGGAGGGGAAGGTGACAGTTGACGGTACAACACATTATCTTCCTGATCCGTTCTTTGTAATAGCTACACAGAATCCTATGGGATATGTCGGAACACAGAAGCTTCCTGAATCCCAGCTTGACAGATTTATGATTAAAATGTCTATGGGATATCCTGATGAGAAAAGCGAAATAGATATCTATAACGGCAGAAGTTATTCGGCATTAGATGAGGTCAGGAAAGTTATTTCTTCAGAGGATATAGTTAATATCAGAAAGACAGTAGAAAATGTTCATATCGATGAGAAATTAATGGAGTATCTTGTTAGGATAGTGAGATTATCAAGAGAGAATCAATATGTTTCATTAGGCATAAGCCCAAGAGGTGGTATTGCATTAGTTAAAATGTCTAAGAGTACAGCATATATGAATGGAAGAGATTATGTTATACCGGAAGATATTCTAGAATGTATAGATTCTGTTGCAGAGCATCGTCTTGTTCTTAATTCCAAGGCGAAAGCAAATGGTTATACTGAGCAGGATATTATTAACGATTTAAAAGATAGAATAGCAGTACCATAGATAAAAGGAGAATATTAAATAATATGTGGTTTGCAAGAATTAATTATTTGACATTAATAATACTTATAATAGTTGGAATGTTATTTTATAACAATTATGCATTATTATTTATGCTTATTTTGTTATTAGTATTACCGGTAATATCTTATTTTATTGCGAGATTTAATAAGGATAAAATATCGGTAGATATATATACAGACAAAACGTCAGTCGGAAAGAATTCATCCGTTGGCGTTTGTTTTTCTGTAAATAATAAATCAATTCTATCTATGGAGAACTTCACATTAGTTGTAAAGATATATAATGCATTTTACGGAAATGAGAAGACCTATGAGATAATTATTCCGGCAGCTTCTTATAGTGAGCGTAAGGCAATTCTTACTATAGAGAATAAATACTGTGGAAGAATGGTTGTATCACTAGAAGAAATCATAGGCTATGACTTATTTGGAATGTATAGGTTTAAAAAATCCTTTAATAAGACGAAAGAAGTAATGGTAATGCCATATGGAGCGATGGAGATAGAAAATCTTCCACTTTCACTTCAGGGCAAATCAGATGATGAAGAACTTCAGTTTAAGAAAGGCGATGATGTTTCACAGATTTCACAGATTAGAAACTATATCCCAGGTGATAAATTGCAGAATATTCATTGGAAATTAAGTGCCAAAGCCGAGGAACTTCAGGTTAAAGATTTCAGTATGCCTTATTCTGATGATGTAATATTACTCATAGAATTATATTCAGATAAGGATAATCCGGATATATTTGATGAATTAATCGAAAAATTATTTGCAATATCCGTATATATTATTAAGCAGGGAAGAAAATTCTATATATCTTGGTATGATAAAATGAGTGAGGACTTCTATAAGAAAGAGATAAATAATGATGACGAACTTATGGAGGCCATAATAGATTTATATTATGCAGAAATATCAGATACAGATGGCAGAAGTTATGAAATATATGAAAGAATATATGGACTTGATAAAAGCACAGTTATATATCTTTCTGATAAAGCCGGCAAACCAAAGGATGGTAGTGAAATAGATATTAATTCAGAAAGGGTGGTGCTTACATGTCTAAATTAGATTGGAATTTTCTATTCAAACCTATAGTTCAAAAAAAGAACAAAAAGGACGATGAACAGATAAAGAAAACAGGAATAGAGATTATAGAAGCACCAAAACTTGATGAAAATAAGAAGATATATTTCATTCTTACTAATGCACTAATTAATTTTCTTGTGGTAACCGGAACAACTGGTTCATTTGTAAAACCTTTTGGTATAAAATGCTATATGCCGGTTATATGGGTGGTTTCGCTGATTATTGCTATATTTATGGCATTTTTGTATTATAATATGCTCGCTAAGACTTTGGGATATTTCATATCTTTAGTAGCATTTATATATGGTATATTTAATCTTAAATACATGATAAAAGGTGGTTTTGGTTATATTTCTAATAAGCTTATGGCATTTTTTGAAAAGGAATTAGATCTTCCTGTAGAAAGAAGTTATAACGTATATGGATATAGTGAGAAAATATCTGTTACAGTTTGTATGATATTCATAATATTTGCGATAATGTTGTTGTTTAATATGGTTATATCGGAGATTAAAGGTTTTGTCTTTATATTTCTTGCGACATTTCCTGTAATGCAGATGGGAATGTATTTTAACCAGAAGGCGGATATGCTGTATTTTACAATATATATATCAGGCTTATTAGGCTTATTTTTCCTTAGAAATTCAAGACATTATCATATGGAATATAAGAAGAAAAAGGGATATAAGCAGATAAACAGAAAGAATAAGGTCATATATGATTATACTAATGACGGCAAGAATTCTCTTAGTTTTGTATTGGTACTTGCAGCTTTAATAATTGGGATAACCCTGGTTGGTGGAGCTGCATTTCCACAAAGGGAATATCATACTAATTCTGACTATGATAGCTGGAGAGAAGATACGAAAGATTTCACCAAACAGCTTATTATGGTTGGTTTCTGGGGAATGATAAGTCCTAATGGTGGAAGTGCAGGAGGAGTCGGTAGAAACAGACTTGGACAGTCAAAGTATGTAAGATTAGACTATGAAACGGATTTAATTCTTAGGATGCCTGTGTATAAAGATGAAGAAAGCACATACCTTAAGTCATTTATCGGGACATTCTATCGTGATGAATACTGGGAAATGATTTCTGAGAATAAAGAGAATAAAATCAAGTTAGAAGATTATGGGCTGACATCTGATGACATTGTAGAATTACAGAGTGAGATAATAAGCAAATGTAATTTGTATTCGGGATATAGGGCATTTATTAAAAGAACTAAGGACATGGAGGTTATAAATGTAGCAGCTTCTCCACAATTTATGTATGTTCCTTATAATGATTTTACATTGAATCTGTATGATAATGTTATAAATGATGATGAATATATCGGCAGACACAGAATTAATAGAAGGATGATTATACGATCATTTCCGTTTGGTAATAATATTAATATTGATGAATTCAGAAATTATATAAGAAATTATATGGATATTATTAAGACGAATATATCGGCTATAACGCAAGAAGGCAGAGAACTTACAACAGAAGAAAGTGAACAGGATAATATCATTAAAACTGAAGAGAAGTATTCTGAATATGTTCATAATATGTATATGGATGTTCCAAAGAAAAATGAGAAAGTCATAGCAGAATTCTGTGAAAAATATGGTCTTAATAAAGATTCAGAAAATATAACGGAAAAACTTAAAGAGATATTTCAGACGGATTATACCTATACATTAATGCCTGGAATTACACCAAAAGATAAGGAGTTTGTGAATTATTTCCTTACTAAGCAGAAGAAAGGTTATTGTACTTATTTTGCTACTTCAGCAACTCTGATATTCAGATATCTTGGAATTCCGGCAAGATATGTAGGCGGTTATGTATTACAGGATGTGGATTATCTTAGCGGAGTTTCTGTAAGTGATAATATGTTTGATAAAGATTTTACTAATCAGACTGGCGGAGATATATATGAGTATGAAATTAATGACAGCCAGGCTCATGCGTGGGTTGAAATCTATATTAATGGTTTTGGATGGATACCTGTAGAAGTTACTCCATCATTAGATGAAGATATGGAAGAGCCTAAACAGGATAATAATAACAATATAGCGGATTTTTTAGCCAATCAGGTATTTACGAAAAAGACATTTGATGCGGTTAAGAATACAACTGTAAGTATGATTTATATTGCAATAACAGGTGTCAGTCTGTCATTTGTAATCTATATCTGTACAGGCATGTGTGTGAGAAACAGAAGAAGAAATAACAAAAATGTCATAAAGCAATATCATTATTTGTGTATGGTAACTAAATTTATAGGATTAAATAAAGCTGACGAAGAATCTTATGCTTCATTTGGAAAAAGGATTATAGAAAAGAATATATCTGATGCAGACAGTGTTAACAGAATCAATGAGATACTTGAAAAAGATAAATTCAGTCGTAATAATATAAGTAATGAAGAAATTAAAGAATTCAATGATATTGTTATAAGAATATCTGAAAATGTATATATGAAACTAAGCTGGTATAAAAAACTATTATTCAGATATATAAAATGGTTATAAAAGCTACTTGTAATTAAGTGGTAAATGGTGTTATACTAATATTAGGTATAGACAACTGTCATATATTATAAAAGTTGTAATTCAATCGTTTTGTACAGGTGAAACGATTAAAAATAAAATATAATAATGGAGGTATGCATATGAGTTACTTTCTTGGAACAAATTCTAATTCAATAAGTATGTTGTTTTCTGGTATGTCAGGAAATGCAGGAAATTTAACAGGTAATATGATTTCAGATTATTATAGTATTAGAAATGGAAGCTATAAGAAGTTACTTACATCATATTATAATAAGTTAAATGCAGCTGATGATAAGACAAACAGTAATAAGACATCTGCCTCAACAAATATTTCTATAGATTCTAATGCAAAGCTATCACAGATTAGCAGTGTGAGCAGTAAACTTCAGGAGAGTTCGACTAATCTGCTTGCTAAAGGTTCTACATCATTATTTAAGACATCGGAAGTTAAAGATGAAAATGGTAATGTAACTAAAGAATATGATATGGACAAGATTTACAAGGGTGTCAAAGAATTTGTAGATAATTATAATTCGGTACTTTCGAAGGCTTCTACATCTAAGGTTAATTCCATCAGTAAAGCTGTAGCTAATATGGCTTCATCAGGTAAGGTTAATTCTAACCTTTTGAAATCAGTAGGAATTACAGTTAATGATAATAATACATTAAGTGTAGATGAGAAGAAATTAAAAGAAGCAGATGTATCAACACTAAAGATATTATTCAATACATCAGGTTCATATGGATATTACATAGGAACAAAGGCTTCAGAGATAAATGCTACAGCGAAATTCGAGGCATCTAAGACGAATACATATACCCGCACAGGTTCATATTCATCATATGTATCTACAGGTAATTTATATAATTCATTTTATTAAGAAATACAATTAGCTATTAAGGAGACAGAAAAGAGCAATGACTAAGATAAGAACACGTTTTGCACCAAGCCCAACAGGAAGAATGCATGTAGGAAATTTAAGAACAGCACTTTATGAATTTCTTATTGCAAAGCATGAAGGAGGAGACTTCATTTTAAGAATTGAAGATACTGACCAGGAGAGATTTGTTGAGGGTGCATTAGACATTATATACAGAACATTAGAGAAGACAGGCCTTGTACATGATGAGGGACCTGATAAAGATGGCGGTTATGGTCCGTATGTCCAGAGTGAGAGACAGGCAAGTGGAATGTATCTTAAATATGCTAAACAATTGGTAGAGAAAGGTGAGGCATATTATTGTTTCTGTACAGAAGAGAGATTACAGACACTTAAACAGACTATAGGCGATAAAGAGATTATTGTATATGATAAGCATTGTCTGTCATTGTCTAAAGAAGAGATAGAAGAGAACCTTAAGAAAGGTATGCCATATGTTATAAGACAGAACAATCCTAAAGAGGGAACTACTACATTTGTAGATGATATATATGGCGAAATTACAGTAGATAATTCGGAGTTAGATGATATGATTCTTATTAAATCAGACGGATATCCAACATACAATTTTGCTAATGTTATAGATGACCATTTGATGAATATTACTCACGTTGTACGTGGAAATGAATATATATCATCGTCACCAAAATATCAAAGATTATATGAAGCATTTGGCTGGGAGCCACCTAAATATGTACATTTACCATTGATTACAGATGAGAATCATAAGAAATTAAGTAAGAGATGTGGACATTCTTCATTTGAAGATTTAATCGAACAGGGTTTTGTAGCTGAAGCAGTAGTTAACTATATAGCACTTTTGGGCTGGAGTCCTGAAGATAATACAGAGATAATGTCGCTTGACGAATTAATTAAGAAATTCGATTATCATCATATTAATAAATCACCTGCCGTATTCGACATTGTTAAATTAAAATGGATGAATGGCGAATATATTAAGGCAATGGATAATGAGAAGTTCTATGAACTTGCTATGCCATATATTAAAAAGGTGATTACTAAAGATTTAGATTTAAAGAAGATATTAGATTTAGTTAAGACAAGAATAGAAATCTTACCTGACTTAGAAGAACAGGTAGACTTCTTCGAAGAATTACCGGATTATGATATAGCGATGTATACTCATAAGAAGATGAAGACTAATTCGGAGAATTCTTTAGAAGTCTTAAAGGAGATGTTACCTATTCTAGAGAACCATAATGATTACTCTATAGATTCATTACATGATTTAATTATGAAATATATAGCTGACAAGGGAATTAAGAATGGTCAGGGTTTATGGCCACTTAGAACAGCAGTTTCAGGTAAACAGATGACTCCTGGTGGTGCATTTGAGATTATGGAGATTCTTGGTAAAGACGAATCAATAAGAAGAATAAAAGTAGGAATTGAGAAACTTGAACAGGCAGTTTAGTGAAGCACAGAGTAAGGCAATCAGACATTATACAGGTCCGAGCTTAGTATTAGCCGGACCTGGTTCTGGTAAAACGACAGTAATTACTCACAGAACGAAAAATTTAATAGAAGAATATGGAGTTAATCCGGCAAATATCTTAGTTATTACATTTACTAAGGCATCGGCAATTGAAATGCAGGAAAGGTTCGAGAAACTTATGGACGGAGTAAGATTACCCGTTTCATTTGGAACTTTTCATGCAATTTTTTTTAGAATTTTGAAATATGCATACAATTATTCGGCACATAATATCATAAGGGAAGAGGACAGATTCAGACTTATTAAGGAACTAATAGAAAGAGAAGAATTAGAGATTGAAGATGAGAATGAATTTGTCAGGTCAATAATGGCAGAGATAGGCAATGTCAAAGGCGATATGATAGACATTAATAATTATTATTCTGCAAACTGCAGCGACCAGATATTTAGAAAGATTTATAATAAATATGAAGAAAAATTAAGAAATAGAAATATGGTAGATTTCGATGATATGCTTATAATGTGTTATGAATTGTTTAAAGCAAGGCCGGATATCTTATCAGCATGGCAGAAAAAATATAAGTACATACTTATAGATGAATTTCAGGATATCAACCGGGTGCAGTATGAAGTGATGAAGATGTTAGCTGCTCCTGAAGATAATCTCTTTATTGTCGGTGATGATGACCAGTCAATATACAGATTCAGAGGTGCAAGACCTGAGATAATGCTTAATTTCGAGAAGGATTATGAAACGGCGGTTAAAATCGTATTAGACGAGAATTACCGCTCAACCGGAGCTGTTATTAAAGATGCACAAAGCCTTATTAAGAATAATAAGAAGAGATTTGATAAGAATATAAAGGCAGTACGTGACATCGGAACTCCGGTGAAATATATGGAATTCAAGTCGGTTGTCGAAGAGAACAGCTATATTATAGAGGATATTCTGAAACATATACAGAGAGGTGGAAGATATTCAGATATTGCAATCCTATTCAGAACTAACATAGGTCCACGTTTTCTGATAGATAAATTAATGGAATATAACGTACCATTTCATATGAAAGATGCGATGCCTAATATTTATGATCATTTTATAGCTAAAGATATAATAAGCTATATTAATATTGCATTAGGCGAAAATAGTCGTGAAAATTACTTAAGAATAATTAACAGACCTAAGAGATATATTTCAAGAGAAGCACTTAAAAATGAAGAGATATCATTAGATAGTTTAAAGCATTTCTATAGTGATAAAACGTGGATGGTCGAAAGATTAGAGAAGCTGGAATTCGATTTAGTAATGTTAAGAAGAATGTCACCATATTCGGCGATTAATTATATAAGACAGGGCATAAGATATGATGAATATTTAGCAGAATATGCAGAACTTAGAAGAATGAAAGTGGAGGACCTCTATGAAATAATTAATGAAATCGCAGAGGCAGCCAAAGAATATGATACCTATGATAAATGGTTTAAGCACATTGAGGATTATGCTAAGGAATTAGAGAAACAGTCAAATAAGAATTCTAAAACAGATAATGCGGTGGAGTTATGCACGATGCATAGTTCAAAAGGACTTGAATATAAAATTGTATATATCATTGATGCAGTCGAGGGAGTTACGCCTCACAGTAAGGCTACATTAGATGAAGATATTGAAGAGGAAAGACGACTGTTCTACGTGGCTGCCACGAGGGCGAAGGATTATCTTAATGTATTCTGGATTAAGGAAAGATTTAATAAACCTGTGGATATATCACGATTTGTAAGTGAAATGATGCTTGATTATGATGATATATGTGAAGGCAGAAAAGTTTATCACAGGAAATATGGTGATGGAGTAATTAAGACAATTGAAGATGGAAAGGCAGTTATCTATTTTAGTAAATATAGAAAAGAATTTGTTTTTAATATAGAATTTGCATTTGGAAACAAAATTATACAATTAAAATAATGAAGTAAATGCTAATTAAACAGCTAAAGGTCTAAAGAATGTATCTTATGACTTAAAATATGGAAGATTGATTAGATTTTTGACAAAAATCAGTTGACTTATTATTAAAATCATATAAAATATTTATGTACAAATTACAAAAGCATATGGAAGGAGAACATTTGTGGTTACGAATAACGGTGGCGAAAGTCGCAACAAAGGCACTAAGAATAATGGAGATGGAAAGGAAAGAGGAACAAGTTATCGTAATGGTGAGAAAAAAGACTATAAGTCATATAACAAGGGACCTAGAGATGACGACAGAAGAAATGTAAGGAATAATAATGATAACAAAGGTCCAAGAGATGGCAAGAAAGATTATAGAGACAATAAGAACGGCGGTAATGACAGAGGACAGAGGAACTCTTTCAAGAACAATGATTCCAGACAGAATAACAAATTCGGAGGAAACAAATCTTATAAGAAGAATTTTGGTGACAGGAATTATGGAAATCCATATGATAAAGATAGTGATGAAGATTCAAGACCTCAAAGAAGGCCAAGCGCTAATAAAGATAACAAGATAAAAGAGCAGCAGCCGGATAAGATAGAGATAATTAATAGAATTGAGAAAGAGAAAAAGGCAATGCAGAAAAAACAGGCAGAGAGAAAGAACAACAAACCTGTAAGACAGCAGACAAGACCTAAGAGAACTAATAATATTGATTGGACAAGAGCATATGAAAATGATTCATATGATGATGACGATTTAGATATGTATTTATAAAAAAGACATAACGATAAGTGGTATTTACAAGTGAACTTGCGATACCACTTATTGTGTACGTCTGATGAATATACAATTATGATATGTAAGAAATATATAGTCTATAGCAATGTATGGATAGTATAAGTTTAAAACTATGTATTTTTGAATGTGTAATGTAACAATGGAAAGTTGACAGATAAGGAGCAGCATATGATAAACAATGAAGTAAGGAGTAATATTCAAAAGTATGGTCAGGAACATTTGCTGAAATATTATGATACTTTATCTACTAAAGAGAGAAGTATATATGATGAGCAGTTGAATAACCTGAACTTTGGATATCTTGACATAAATAGAGAAAATAAAAATGAGAAAAAAGAAACTCACTATGAACCTATACAGGCCCTCAGAAAAGATGATATCAATAAAGATAGAGAACAGTTTGAGAAAATTGGAATTGATGCAATTAAGAATTGTAAAGTCGGTGCTGTGCTATTAGCTGGAGGGCAGGGAACACGTCTGGGTTTTGATAAGCCTAAGGGAATGTTCAATATTGGTATAACTAAGGAATTATACATATTTGAAAGACTTATAAGAAATCTTTTGGATGTAGTAGAGAAAACAGGAAGTTATATACCATTATTTGTAATGACTAGTGAGAAGAACGATTCTGATACCAGACAGTTTTTTAAAGAGAAGAACTATTTCGGATATGATAAGAATTTTGTATACTTTTTCGTTCAGGATATGGCACCAAGTATCAGCTATGATGGAAAATTCCTTATGGAAGACAGATATAAGTTGGCACTTTCACCTAATGGTAATGGTGGATGGTTTTCATCTATGGTATCATCAGGCTTATTAGATAAGATGAATAAGATGGGAATAGAGTGGCTTAATGTGTTCTCGGTTGACAATGTGTTACAGAGAATAGCTGATCCTATATTTATTGGTGCTACCATATTATCAGGTTGTCCTGCGGGTGCAAAAGTAGTAAAGAAATCAAAACCTGATGAGAGAGTCGGTGTTATGTGTAAAGAAAATGGTAAGCCATCAATTGTGGAATACTATGAGCTTACACCAGAGATGATGGAAGCAAGAGATGCATACGGAGAACCAGCGTATAATTATGGTGTGATACTTAATTATCTGTTCAGGGTTAAGAATCTGATAGATATTAATAATAATAAATTAGTCAATCATATAGTAGAGAAGAAGATACCTTATATCAATGAGAAAGGTGAAATTGTTAATCCCGAAGAACCTAATGGATACAAGTTTGAGACATTGATTTTAGATATGATAAATATGCTTGATGACTGTCTTGTGTTCGAAGTGGAAAGACAGAAAGAATTCGCACCTGTTAAGAATAAAGAGGGTGTTGACTCGATTGATACAGCGAGAGAATTATTGAAACTCAATGGAGTAGAGATATAATTAAATCGCACAGAAATGGAGATTAAGAATGAAGAAGATAATAGAATTAATCAATGACGAATTTGTCAAAGCATTTGATGAGTGCGGATATGATGTGAAATATGCTAAGGTAACTATTTCAAACAGACCTGATTTATGTGAATATCAGTGTAATGGTGCTATGGCAGCTGCTAAAGCATATAAAAAAGCACCGATAATGATAGCTAATGAAATCGTTGAAAAACTTTCAGGTAATAATATATTTAGTGAAATAAATGCGGTTATGCCGGGTTTTATTAACTTTAATATAAGTGAAGAATTTGTGGCCGGATATATTGATAAGATGAAGAATGATGAGATGTTTGGATGCAATAAGACAGATAATCCTAAGAAGATAATAATTGACTATGGTGGAGCGAATGTTGCAAAGCCTTTACATGTAGGTCATCTACGTTCAGCAGTTATTGGTGAAAGTATTAAGAGAATGACAAGCTATCTCGGGAATGATGTCGTAGGTGATGTTCATCTTGGTGACTGGGGACTTCAGATGGGCCTGATTATTGTTGAACTTAGATTAAGAAAGCCTGACCTTGTATATTTTGATGAGAATTATACAGGAGAATATCCTGAAGAACCACCATTTACAATTTCAGAATTAGAAGATATTTACCCTTGTGCTAATGCTAAATCTAAGGAAGATGAGGCATTCAAGGAAGAAGCAAGACAGGCTACATTTGAATTACAGAATGGTAATAAAGGTTATCATGCAATATGGAATCATATAATAAATGTTTCGATAAAAGATTTAAAGAAGAATTATGATAATCTAGATGTCCATTTTGAATTATGGAAGAAAGAAAGCGATGCACAGCCATATATTCCTGATATGATTAAATATATGAAAGATAATAATTATACAAGAATAAGTGAGGGTGCTTTAGTGGTTGATGTTAAAGAAGATACAGATACTAAAGAGATACCACCTTGTATGATTCTTAAATCTAATGGTGCAACGCTGTATAATACAACAGATTTGGCAACAATCGTTGAGAGAATGAAATTATTTAACCCTGATCACATAATCTATGTAGTAGATAAACGACAGGAGTTATATTTCGAACAGGTATTTCGCTGTGCAAGAAAGACTAAACTTGTTAGTGATAGTACAGAATTAACCTTCCAGGGCTTTGGTACAATGAATGGCAAAGACGGTAAGCCATTTAAGACCCGTGACGGCGGTGTTATGCGTCTTGAGAATCTTATTAAGGAAATTAATGATGCTGTATATGATAAGATAATGGAGAATCGTTCTGTATCAGAAGAAGAAGCAAGACAGACAGCTAAGATAGTTGGTTTATCAGCACTTAAATATGGTGATTTATCTAATCAGGCATCTAAAGATTATATATTTGATATTGAGAGATTTACTTCATTCGAGGGAAATACAGGTCCATATATTCTGTATACAATTGTTAGAATTAAGTCTATACTTAATAAATATGCAGAGAATTCTACAGTAAGCCATAACAAGATTCTTACAGCATTAAATGCGAGTGAGAAAGAGCTTATGCTTGTATTATCTAAATATAATGATGTAATTGAAAATGCGGTTTCGGAACTTGCACCACATAAGATATGTGCATATATCTATGAACTTTCAAATGCATTTAATAAATTCTACCATGAGACAAAGATACTTACATGTGAAGATGAAGAAAGAAAATCAGGCTATATTAATCTTATAAGTCTTTCTAAAGAGATACTTGAAAAGAGCATTGATTTGCTTGGATTCTCTGCACCTGACAGAATGTAATTTGTAATCGAAAAATTCGCTTGTAATTTGTAGAGTTTCGAAGTTTAAAAATTACGCTTTGTGACAATCTTAAAGACAATAAAAATTAAAGAGTTTCGTATTATTTTCTGATTAAATAATACGAAACTCTTTTCAAGTTCTAATATACAATATTATATCAGGTAAAATTTTAAGACGATATCTTAGATGTCAAAATATTAAGAAGCAGTAGTTTCTTTGTTAGAAGTAGTTTCATCTGAAGAAGTAGTTTCATCAGAAGCAGTAGTTTCATCAGAAGAAGTCTCATCAGTTGATTCTTCAGCCTCTTTCCATGCCTTTGAAATCTCTTTCTCAGAAAGGCTGTATGTAGTTGGTTCTGTATTAGCTGGCTCTTTATAAATGTAATCTTTATATATTGAATAACCAAAGAAACCTACGAATGCTACAATAACTAGAGTTGTTATGATAGTTCTTAAGACTTTCTCTCTTTTCTGCTTAGCAAGCATTTTCTTTCTGTTAGATTTCTCTTTTTTATATTGTTCTACTTTCTGCTGACTCATTTTTCATAAATCCTTTCTATCAATGTTTTATTATAGGGTACTTACAAAACAGTATAATAAATATATATTTTGCTTTCACTTCATAAATAATAAGAGATTAAAATGCAAAACACATTAACTTTATCTATTATATAACAAAATATGAAAATAATAAACAATAAAATACAAAATATAAAAAATATTTAGTATTTTATTTAGAAAATGCTATTAAATCAATATGATTTTTGTGTAAATTATATAAAAACAGGAAAAAATTCGTTGACATAAAGGCGGGTGTGTACTATATTATTTATGTATAGAAAAGTTCGTGAATAGTTAAGCCATTATTGGCAATTGCAGGATATTTGTTTGTATTTAGGACACTTATCTTAATCGTTCTTTTTTATAAAAAAATACTATAGAAATGGGGATACATGTAGATGGTAAAAAGTTTTGTACAGATTCTAAATATTGGATTTGGTATTATTAATAATACACAGCCTATTGAGGATAAGAATCCTGAAGTGATTATGGAAAAGGTATTAGCAATGGATGATCCGGCTCGTGATATTAGAATAATCGGATTTAGAACATATGATATGGATACTGATACCGGTGTGATGAGTAACCAGAGTGGAATCTATTACTTAGAAGGTGAAGAATTTACATATCCAAAAGTTGACCCAGAGATTACAGCATTTATGAAGAATGCAGGAATTGACTATGAAAAGGGTCAGCAGCTTATTAAGATTAAGAAACCTAATGTTTTAGTTTATCCATTCAATGCTAACGATGTAATTCTTGATACAGCCGCTGTTCTTATTAAGATGAAGATTAAGAAAGAAGAAGAGCGTAAGATTAGATTAGAAGAAGAAATCGTAACATATAAGAATAGTCTTGTTGAAGAGATGAAGAAAGCAGCTGAATATATTGAAAATAACCAGTTCAATACTATTCCGCTTGTTGACACAGGAGATAATTCTAAGGCACTTAACTTATTAGGTGATAAAGGTAACTTCCAGAAACATATTGAACATATGAGAAATATTCGTGTTGAGATAATGGCTATCGACAAGTTCTTAAGAGAGAATCAGATTTAATTAACAGAATTAAAAAATTAAATAAGAATTTACATACATATGGCAGGTTGCATAAGCACCTGCCATAGTGTGTTTTTATATAGTTTAGAAAATATATGTAAATGCTAACTGGCTTAAATATACAGCAAACATTGAGAATACTGCAACGACAACAAGACTTTTCTCTTTATAAGCTAAGAATAATGCCACAACAGTACCACAGATAGAGCTTGCAACGGAATTAGTAGATGTGAAGATATCAGGAAATGTAAGTGCTGCTAATACTGCATATGGTACATAATATAAAAATGATTTTAAATATGTTGATTTAATCTCTTTTCTAAAAACAGCCATTGGAAGAACCCTTGGTAAATATGTTACTAAAGCCATTAATCCGACGGCAATCAGTGTTCTCGTCATTTTATCACCCTAAGTATATTACTAAATATGTGTAATATATATATCCTTTCGTTAGAAATAAAAATAATCTGTTATAATTTATACTTGTTATATATTTGATTTGCGTTAATTTATATTTGCGTTAATTTATATTTGTATTAATTCAATGATTGTATCAATTTTATATATGCATTACCTTGTATTTTCTTCGGAAACCGGAAATAAAAATGCTCCGATAGCAGAAGATATGACTGTTGCAATAATAATGCTGAAACCATAGGAAATAAAGCTGAATATAGGAATGTATCTTATAATACATACAATTGCAATTGACATTATGACAATTGTTAATACCGGTTTTGATTTCTTAGATGGTGGAATTATTATAGCGATGAACATAGCATATAATGCAATTCCCATAGCACCCTTAAGACTTGGAGGAAGAAGACTTGATGCACATGCACCTAAGAGTGTTCCTAATGTCCAGCCCCAAAATGGTCCTGTAATAAGTCCATACATATATGAAGCTGATAATGCCTTAGGTTCAGTGGCAGCAAGGGCAAAAGTCTCATCAGTTATACCAAAACTAAAAATAAGCCTATGTAATATTGAAGTTTTTTTCTCGACTTTCTGTGAAAGAGAGAGTGACATCAGAAAATATCGCAGATTAATAATAAATGTATTAAGTGTGATTTCTAATAAGGTTCCACCATGAATAATCAGATTAGTTCCAGCAAGCTGACCTGAACTTGTGAGGTTTGTTACCGAAATCAGGACTGCTAACCAGATAGGGAGCCCTCCATTTACAGCCATAAAACCAAATGAAAAAGACACCGGTATATATCCCATGGCAATAGGAATACCTTTTTTAAAACCATATTTAAAATCTGATAGTTTATTATTGTTCATAATAATCCTCATTTCTGAGCGACTTGTTGCGAAGGGGCGGTGAGAAATTCGCGTAGGCGATTTCTCATCTGCCCCAAAAAGCTATTTGCTTTCGCTCTGAAACAAATAGCCGTGTAAAAAAATAATCGCATCAGCATTATTTTTTTACACTATCCTCATTTCTTTTGTAATATTAAACAAAACATAGAGATTATAACATTGCATTATTTAAAAATCAAATAATATTGAAAAAATATATCGAATGAAGTATTATTTAATATATTAAGTTCAAACAAAGAATAATAAAAATAATTGGAGAAAAATGTGAACGAAAAAGATATCAGATTTAAAAATATAATTATGGCATTTTGTCCACCGATAATATATTTATTTATAACAATGTTTGTTGAAGTGGTAGCAGATATAATAATATTTGTCAGACAGGCGAAAAGCACATCTAACAGTAACAGTTTTATATCATCATATAAATTTATGGATAATATAACGAATAATCTTGATAAATATTCATATCTGATTACATTTATTTCAGCAGCAATAGCAATATTTGTTTTTGGATATTATTATTTCAGACATAAAAATACTTATGAAGCTTATAAGTTATCTAAAGTATTTACAAGTCTTAAAGTAAACGATTATTTCAATCTTGTAATAATCGGAGCAATTGGAAGCGTAGGCCTTTCGAGATTCGTATCAATGCTTCCGCTTGATAATATAATAGGCAATTATGAGAATACCAGTAATGCATTATTATCAGGAAATATTATATTACAGATTGTGTCACTTGGAATTGTGGTTCCGATAGCAGAAGAATTAATCTATAGAGGACTTTTGTTTAACGGATTAACAAAGGTTATCGATGCAAAATATGCAATATTTGTAGCATCACTTGTATTTGGAGTATTCCATTATAATCTGTTGCAGGGAACATATACATTTCTATTATCGCTTATACTTATATGTGTATATATGAGATATAAATGTATTCTGGCACCGATAATTATTCATGCGTGTGCAAATATAGTTGCGGTAATATCAAGTTACTTTGGCATCTCAAGCTTTTTAAATAGAAATATATGGATATATCTGCTTATAATGGTAGTAGAATTGGTCATTGGAGTTATTAGTTTTGAAGTGATTATGAAAGAAGATTTGAAGTAAAAACAGAAAAAATACAAAAAAAATAAAAAATTTAAAAAAGTTATTGACAAATATCTCTAAAATGGTTATACTATCCTAGCAAGTTCGATACAGGATAAGGCAACGGGATCTTAGCTCAGCTGGGAGAGCATCTGCCTTACAAGCAGAGGGTCACAGGTTCGAGCCCTGTAGGTCCCATCACTTTTAGAATGTATCTGACATATATGGCGGAATAGCTCAGTTGGCTAGAGCACACGGTTCATACCCGTGGTGTCATGGGTTCAAATCCCTTTTCCGCTACTGAATTTAAACCGGAACTTATTGTTCCGGTTTTTTTGTATAATATTATGTAAAAATATAAAGTAGCTTTCTTATTTATAAATTATATGATATATTATTCGATAGAAAATTACTTAAATGAAATATATAATTACATATTAAAGAAGTATAAAAGTTACTTCAGAACGGAGGATATATGCGAGTTGGTTTAGGATATGATGTTCATAGATTAGTTGAAGATAGAAAACTTATACTTGGTGGAGTAGAGATACCTTATGAAAAAGGTCTGCTCGGACATTCAGATGCAGATGTGCTATTACATGCCATAATGGATGCGTTATTAGGTGCAGCTGCACTTGGAGACATTGGTAAGCATTTCCCTGATTCAGATGAAAGATATAAGGGAATATCAAGTATTAAATTATTAGAAGAGGTTGGAAAATTATTAGATGAGCATCTCTACGTGATAAATAATATTGATGCAACAGTTATAGCACAAAGACCAAAGGTAGGTCCTTACAGAGAACAGATGATTAAAAATATTGCAAATGCACTTAAAATTGATGAAAATCTTATAAATGTTAAGGCAACAACAGAAGAGGGACTTGGTTTTACCGGAAATGGCGAGGGAATATCATCACAGGCAATTGCATCAATAAGCCTTGCAACAGAGCAGTCTTATGGAGCACTTAACTGTGGTGGCTGTGGAAGTTGTACAGCCAGATAGACAATATAATATTGGACAATAAATTTAATAGAAAATAAATCCGGTATATGATTGATATACAAATATAAATAAAAATTGAATAAAAATTCATAAAATACAATCTGAAATTAAAAAATGCAATACACAATTAATATGAATAAGTGTGTTGCAAGGAAATAATTAATGTGATAATCTATACATTATTGTGAAATAGAGGCGAAAGGAGTTCTAATCAGAATGAAAATTTATAATACATTGACAAGACGAAAAGAAGAATTTGTACCGATAGAAGAGGGAAAAGTCAGAATGTATGTATGTGGTCCGACAGTATATAACCTTATTCATATTGGTAATGCAAGACCTATGATTGTATTTGATACAGTCAGAAGATATATGGAATATGCAGGATATCAGGTAAATTATGTAACAAACTTCACAGACGTAGATGATAAGATAATTAAAACGGCAATTGAAGAAAATGTTACTGCTGATGAGATATCTAAGAGATATATTGCTGAATGCAAAAAAGATATGAAAGCATTAAATGTTAAAGAGGCAACAAAGCATCCGCTTGCAACAGAAGAAATTCAGGGAATGATTGAGATGATAAGCAAACTTATTGAAAAAGGATATGCTTATGATTCAAACGGAACAGTCTATTACAGAACAAGAAAGTTCAAAGATTATGGTAAGCTTTCTAAGAAAAATATAGATGACCTGGAGGCAGGCCACAGAGAGATAAAAGTTGCAGGTGAAGAGAATAAGGAAGATCCGCTTGATTTTGTATTATGGAAACCTAAGAAAGATGGAGAACCATATTGGGAATCACCATGGAGCGAGGGCAGACCAGGCTGGCATATAGAGTGCTCAGTTATGGCTAAAAAATATCTTGGAGACCAGATAGATATCCATGCAGGTGGAGAAGATTTAATCTTCCCTCATCATGAAAATGAAATTGCACAGAGTGAGGCAGCTAATGGTGTTGAATTTTCAAGATATTGGATGCATAATGGTTTCTTAAATATTGATAATAAGAAAATGTCAAAATCACTTGGTAATTTCTTCACAGTAAGAGATATAAGCAAGAAATATGATTTACAGGTATTAAGATTCTTTATGTTAAGTGCTCACTACAGAAGTCCTATTAACTTCAGTGCAGAACTTATGGAAGCTGCTAAGAACGGATTAGAAAGAATTCTTACAGCAGTAAGTAACTTAAAGCATATGGAAGAAAATCTTTCACTTGAAAGCATTACTCCTAAGGAAGAGGAAAATATCACTAAGGCAGATGAATTTACAGAGAAATTCAAAAAAGCCATGGAAGATGATTTCAATACAGCAGATGCAATTTCAGCAATATTTGAGCTTGTTAAATTTGCAAATACTACAATTAACGAGAATTCATCTAAAGAGTATGCAAAGAAATTAAAAGAATTAATTGTTACATTATCAGACGTACTGGGCATAATTGCCGAAAAAGAAGAAAGCATTGATGATGAAATAGAAAAACTTATTGAAGAACGTCAGACTGCACGTAAAGAGAAGAATTTCGCAAGAGCAGATGAGATAAGAGCATTACTTCTTGATAAAGGTATTGTGTTAGAGGATACAAGAGAAGGCGTAAAATGGAAGAGAGTTTAGAATTATTCGGTATAATTAAAAAAGGAATGGGCATAAGAGATATTGATTTAGTCGATTATTCACCTTTAGTATTAGCATATATCGGTGATTCTATCTATGAGATTATTGTAAGAACCTGTGTAGTAACTAAGGGTAATACCCAGGTTAACAAGCTTCATAAGAAGAGCAGCAGTTATGTTAATGCACATTCCCAGGCAGTGATAATTATGTCGTTAATGGATAAATTAACCGATGAAGAAATAAGGATATATAAGCGTGGAAGAAATGCAAAGTCAGTAACGATGGCTAAAAATGCAACCATATCCGATTATAAGAAAGCGACCGGTTTTGAGGCTCTTATGGGTTATCTGTATCTTAATAATGAAACAGACAGAATGTTAGAGCTTATGAAAAGCGGACTGGATTATTTAGAGAAGAATGAAAAATAGCAGGAATGGAGAAGAATGTGCCTGCAGAATGGAGAAAGTGTGAGATACGAAGAACTTACAATAGAGGGCAGAAATGCTGTAATTGAGGCTTTCAGAGCAGGAAAAACTATTGATAAAGTGTTTATACTTGACGGATGTCATGATGGCCCGATTAATACAATTACAAGAGAAGCGAGAAATCATAATACAATTATCAGTTATGTGGTAAAAGAAAGATTAGATCAGATGTCGCATACTGGCAAACATCAGGGTGTAATTGCGATAGCGGCCGCTTATGAATATGCGACAGTAGAAGATATCCTTGATAATGCCAAAGAGAAAGGCGAAGCACCATTTATATTTATTCTAGACAATATAGAAGATCCACATAATCTTGGAGCTATTATAAGAACAGCTAATTTAGCAGGAGCTCATGGCATAATTATACCTAAGAGAAGAGCAGTAGGACTTACAGCAACAGTTGCAAGAACTTCGGCAGGAGCAATTAACTACACACCTGTAGCTAAAGTTACCAACATTTCTAATACTATCGAGGAACTTAAGAAAGAAGGAATGTGGTTCGTATGTGCAGATATGGACGGAGAATTAATGTATAATCTTGACCTTAAAGGGCCGATAGGCTTAGTGATTGGCAATGAAGGTGAGGGCGTAAGTCGTCTTGTAAAGGAAAAATGTGATTTTACTGCAACAATTCCTATGAAAGGTGATATAGATTCATTAAATGCATCAGTAGCAGCAGGCGTACTTGCATATGAAATTGTAAGACAGAGAATGTTATAATTTTAATAAGTGGCAGAATGGAGACGGAAATGGATTATTCGGTTATGACGGACGAGAAACTCATAGAGTTATCAAGAGATGGTAAGGATGAGGTTATAGATTATCTTCTTGATAAATATAAAGGTCTGGTAAGACGTAAAGCCAGAACAATGTTCTTAGTCGGCGGCGATACGGATGACCTGATTCAGGAGGGAATGATAGGTCTGTATAAAGCTGTAAGAGATTATGATGTCAGAAAAGAAGCGTCATTTCTGACATTTGCCAATCTCTGCATTGACAGACAGATTTATTCAGCCATAAATGCTTCAAACCGTAAAAAGCACAGTCCGTTAAATAGTTATATTTCATTTCCTCTGTTAAATTTTTTAAATGACAATGTTACGAACGAATTATATATGGATAAACAGAATGTTAATCACAGGAATCCGGAAGATTTATATATTGACAGGGAAAATGTTCTTCATATTGAGCATATGTTAGAGAAAGAATTAAGTGCATTTGAATACGAAGTATTAAAAATGTATATAGACGGAGCAGATTATATAGAGATAGCTGAAAGAATGGATAAGAAACCGAAATCAATCGATAATGCCATACAGAGAATAAAGAAAAAGGTTAAATTTATAAAGTCGTTTTAAATATTGCTTGTTAAATAATTAATCATCTGATATAATATCAATGTTTGTAATATATATGCTGCCTTGGCTCAGTCGGTAGAGCGTCGCCTTGGTAAGGCGGAGGTCGGCGGTTCAAGTCCGCTAGGCAGCTTTTTATAATTGTGAGAATAGGGTAAGCAGAAGTTATCTGCTTACCCTAAAATTTATTTTACAGATAAATATTTATTAAAAAAGAATCTATTATGTAGATGGATATTCGTTATATAAGGAAAATTCATTATATAGATGTAAAGATTATATGCTATCCGTAATTTATGATTATGATTGCAATGTATAATTAAAAATGGTATCATAACTATATTATTTTAATGGTTTTATGGAATGACGGGCAGTAGAAAGGGTGAAATCAGATGGATAGAGATAAATCGTTAAAGAATAAAGAGTATAAACTGCTAGAAGTCGGCAGATGCGAGAATTGTGGCGGGATACTTAAAGATGCCGGAGTTGGAATATATGTGTGTTCACAATGCGGACATGAGACATTATCTCCGTTTGGCAAAGTTAAAAAATATATACAGGAAAATGGCCCTGATAATGCATATAATATTTCACAGGGAACAGGAGTACCTGTCAGCAGAATAGATAAATTCCTAAGAGAAGGCAGAATTGAGATACCTGATGGCTCTGATTGTTACATAACCTGCGAGATGTGTGGAACAGATATAAGATACGGAAGATATTGTCCAACATGTGCAACAAAGCTTAAAAAGGAGTTATCTAGTGCATTAATTGCCACAGAGATAGGAGAAGTTCCTAAGAAGAGCGGTAAAATGCGTTATATGAGTTTGGATGAAAGAAAATTATCGAATAAAGATACAAGAAAAAGATAAAGGCGCGATAGTATAGAAAGTTATGAATAAAAAACAGGAAACAAAAAGGAAAAGTGAAAATGAGTAACAAAGAAGATTATAATGATGACAATGAGTATAAATTTGACAATATAGAGGTTGACAAAGATACTCATAAAAAGGTAAAGAAAAAAGGCGGAGCAGGTGTGAAAATATATTCTGTTCTGATAACATTACTTGCCGGTGCATTGGCAGGAACGACATTTTTCTATTACAGAAGAAGTAATAATGAGAAAAAGGAAGTTGATACATATGCAAGAATAGAAGAAAGTGGAAATAATGAAGTTAAATCAATAGTAAAAGATTATATGGAGAATGGAAAAGGAACAATGGCAATGCTTAGAGAACTTTTTCCAGAAAATATAGTTGTATATGCTTCTAATAAATATTCATTTTTACCGGTTGCCGATAACGTACCTAAAAATGATATTGACAACAAGAATATTAACAATCTTGAGAATGGTGAAATTGAGTATTTAAAGAATGATAAAGTTGTATCACATAAAGGTATAGATGTATCAAAATATCAGGGAGAAATCGACTGGGAGAAAGTTGCAGCAGATGGTGTGGAATTTGCGATGATTAGAATAGGATACCGTGGATATGGTTCAGGAGCACTTGTTTTAGATGAGACTGCACTTAATAATCTGGAAGGTGCAACTAAAGCAGGAATAAAAGTTGGTGTATATTTCTTCTCACAGGCAATATCTGTTAAGGAAGCTAAAGAAGAAGCTGAATTTGTAATGGAGAACATAAAGAAATACAAGATTACATATCCTGTAGTATTTGATACAGAAGATGTATTAAATGAAGATGCCAGAACAGAGGGACTTACATCAGAAGAACTCACACAGATAGCGATAGCATTTTGCAATGAAATAAGTAATGGTGGCTACATTCCGGCGATTTATGCGAATTTAAGATGGTATGCACTTTCTTTAGATATGTCACAGTTAGGAGAATATGATAAGTGGTATGCTTATTATGATAAAGAATTTTATTTTCCATACAAAATTAATATATGGCAGTATACGGAGAATGGTTCTGTAGACGGAATAACAGGAAATGTTGATATGAATATCAGTTTCAAAGATTATGAGTAAAGAGGAAAGGTACGGTATGCAAATGCGCAGGGATAGAGCTCAGGCAATGGTAATAAGAAAAGACAGTATATTAATGGTAAAACATAGACTTGGAGGCAGAACTTTTTATTGCCTGCCGGGTGGAGGAGTTGAAAAAGACGAAACATATGAGCAGGCGGCTCTTAGGGAGTTAGAAGAAGAAAGTTGTGTAAAAGGTAAAATAGTCAGAAAATTGTCTGTGCAGTTTAAACCTGATAACAAAGGTGAGGTGCATACATATCTAATTGAAATTTCCGAGGAGGAGGTGCCGAAGCCGGGAACTGATCCAGAATTAAGTAAAGAGGAGCAGACTATAATTGGTGTGGAATGGCTTACACTCGATAAAATAGGCGAAGTAGACAGAGCATATCTCTGGGCTTCAGGACTTAACAGGATTGATTCATTCCATAAAGAACTTCTTAAAATGGAAAATAAGATATACAAATAAAGCAAGATAAACTAATAAGCTTGTGAATTGTATAGAACAAAATAATTAATTAAATAAGATTCAGATAATTTGATATCTGAATTAAAATAAAAAGGAAAGGACACTTTGGTGTAAAAGGTTAGAAAAATGCCAGAAATAATAAATTTGGTAATAACAGTTGTTATGATAGTAGTTTGTTATAACTTAGCGAAGAAGAATAATATGTCGGCAGCATTTGCACTCTTAGGACTCTTTGGAATTGTAGGTGCAGTTGCTCTTATCTTGATTATTAAATTCTCAGGAAACAATTCAAACCTTAAAGATGGTAATAATTACAATAATCCAAATGGCGGCTATAATGGAGATAACTACAATAATGTAAATAATGGTTATAACAGAAATAACTACAATAATCCAAATGGTGGTTATAATTCAAACAATTATAACAATGGAAACAACGGTTATAATGCAAATAATTATAACAATGCGAATAATGGTTATAACAGAAATAACTACAATGCAAATAATTCATATAATGATGGTGGTTATGCAAGTCAGAATGGTGGATATTCATCTTCTGATGAGGATAAGTTTAAGAAATGTCCTAAATGTGGTGCAAAAATAGAAAAATACGCCTCATTTTGTACATACTGTGGCAAAGAACTTTAGGATATTTATAAAAATATAAGATAATAATTAAAAATTTATAGAAAATAATTTGTGGAAAATTAGAAAAAATTGTAGACTAATTTGAAGATTTGTGAGAAAATAAAAATATAGTGCGATGTGATATTACATATGATATGAATTGCACCAATGAAGATTACTTACTTGAAAGGAGTTCTATAATGATTTACACACAGGAAGTTCAAAACATGTGTCCGGTTGCCAAAGGCGCAAAACATGAACCGGCTCCAATTCCAGAAGAAGGAAAATGGGTACATTCTAAAAAAATCGAAGATATCTCAGGTTTTACACATGGTGTAGGCTGGTGTGCACCACAGCAGGGTGCTTGCAAGCTTTCATTAAATGTTAAGAATGGTATTATCGAGGAAGCATTAATAGAGACAATTGGTTGTTCAGGAATGACACATTCAGCTGCTATGGCTGCTGAAATTTTACAGGGTAAAACAATTCTTGAAGCATTAAATACAGACCTTGTTTGTGATGCTATTAATACAGCTATGAGAGAATTATTCTTACAGATTGTTTACGGACGTACACAGAGTGCATTCTCTGATGATGGTCTTGCAATCGGTGCCGGTCTTGAAGATTTAGGAAAAGGTCTTCGTTCACAGGTTGGTACAATGTATGCAACAAAAGAAAAAGGTGTTCGTTACCTTGAAATGGCTGAAGGTTATGTAACAGGTATTGCCCTTGATGCAGATAACGAAGTTATCGGATATCAGTTCGTTTCACTTGGAAAAATGACAGACTTTATCAAAAAAGGCGATGATCCTAACACAGCTTGGGAGAAAGCTAAAGGTCAGTATGGCCGTGTAGCTGATGCAGTTAAGATTATTGATCCAAGAAAAGAATAGGAAAGGAGACGGACAAAATGGCATTATTTGAATCATATGAAAGAAGAATTGATCAGATTAATTCTGTATTAAATAGTTATGGAATCAGCTCAATTGAAGAAGCTGAGAAAATTACAAAAGATGCTGGCTTAGATGTATATGAACAGGTTAAGAAAATTCAGCCAATCTGTTTTGAAAATGCATGTTGGGCATATACAGTAGGCGCAGCTATCGCAATTAAAAAAGGTTGCAGAAAAGCAGCAGATGCAGCAGCAGCAATCGGAGAAGGTCTTCAGGCTTTCTGTATTCCAGGTTCAGTTGCAGACCACAGAAAAGTAGGTCTTGGACATGGTAACTTAGGAAAAATGTTACTTGAAGAAGAAACAGAATGTTTCTGCTTCTTAGCAGGTCACGAATCATTTGCAGCAGCAGAGGGTGCTATCGGTATCGCTGAGAAAGCTAATAAGGTTCGTAAGCAGCCTTTAAGAGTTATCTTAAATGGTCTTGGTAAAGATGCTGCACAGATTATTTCACGTATCAACGGATTCACATATGTTGAAACAAAATATGATTATAAAGCAGCTAAATTAAATATAGTATATGAAAAAGCATACTCAGACGGACTTCGTGCTACAGTAAAATGTTATGGTGCAGATGACGTTCAGGAAGGTGTTGCAATTATGCATCACGAAAATGTTGGTGTATCTATTACTGGTAACTCAACAAACCCAACACGTTTCCAGCATCCAGTAGCAGGTACTTACAAGAAAGAATGTATCGAACAGGGTAAGAAGTACTTCTCAGTAGCATCAGGTGGTGGTACAGGTAGAACACTTCACCCAGATAATATGGCAGCAGGTCCTGCTTCATATGGTATGACAGATACATTAGGACGTATGCATTCAGATGCTCAGTTCGCTGGTTCTTCATCAGTTCCTGCTCACGTAGAAATGATGGGACTTATCGGAATGGGTAATAACCCAATGGTTGGTGCTACAGTAGCAGTTGCCGTAAGTGTTGAGGAAGCCGCAACAGCAGGTAAATTCTAAAAAAGATATAAAAAAGTTATTTTAGCCAATATTATTTTGGGTAATAAAGTTAATAACAAATATATATATTGTAATGTCTTGAAAATTTTATAAACCTTCAAGCGTATGTAATATAATTACAACGCTAGAAGGTTTATTTGTATAGTAAGAGAAATTTAAGGTAAAACAAGATATATGTTAATAATTTAAGGAGGAAATGATATTGAAGATTATTAAGTGGGCGTATATTGTTTGTTATATAGTAATAGCCATATTAATTATCTATATGCAGCATAATGTCTGGAAACTATCGGCAAGAAAATATCTTTTTGTAATAATTGGTTATTTGTTATTTGCATTAATTGTGAGACTTTTGATCAAAAAAATAAATAAAAACGATTAGGGTATATTTAAATAAGGCGAAACAATATGAATGTAAGAAAAGCGGTAGGTCAATTCGGATATTGCTTAAAAAAGGCGATTTTAGTAGTATTATTGTTGTTGCTTCTGAAAATTACAGAAGAAATGAGGATTAGCGTGAAAATAATGTAGATACGGTTATTTTTCACACAGTTGTTTGTGTAACAGACAGCACAAATAGCTTTTTTCACAGAGCAAAATCTGCTTTTTTACTCGTGATTCCTCGGGCATTAAAATGTCTGCGGAATGGAGACTGATATTATATATTGCAGTAAAGATAAATACAATTTCGTTTGTCTGATTTTAGGTTGTATAATCTGGAATTTGGCGTTAGCAAAAATCCTGTAGGTGATGCACAGATTTATTCGTGCATGTTAGGTGTTTATAAGGAATTGATTGATGATTATGATGCAGAAGCAACTGCAATGTTTGATTATTATATAAATGGAGATAATTATATTGAAGAGAATAAAGAAGAACTGTATAGATATATAAATAAATTAGATGATAAATATTATGTAGGTTCAGAGAGCTATGTGTGTTATGAAAAATCGGACGAAGCATTGAGTTTATATGTAACTAATGTAAAGGATTGGGATAGTGCAATTATCGAAAAAATTTATAATAAAATTATTAAAATCAGAGATGAATGGCTCTATGATACAGGAAGTATATCAACAATATATGAAAACGATTTTAACAGCAGATTCCCTGACAATGACAATACAAAAATTACAGTAAAAGATTTAGCAGAGTATGTATCTAGAAAATATTTTTGGAACTTATATGATTATGAATAATATTTATTGGAGCTGTCGCACTAAGTATGATATGCTCCTTTTCTGTGCAAAAAAATAACTGCTAAACTTCGAAAGAATTCGGCTCTCAAGCAAAGTGAAAATCTAGTATTTGTATATAGAGGAACATAGATATATAATTTTGTCTATATTCCTCTATTCTATGTTTGTCCTATAATGCTATAACTCTACATTTAAAGGATGCAATATAATGTTAATGCTTAATTGAATTTCTGGGAGTCTTTTTGAAAATCATGATTGTATCGTATTTAAAACACATAATCATCAGCCATAAACCTAAAATACAGAAAAATAATCCGTATATAGCTACAACAATGCTTTCTGGTTTATGTGAAATAATCTCTGAATGTGTTTTTGAATCAACAAGAATTTGACAAATATCTCCAACTTGTGAATGTTCACGATCAAAAACAATTCGGTTGGTATGGGAATTTCCATTAAGATCTGTCCATTCAACATACATTAAACGTGTTCTGGATTTGCTGCGTCCCCTGCGCCCTGTTCGTCTGCCCTGATAAGCTTTTACAACTACTGCGTCAATTGCATCTGTTTTGATAAAACAATTTGATATCTCCATAATACCGCCTATTCCAAATATAAATGCTATACAGGCAATTATAAATAAACGCTTATGTTTTTTTAGATTATGTGAGTTCATTTTTATTCCTCATAAATTTGATTTTCAGCTATGCATGCCGAAACATGTTTTATATAATTTCTATCTATTTTGTAGTAAATGCTGTGAATATATTAACACGAAATTAGTTATATAACAATTAATATGTGTAAAATTATTAACAAGCCATAAATGGGATTGAGCAGATAAGCAAGACTTATTATGGCTTTAAAGTATTGCTCCAATTATAAATTCATGCTACAATCTAAATACATAGTTATTAATGAAAACATACATTGAGAGAGGTGTTTATAATAAACTCTTATTTTATAATTTTAGTAATTATATTATTTATTATTTATAATAGTCAAAAGAAACGAAAAGTATATGTTAAACAGCTTATTAAAAAGAAAAAGAGAGGTGAGAGAAGAAAAATGCCTACAGAACTTATAAAGGACTTCATTGGGAAGAATTGCTCATTCAGTATGATTGATTCGTCATTTGGTTTTACCGGAGTTATACAGGAGATACAGGATAATTGGCTGAAGGTAGAAACAAATGGAAAGATAAAGAAATTAATTAATGCAGATATGATAGTAGGAATTACAGAAGTACCTGAAAAGAAGAAAAAGACTAAATAATGAAGTAAATGTAATGCAGATGTTATCATCTGCATTTTTAAATTTGTTAACACAATTATTATATTTAATGTATAATAAGAGTTATTAAGTACAGTTGAATAATGAATGTATATAAAAATAAGAATTAACGGAGGCATAATCAATGAGAAGAAGTGACAGAGAAATAAAAGAATTTGATAAAATTGTTGAAGTAATGAGAAAATGTGATGTTTGCAGAGTAGCAATTAATGATGAGAAGTATCCATACATTTTACCACTTAATTTCGGTATGGATGTCATAGATGGAAAGATTACATTATATTTTCATGGAGCAAATGAAGGTAAGAAATACGAGTTACTTGAGAAGAATAATTATGTAAGTTTCGAAATGGATTGTGAGCATCAATTGATAACAGATGATGACAATCATAGCTGCACAATGGAGTATGAAAGTGTAATAGGCTATGGCAGGATTAAGATAATGAAAGAGGAAGAAAAGTACGATGCTTTAGTTAAGATAATGAGACAGTATCATAAAGAAGATTTTCCTTTTGGTAAAGAAGTTATACCTATGACTACACTTATGAAGTTAGAAGTTGATGAAGTGACAGGTAAAAGAAGAAAGAAAAATCCTCATAAATAATAATGGAGATAGGAATAGATATAACAATGAAAAACAATATTAGAAAAGACATAAAAACATATCATAGAAATATTAAAATGACTGTATCTTATGATGGAGCTAAATACAATGGCTGGCAGAAACAGGGAAATACTCATAATACTATTCAGGAGAAATTCGAAGAACTGTTAAGCAGAATATTAGAAGAGGATATCGAAGTAAACGCATCGGGCAGAACAGATGCCAGTGTTAATGCATTTGGACAGGTTATCAATTTTCATACACATAATCTGATAGAGATAAACGAACTTGTTAAAAAGATGAATCAATATCTGCCAAAGGATATAAGAGTTCTTACAGGCGAGCAGGTTAAAGAAAGATTTCACGCAAGACTTAATGCTACGGGAAAACATTATGTATACAGAATAGATAATGGTGAAGTTGCTAATATATTTGAAAGAAAATATATGTATCGGATAGACGAAAAGCTTAATGTTGATATGATGAAAAAGGCATGCAGAATATTAGAGGGAGAACACGATTTTGCAAGCTTCTGTGCTAATAAGAAGATGAAGAAATCTACAGTCAGAAATGTGTATAAGATAGTTCTTGAAGAGAAAAATGGCACAATAAATATGCATTTTTATGGAAATGGTTTTTTATATAATATGGTCAGAATTATGAGTGGGACAATAATTGAAGTGGGTCTTGGCAAGAGAGATGCTGAAAGTATCAGGGAATTATTCGAAGTGAAAGACAGAAGTAGGGCAGGTTTTTTAGCACCTGCAAATGCTTTGTTCTTAGCAGAAGTATTTTATGAACAGCAGATTTAATAGTGGTAAAGCAATATAATGATATAGATAATTGCAAATACACAGTAATAGTATTTAGTGGTGGCTGTTTTACAATTAATTAAGGGGAAATTTATCCAAAATGAATATCCTTTTTGGTTGACAAAATTTATAAATAAAGTTAAGATACAAGTGTGTTTTTATGCAAAATAGCACAAAATATTTATAAAAGGAGATACGAAAATGGACGGAGGAACCGGCAGCGGAAGTAAGCCCCGAGGGAATTATCCGTCGGTATAGATTCAATATCCAAAGAGCAGAGCTTGGATATTAAATGTGTACCGACGGCAGAAATCCGGGAATTACTTCCATGTAGCACATTAATAATGTGAAAATGTGAGAACAGATTCAAGTTGAGAGAGCAGGATAATATTATATGCCTACTCTGCCTTTTTGTGACTGTGTTTATCTTTAAATTGGTGAAAGGTAAGGTATAAGACACATGGAAGAGATGAGACTAGAGAAGAAGATAGAAGAATTGCTTGCTGAGAAGAAGTATTCTGAAATAAAAGAAGTATTCGCACAGATGAATGGTGCGGATATATCAGCATTATTTGAGGAAGTTCCGGAGAATAAGATACCCTTATTATTCAGACTTCTGCCTAAAGTATTAGCGGCAGAAACCTTTGTAGAAATGGAAGCCGATGCACAAAAGATGCTTATACAGGGCTTTAGTGATAATGAGTTAAAAGATGTATTTAATGAATTATATCTAGATGATGCAGTTGACATTGTTGAAGAGATGCCTGCGAATGTAGTAAAGAGAATTCTTGCCAATACTGATCCGGATACAAGAAAGATGATTAATGAAGTTCTTAAGTATCCAGATGACAGTGCAGGAAGTATTATGACTATCGAGTATGTCAGCTTAAGACTTAATATGACAGTTGAAGAGGCGATTAAGAGAATAAGACGTACAGGGGTAGATAAAGAGACAATATATACATGTTATGTTACGGATGAAAATAGAGTATTATTAGGAAACATTTCCATAAAGACACTTTTATTAGCAGATGAAAATGATGTTATTAAAGATATAATGGATACGAATTTCATTTCGGCACATACATTAGAGGATCAGGAAACAGTAGCAAATAAATTCAATAAATACGATTTACTTGCAATTCCTGTAGTTGATGATGAGAACAGACTTGTTGGTATCATAACATTCGATGATGCTATTGATGTAATGCAGGACGAGGCAACAGAGGACATTAAGAAGATGGCAGCTATTATTCCATCGGATAAGACATATTTTAAGACAACAGTATTTGAAACCTGGAAGGCAAGAATACCGTGGTTACTTTTATTAATGGTTTCTGCTACATTTACGGGAATGATTATTACATCATTTGAAGATGCGCTTGCAGCATATACAGTGCTGACAGCATATATTCCAATGCTTATGGATACCGGTGGTAATTCAGGTGGTCAGGCATCTGTTACTATAATTCGTGCATTATCACTTGAAGAGATTGAATTCTCAGACATTTTCAGGGTAATATGGAAAGAATCACGGGTTGCTATATTGTGTGGGCTTACACTTAGTATATGTAATTTTGTGAAATTATTATTATTTGACAGAGTTACGGTTCAGGTAGCACTTGTTGTATGTATTACACTTGCGGTAACCGTATTAATGGCTAAGATTATAGGTTGCACATTACCTATTCTCGCAAAGAAGATTGGATTTGATCCGGCAGTAATGGCAAGCCCGTTTATAACAACTATAGTAGATGCAATTTCATTAATTGTATATTTCAGGGTTGCATCTATATTTCTGGGGATATAATGCCTATAATAAAATATAATGATTGGAGCGGCTTTTATGGGTAAAGGTGAATTAATGGGAAAAATAATGGATACAAAGGAATTACAGAATTATCAGGATATTTTCTGTGAAGCCCAGAGGGTGTTTTTAGCATATTATGATAAATCAGGACAAAAGGTTACTATGTTGTCTGGCCGAAATGAAGAGATAAGAAATCTCTATGCATTTATTGGTAAAGAAGAATTATCAGAAATAATTGATAAAGCAGTAAGTGAAGCTGGAGACAGTACAGAGCCTGTCTGGAAAGATACTATATATGAGAATGTTAAAGTTGTAGGAATTGGTAATAACCTATACGGAAATAATGAGGGTACCTGGGCATTGGTTATTGTATATCGAGAAGATTTATATAATGATGAGAAGAATATACTTCCTACTAAGGGTCTTTATGATAAAGTTACATTTAATGGTGCTAATAGAACGATAAGACTGTTGCAGATATTTACGAAGTTATTTATTACGGCAGCTTATGATAATAACAGAACCATTATGAAATTAAATGAAATTACTGAAAAGGATTCCAGAATAACAGAAGAGTTAAAACATAAAGAAACTGTTACGAAAATTCTTGGAATTCTTGATAAAGATTTAGATATCGAGGGAATAATACAGGCGATAATTGATGCGATTGCGGATTATTTAGATATAAGTATGATAACTGTTTCTAAAGTTAGTGAAAATAGTTTGATTGAAGTAATAGGCAAATGGCATAGTGATGATTTCGGAGATTATGAGGATGTGGAAAAACGCATTCTGCCTGATATAATTCCTTATTATAATGGTGAAAGTATATTGATTATTGAGCCTGATACGGAAGATGAAGAACTTAAACAGATTTTACAGAATAATGGACTTAGAAGTCTTATATCAGTTCCTATAATAGTTGGAAAAGAGCCTGCTATATATGCAGTCTTTGCTGAGAGCAGATATGATAGATTCTGGGATTCTAATACTGTAAGATTTCTGTTTGATGTATGCAAGATGATACAGAGTTTCTTATATAAACGTATTGCGAAAAATTCATTAATAAGTTCATATGCAGCATTAAAAGAAATACTTAATAATCTTGGAAGTGGAATATTTGTAATAAATAAGCCTGATAACCGGATACTTTTCTGTAATGATACAATGATGAAGATGGCAGGCAGAGACCTGGTTGGCGAACATTGTTACGATTATTATTATGGCTGTAAGGGTGATTGTTGTAAAGAATGTATTGCTCTTAAGAATAATACATATTATATAGAAAAATATGATGAGAAGCGCCAGCGCTGGTATGACATAAAATATAATGACATTATATGGGTAGATGGAAGTGAAGTTTCACTTTGTAATATAACTGATGTCACAGATAAGAAAAACTATCAGCAAAGGATTGAGTTTCAGGCAAATAATGATTTCTTAACAGGTCTATATAACAGAATGAGATGTGAAGAAGACCTGATCTTGCTTATAAGAGAAACGGAAAAGTCGCATAAACAAGGAATAATTCTATTCATTGATTTAGATGATTTTAAGCATATTAATGATGGCTTAGGACATCAATATGGTGATGAACTTCTAAAAATGATATCAATGTCGTTCAGACAGATAAAGGAAATATCCAACAGGTGTTATCGTGTGGGCGGTGATGAATTTATCATTATTATAGAACCAGAATTTTATGACAAACGTGATAGAATCATAAGTGAGATACAAAAGATATTTGCAAGTCCATGGTACCTGGAAAATGCTGAATATTATTGCACTATGAGTATGGGAATTGTCGAATTTCCAAGTTGTGGCAAGAATGTAAATGACTTGATTAAAAAAGCGGATATTGCCATGTATGATGCTAAGAAAAATGGTAAGAACAGATACAGATATTATAGCGATGGTGAAGACGAGAATTCTTATATTAAGTTAGATATTGAGAAAAATATGCGCTCATCAGTAGCTGCAGGCTGCAAAGAATTCGAGGTCTATATTCAGCCTATTATGGATACGGCAACGGAAAAGTGTGTTGGTGGTGAGGCACTTGTACGGTGGAATAGCAATAAATTAGGTTTTATGATGCCAGGTGAATTTATTCCGCTTGCAGAACATATGGGACTAATTACCCCGATTGGTGAGTATGTATTGAAAAATTCATGTATGCTTAGTAAGAAGTGGAGTGACATGGGAATTAACCTAAGGATAAATGTCAATCTGTCGGTAGTACAGTTACTTGCCAATAACATAGTTGAAGTTATTAGTGAGGTAATTGAAGAAACACAGATTAATCCTGAAAATCTGGTTCTCGAAGTAACTGAGAGTCTGGCAATTAATGATATGGAACGTATGGAGAGAATAATCAGTGAGATTAAGAAATTAGGTGTAAAGATTGCACTTGATGATTTTGGAACAGGTTATTCTTCACTTAATTATATTAAGCAAATGGACCTAGATATTATCAAAGTTGACAGAACATTTATAAAAGATATAAGTCATGATGATTATGCACAGGCATTTGTCAAGCTGATTGCAGAATTGTCGCAGAAATTAGAAGTTCAGGTCTGTGTCGAAGGCGTAGAGGAAAAGAGCCAGTTAGATACTTTGAAGAGTATGAATATCAGTATGGTTCAGGGATATTATTATGGAAAACCTATGAAGATTGAAGAATTTGAGAAGAGATTTCTGAATATATAATATATAATTAAAGTGTTAAAAGGCAATGCATTGTACGAAACAATTCGCTTAATAGCTATTATCCTTTTTAACACTTTTCTGAAATTTGCTACAGATTGGAGATAATATGAATTTTTTTATAGCGTTATTTACGATTATGGCGTTTTTGTGCCTTGGTTATTATATTTTTGCCGCATCTTATGCAGGTGTGTCATCGGCTTTTTTGACATTTTGGCTGCTTGCGGCTATCGGCTTTGTAATTCTTACAATAATATGTGTTCTTCATAAGAAGAAATCAATTCTTCTTATGATTCCAAAGTGGCTCAGGATAGCAATATGTATAATAATTATTGTGGGAATAGCCATTTTTACCACGATGGAATGTATGATTATCAGTAAGATGAATAGCAAAGCTGCTGATGATGCAGATTATATTGTAGTTCTTGGTGCCCAGGTAAGAGGCGAAAGAATAACTAAATCATTAGCGAAAAGATTAGATGCAGCCTATGACTATCTCATAGAAAATGAGGATACTAAGGTTATATGTACAGGTGGTCAGGGAACAGGCGAGGATATATCAGAAGCTTTTGCTGAAAAACGGTATCTTATGGAAAAGGGAATTGCCGAAGACAGGATTATTATGGAAGATAAATCTACTTCTACATATGAGAACCTTAAATTTACATTAGAAATAATTGGTGATAAAGATGCTAAAATTGCTATAGTTACGAATAATTTCCACGTTTATAGGGCAGTATTACTTGGTAAATATGTTGGCTTTAAGAATGTAGATGGAATTGCAGGTGATTCAGATAACAGGCTTTTACTTAATTATATGGTAAGAGAGGGACTTGCATTATTTAAAGAATTTATTGTACGCTAAAAATTGTTGACAAAATAAATTAAGGTGTTATACTAAAACTAACTTAATAAAGTAAACACATTGAAGAGACGAGTAGGTATTACAGATGGTTCAGAGAGAGACGAGAAATGCTGTGAGCGTCTTACCGGAGTGATATTGAAGACTACCTCTGAGTGACTCCAATCCAGTCCGTTGATTACGTTATAATCATAATGAGAGATATATAAAGATATTGATTAAATTTGTTATATAATGCTTAAGTTTAATTATTGAAGCATATTAGTATATAATATAATTTAGTCATATGCTTAATTTATATATAATCAGGGTGGAACCGCGATAGTATCGTCCCTTATGATTTTGAATCATAAGGGACGTTTTTGTATTACAGATTATTTTAAAACACCCTAAGATTAAAATAAATATGTAGTGCTAAGTACACATACACTTTAATCTTACTAATCTCAAAAATACTAAAAGAATCATAAATATCAGAATGGAGGATTATCATGAAGATAACATTAAAAGATGGCTCTGTAAAAGAGTATGAAAAAGCTATGTCAGTAATTGATATAGCAAGTGACATTAGTGAGGGACTTGCAAGAGCAGCTTGTGCAGGTGAAGTAAATGGCGAAGTTGTAGATTTAAGAACAGTTGTTGATAATGATTGTGAATTGAACATTCTTACATTTAATGATGAAAAAGGTAAGGCAGCATACAGACATACAACATCACATGTACTTGCTGAAGCAGTAAAAAGAGTGTTCCCGGAAGCAAAACTTGCAATTGGTCCATCAATTGATACAGGTTTCTATTATGATTTCGAACATGAACCATTCTCAAGAGAAGACCTTGATAAAATCGAAGCAGAGATGAAGAAGGTAATTAAGGAAAATGCTGCATTAGAGAGATTCGAACTTCCAAGAGAAGAAGCTATTAAGTTAATGGAAGAAAGAAACGAACCATACAAGGTAGAACTTATTAATGATTTACCGGAAGATGCAGTTATCTCATTCTATAAACAGGGTGATTTCGTTGACTTGTGTGCAGGACCTCATCTTATGAAGACAGGTGTTATTAAAGCATTTAAGTTAATATCATCATCAGGTGCTTACTGGAGAGGTAATTCAGACAACAAGATGCTTACAAGAATTTATGGTACAGCATTTACTAAAAAGGCAGACCTTGAAGAATATCTTGCACATCTTGAAGATATTAAGAAGAGAGACCATAATAAGCTTGGCAGAGAGATGGAATTATTTACAACTGTAGATGTTATTGGTCAGGGACTTCCACTTATTATGCCAAAAGGCGAGATAATGATCCGTACGATGCAGAGATGGATTGAGGATGAGGAAGAAAAACGTGGTTATGTAAGAACAAAGACACCTCTTATGGCAAAATCTGATTTATATAAGATTTCAGGACACTGGGATCATTATAAAGATGGAATGTTTGTATTAGGTGATGAAGAAAAGGATAAGGAAGTATTTGCACTTCGTCCAATGACTTGTCCTTTCCAGTATTATGTATATAAAGCAAGTCAGAAGAGTTACAGAGATTTACCATTGAGATATGGTGAGACATCAACATTATTCAGAAATGAAGATTCTGGTGAGATGCATGGACTTACAAGAGTACGTCAGTTTACTATTTCAGAAGGACATTTAATTGTAAGACCTGACCAGATGGTTGAAGAATTTAAAGGTTGTCTTGAACTTGCCAAATATTGTCTTGAGACATTAGGTGTTGAAGAAGATGTAACATATCATTTATCAAAATGGGATCCTAATGACAGAAAGAAATATATCGGTGAGCCTGAAGTATGGGAAGAAACAGAGGGACATATAAGAAATATCTTAAATGAAATCGGTGTTGAATTTACAGAGGACGTTGGAGAGGCAGCTTTCTATGGCCCTAAAGTGGATATAAATGCTAAAAATGTATATGGTAAAGAAGATACAATGATAACAATCCAGTGGGATGCTTTACTTGCTGAACAGTTTGATATGTACTATGTTGACCAGAATGGTGAAAAAATAAGACCATATATTATTCATAGAACATCAATCGGCTGTTATGAAAGAACGCTTGCATGGTTAATCGAGAAATACGCAGGTTTATTCCCAACATGGCTTTGTCCTGAACAGGTAAGAGTATTACCTATTTCTGAAAAATATGCTGATTATGCAGCTAAGATTGAGAAAGAATTAAAAGATAATGGAATAAGATGCTCAGTTGATAACCGTTCAGAAAAGATTGGTTTCAAGATTAGAGAATCAAGACTTAACAGAGTTCCATATATGCTTGTAGTTGGACAGAAAGAAGAGGAAGAGAATAAGGTATCTGTAAGAAGCCGTTATCTTGGAGATGAGGGACAGAAAGATTTGAGTGATTTCATAGATGCAATTTCTAAGGAAATCAGAACAAAAGAGATAAGAAAGATTGAAGTAGAACAGTAAATTATAATATAATAAGTCTGCAAACCTGCGTATATGGGTTTGTAGGCTTACTTTATTAAATGTCAGAAAGAGTAGTAAAGTTTTGAAGAAAAGTGTAAGAATATTACTGATTGTCAGTTGTGTGATATTATTAGTCTGTAATGTTTCAATGCTAAAGAAATTAAAAGATGAGAAAAATAATACTAAAGCAGTAGACAACATTATTAATGATAAAAATAGTAACAGTAATAAAGGCAGTAATGGTAATAAAGACAGTAATGATAACCAGAATAATAATGACAATCAAGGCAATTCAGGAGAGATATCGAAGATGAGAATTACATTAGCCGATGGCTTTTATTATGAGCCAATATCTGATGAAATAAAACAGAGAATAACAGGTAAATCATATAAAGAAAATGATAAACTTGATTATAGTGATTTAAGATACATAAGAGTTAAATATATTGATTTCAATGGAAATGAACAGAGTGGCGAGCTGATAATGAATGTGCGTGTGGCTGATGACATTTTAGAGATATTCAAGGAACTATATGATAACAGATATCAGATAGAGAAGATGCATCTTATAGATGATTATAATGCAGATGATGAAGCTTCGATGGCAGATAACAATACATCAGCATTTAATTACAGAACCATAGATGGCACAGATACGATTTCGGACCATGGTTACGGAATTGCCATAGATATTAATCCGCTTTACAATCCTTATGTAAGAAATGGTTTTGGTGGCAGGAATATATTGCCGGTAAATGGCGGTACATATGCTGACAGAAATAAAGATTTTGCACATAAAATAGTAAGTGGTGATATCTGCTACAATGCATTTATAAGCAGAGGCTTTAAATGGGGTGGCGAATGGGATACGACTAAGGACTATCAGCACTTTTATAAAGAGATAGAATAGTAATAAGTATTTTATAAAAAGATTTATTCTATTTCACAGAGACGATGGATAAGCGAAATGGAGACAGGCTATGAAGTTAACAACTTTATGTTATATAGAAAAAAATAATAAATATCTTATGCTGCACCGGAACAAGAAAGAAAATGATTTGAGCCATAATATGTGGATAGGTGTTGGAGGACATTTCGAAGATGAGGAAACACCTGACGAGTGTCTGCTAAGGGAAGTTAAGGAAGAGACAAATCTTACACTTACTAATTATAAATTAAGAGGAATCATTACGTTCTTAAGTAATGAGGCAGAGGGCGAGTATATGTTTCTATATACTGCTAATGAATTTAATGGCGAGTTAAAAGAATGTGATGAGGGCGAATTAGAATGGATAGATAAGAAAGATTTGTTTAAACTTAATTTCTGGACAGGTGATGAGATATTTTTAAAACTTATAAGAGACGATTATCCATTATTCTCATTGAAACTAAGATATGATGGAAAGACTCTTGTAAGTGCAAATCTGGATGGAAATGAATTAGAATTATTTGATATACTTGACGATTCAGGTAATAAGACAGGTCTTGTCAGGGAAAGAAGCATAGTCCATGAATTAGGCTATATGCACAAGACAGTCCATATATGGGCAATCCGTAAGAAGAAAGATGGCTTTGACGTATTACTCCAGAAGAGAAGCGCGAATAAGGATTCATTTCCGGGATATTATGATATATCAAGTGCAGGTCATATCCATGCAGGTGACAGTTCAATCGATTCTGCAATACGTGAATTAGAAGAAGAGTTAGGAATAACTGCCACTAAGGAAGAATTGCATTTTATAGGAATTCATAAAGGTATAGAAGATACTGAATTCTATGGTAAACCATTTCGTAATCACGAATTCAGTAAAATGTATGTATATATGGAAGATATTGACACAGATAAGCTGACACTTCAGAAAGAAGAAGTGGAATCAGTAATGTGGATTGATTACGAAGAAGGAACTAAGTTAATTAAAGAGCAGAAGATTAAGAATTGTATCTTTATGGACGAATGGATTAAATTAAAAGATATGTTTACTGTGATATGAGAAAGGAGTTGTATAGAGATTATGAAAGATAATATTGGTTTAATATTAGAAGGCGGAGGAATGCGAGGTGTATATACAGCTGGCGTGTTAGATTTCTTTCTGGATAAAGAAATTGAATTTAAGAGTTGTTATGGTGTCTCAGCAGGTTCGGTTAATGCCTGCAGTTACCTGTCTAAGCAACGTGGCAGGGCATTTAGTGTAGATGTTGATTATCTTGACGATAAGAATTATGCAAGTGCATACAATCTTATTACGACAGGTAATTTCTTTGGTACGGAAATGTGTTATCATATGATTCCTGAAAAGCTTAATCCATATGATTATGAAGCATATGAGAAATTCGATGGAAAATTCTATGCAGTAGTAACGAATTGTGAAACTGGACAGCCTGAATATTTAGAAATTAAGGATATGAAAGGTCAGATAGATTTCATAAGGGCATCATGCTCATTGCCATTGATGGCGCAGATGGTTAATATCGGTGGTAAATTATATTTAGATGGTGGAATTTCTGATTCTATTCCTGTTAGAAAATCAGTTAAAGATGGTAATACTAAGAATGTAATTATTCTTACAAGAGATATTAGTTATAGAAAGAAAACTAACGAACTTATGCCTGTCATAAAGATTAAATATTCTAAATATCCTAAACTGGTAGATGCAATCAGAAAACGTCATAAATATTACAATATGACACTTGATTATATAGAGAAACAGGAGGAAAAAGGAAATGTATTTGTAATACGTCCATCTAAACCTGTCAAAATCGGCAGAATTGAGAAGAATAGGAAAAAACTGACCGAGTTATATCATCAGGGATACAATGATGCGAAGAATAGATACGAGAAATTAAAAAAATTTTTGGAAGATTAATATAAAATTGGACATACTAAAATACAGCAGAATAAAAAAGGCACTGAAATGTGAAGTTACATCAGGAGTCCTGGAAATGGAGGAATATTATGGCAATATTACATGTAACAAGCGAGAACTTTGAAAGCGAAGTATTAAAGGCAGATGGAAAAGTGTTAGTAGATTTTTGGGCTACATGGTGTGGACCATGCCAGATGCTTACACCTATAATCGAAGAATTGGCTGAGGAATTAACAGATGTCAAAGTATGCAAAATCGATGTAGACGAGGAAAGAAGCCTTGCTCTTAAATACAAAATTATGAGTATACCTACACTTGTAGTATTTGACAGAGGTGAGATTGCAAGAAAATCAGTAGGCTTCAGTTCTAAAGAGGAAATCTTAGAATTGTTAAAATAATCTTTATTAATATAAAATGCAGTTAAATGAATGTTATGCAGTAATGTAAGTATGAAAAATGAGGTGTATATGGATAAAAAAGTATATGACATAATAATTATCGGTGCAGGTACGGCAGGGTTGTCATCTGCTATATATGGAAGAAGAGCCGGAAAAAATGTACTTGTATTAGAGGGAAAATCTTATGGTGGACAGATAATTGTATCGCCGGAGGTCGAAAATTATCCGGGAATAAAGCATACTTCCGGATTTGAATTTGCAACTAGATTATTTGAGCAGGCTAAGTCGTTAGATACAGAGATATTGATGGATGAAGCAGTCAATATAGAAGTAGATGGTAGTTATAAAAAAGTTATTACTAAAGGCAGTGAATTTATCTCGAAAGCAGTCATAATAGCTTCAGGAGTAGGAAGAAGAAAATTGCATGTTGAGAATGAGGACAGATTTACAGGAGCTGGTGTATCGTATTGTGCAACGTGTGATGGAATGTTCTATAAAGGCATGGACATTATAGTTGCAGGAGGTGGAAATACGGCATTGGAAGATGCTAAATATCTGTCAGAAATCTGTAAAACAGTGTATCTTGTTCACAGAAGAGATACATTCAGGGCAGAAGCAAGTCTTATAAAAGAGGTGGAAGCAAAAGACAATATAAAGATATTATTAAAACATAATGTTATATCATTATCAGGAGGTGATGTGTTAGAAAGTGTAAAGATAGCAGATACAGTTAATGGCAAAGTGTCAGATATTGAAGTTCAGGGACTATTTGTAGCAGTCGGACAGGAACCACAGAGAGATGTATACGAAAATGTTGTTAAAACAGATGAAAACGGCTACATTGTTGCAGGGGAAGACTGCAGAACAAATGTAGAAGGAATATATGCTGCTGGTGACTGCAGAACGAAAGAAGTCCGCCAACTTATAACTGCGGCAGCAGATGGTGCGGTTGCAGCAGTAATGGCATGTAAGAAAATGTAAATGGAGGTATGCATATGTTTAGTAAATATGATAATAAAAGATTTGCATCATTTAGAAAATTATTAGGCAAAGGTGATAATAAAAATACAATTTCTGTAAATCTTACGGAAGACATGATAGATAGATTAGATAAACTGGCTAAAAAGGCATCGGTAATTTCTGGTAATAGTATTACGAGAAATGACATTATTGAAGAGGGCGTGACTATCTATGTTGAAGAATTTGAAGATTATATAAACAGTCTGTATGAGAACTATACAGATTCTAATAAGTATATTGAAGATGGAATGAAACTGCCGAATAAAACAACTGATCCTAAACTAATTGAGTCAAAAAAAACAAAATAATATAATTTAATGTATTGTAAAAAAGGTAAAAATATTGACAAATAAAAAAAGTGATAGTAAACTAAGGTCTATGTTTAAAATATATTATATATTTGGAATGGAGGAAAAAAATATGAAGAAAAAAATTTTAGCTCTTTCCATGGCCACAGTTTTAGCAATGTCAATGTTTACAGGTTGTGGTTCAAGTGCAGAGAACAAAGGAAGTAAAGACACATTAGTTCTTGGTGGTATCGGACCTATAACTGGTGAAGCAGCTATATATGGTCAGGCAGTAAAGAACGGTGCACAATTAGCTGTTGATGAGATTAATGCTAATGGTGGTGTAAATGGCATGAAATTAAAATTTACATTCCAGGATGATGAGTGTGATAGTGAGAAAACTGTCAATGCTTATAATAAAGTTAAAGATTCAGGAGCAAAGGTTATAATCGGTGCAACTACAAGTGGCTGTTCAATAGCTGTTTCTGAAAAAACACATGAAGATAAAATGTTCCAGTTAACACCATCAGGTTCTGCTGTTGATTGTGTTAAATATGATAATGTATTCAGAGTATGTTTCAACAATCCTAACCAGGGTGTTGCTTCAGCACAGTACATATCAAAGAATAAAATTGGTCAGAAGATAGCAATTATCTATGACAGTTCAGATGTTTATTCAACAGGTATCTATGAGAAATTTATTTCAGAAGCAAAGGGCCAGAACTTAGAAGTAGTTACAGAACAGGCATTTACTAAGGACACAAACACAGATTTCTCTGTACAGATTCAGAAGATTCAGGAAAGTGGAGCTGATTTGGTATTCTTACCAATCTATTATCAGCAGGCAGCTAAGATTTTATCACAGGCTGATAAAGCAGGATTAAAAGTTAAATACTTTGGTTGTGATGGTCTTGACGGACTTATTAATCAGTTAGATACAGATGTTGCATTAGCAAACGGAGTTATGTTATTAACACCATTTGCACCTGATGATAAAGATGATAAGACACAGTCATTTGTTAGTGCATATAAAGAAAAATATAATAATGAGACTCCTGTTCAGTTTGCAGCAGATGCATATGATGCAGTATATGCAGTAAAAGCAGCACTTGAGGAAGCAGGTGTTGATGATGGAACAATCAGTATTTCAGATCTCTGTGATAAGCTTACATCAGCAATGACTAAGATTGAAGTTGAAGGTGTTACAGGTAATATTACATGGTCAGCAGATGGTGAACCAACAAAAGAGCCTAAAGGTATGGTTATTGAAGATGGTTCATACAAAGCATTAGATTAATTTTAATAAGTATGAATTAAATATAAGCTGTTGTTGTAAGAAAGGACTTACTTATGGCAACAGCTTTTAATCTATTTATACGTTGATGCAGAAGGGAATGATTTAAAATGAATAGTTTTATATCCTATTTGATTAGTGGTATCGGGCTAGGCAGTATTTATGCTCTGATAGCTCTTGGATATACAATGGTATATGGTATAGCAAAAATGCTTAATTTCGCACATGGTGATGTTATTATGGTTGGCGGATATGCAGTATTTTTATCAATATCTTCTTTGAATTGTCCGGTATGGTTATCAATTATTATCGGAATAGTAGTTTGTACAGTATTAGGTGTGGTAATTGAAAGAGTGGCATACAAACCTTTAAGAAATGCTTCATCATTATCAGTATTAATTACAGCAATCGGTGTAAGTTATTTATTACAAAATCTTGTATTAAATATATTAGGTTCAAATGCAAGAACATTTAAGTCAGTTGTCTCACTTAAGACTATAGAAATTAATTCACAGTTGAAAATATCAGGTGAAGCAGTCGTAACAATTATAGTAACAGTTGTTATAATGGTTGCACTTACATTATTTATTAACAAGACCAAAACCGGTATGGCTATGCAGGCAGTATCAGAAGATAAAGGTGCTGCACAACTTATGGGTATAAATGTTAACAAGACAATATCAATTGTTTTTGCAATTGGTTCAGGACTTGCAGCAGTAGCAGGTATCTTACTTTGTTCAACATTTACACAGGTAAGCCCATATACTGGTTCGATGCCTGGTATAAAAGCGTTTATCGCAGCCGTATTTGGTGGTATAGGAAGTATACCAGGTGCAATGATAGGTGGTATCTTACTTGGAATCATAGAGAATTTAAGTAAGGCATACATATCAACACAGGTTGCAGATGCAATAGTTTTTGCTTCATTAATTATAGTTCTTATTCTGAAGCCAACAGGACTTCTTGGTAAGAAGATAAACGAGAAAGTGTAGGTGATTAAGTATGAATAAATCTAACAAAGTAAAGACATCTACAAAACAGTGCTTAATCACACTTACAATGGTTATAGTATTTTTCGTTATCTGTAATGTAATGGTAATGAATGGAATAATGGGAAGCCTGTTTGAAGGACTTTTAATTCCAATGTGTTATTATATAATACTTGCAATATCACTTAATCTGACAGTTGGAATTCTTGGTGAACTTAGCTTAGGCCATGCAGGATTTATGTGCGTAGGAGCTTATTCAGGTGCAATATTTTCTATATTAACTAAAGAAGTTATAAAATCAGATTTTGAAAGATATGTACTTGCACTTCTGATTGGCGGAATATGTGCAGGATTATTTGGTTTAATAATTGGTTTTTCGGTTTTAAGATTAAGAGGTGACTACCTTGCAATCGTTACATTGGCATTTGGTGAGATTACATATAAATTAATCCAGAACTGTTATCTTATTAAAGATAAGAACGGATTGCATTTTTCATTTTCTCAGCCTATAAGCCCACAGAAATATGATTTGGATAGTAAGGTTGAAATATTAAAAGGTGCAATGCCAGTGAGTGAAGTTCCAAAGACAGCTACACTTATTACTTCGGTTGTACTTGTACTTATAACTGTTGCAGTTGTGTATAATCTTATTGATTCAAGAGCAGGAAGAGCATTTAAAGCAGTTAGAGATAATAGTATTGCGGCTGAATCAATTGGTATTAATATTAATAAATATAAGTTAATAGTATTCTTTGTATCTGCATTCTTCGCAGGAATGGCAGGAACAATGTTTTCTCATTATCAGACACTTGATTCATCAAAATTCAATTTCAACGTATCAATTTTAATATTGGTATTTGTGGTATTAGGTGGATTAGGAAGCATAAGGGGTTCAATAATTGCTACAATAATTCTGTATGCATTACCTGAATTGCTTAGAGATTTCTACAGCTATAGAATGATTGCATATGCGATAATTCTTATTGCAATGATGATATTAACAAATAATGAGAAATGTGTATATATGAGAGAACGTATTGTATCAAAGTTATATAAGAAGAATAAGGTATCAAAAGATGCCTAAGGATTTTGCTGAATTCAATAATATAATAGATATAAACAGGTTGCTCAGGAATGGAGATTAGTATGAAAGATACGAATACTAAGACAGCTAATAAGGAAAATAACAATGATATACTGTTAGAGGTTAAGAATTTAAGTATAGCATTTGGTGGACTTAAAGCTGTAGATGATTTAAATTTGAATATTAAAAGAGGTCAGTTATATGGACTTATAGGACCAAATGGTGCAGGTAAAACCACAGTATTTAATATGCTTACAGGTGTATATAAACCAACATCAGGATATATTAAATTAGATGGTGAGAAAATAGATGGTTTATCACCTATGAACATAAATCGTAAAGGAATTGCAAGAACTTTCCAGAACATAAGATTGTTTGATAATATGTCCATAATTGATAATGTTAAATTAGGACTTAACAATAAGCAGAAATATACAGTTGCTGAAGGTATATTAAGACTTCCAAGATTCTTTAAAGAAGAGAAAAAAATGAATGAAAAAGCTATGGAATTGCTCAGGGTATTTGAACTGGATGAAGATATAAATACGTTAGCAAGTAATCTTCCATATGGTAAACAGAGGAAGTTAGAGATAGCTAGAGCATTAGCTACAGAACCAAAGCTCTTATTATTAGATGAGCCAGCAGCAGGTATGAACCCTAATGAAACAGCTGAATTAATGGAGACTATCCAGTTCGTTAGAAAAGAATATGGTGTTACAATTCTTCTTATTGAGCATGATATGAAACTCGTTTCAGGTATATGTGAAGAGATAATGGTACTCAATTTTGGCACAGAACTTGCACATGGTAAGCCAGAAGTTGTATTGAATAAACCAGAAGTTGTTACAGCATATTTAGGTGAATAGAGAGGTGGTGTTTCAATGTTAAAGATAGAAGACTTATATGTATCATATGGAATGATTAATGCCATTAAAGGTGTGTCATTTGAAGTCAATGAAGGTGAAGTTGTATCTCTTATAGGTGCCAATGGTGCTGGTAAAACTACAATTCTTCATACAATTACTGGATTATTAAAACCTAAGTCAGGTTCGGTAATGTTCGAGGGAAAAGAGCTTACAACCACACCTGCTCATGAAATTGTTAAATTAGGAATGGCACATGTACCGGAAGGAAGAAGGGTTTTTGCAGATTTATCAGTATATGATAATCTTATGTTAGGTGCATATACCAGAAAAGATAAAAATGAAATTGCAAAGACATTAGAGATGGTATATGAAAGATTCCCTCGTCTTGAAGAGAGAAAAAAACAGACAGCAGGAACACTTAGTGGTGGAGAACAGCAGATGCTTGCTATGGGAAGAGCTTTAATGTCAAAACCAAGAATTATTCTTATGGATGAACCATCAATGGGACTTTCACCATTGTTTGTTAACGAAGTTTTTGATATAATAAAGAAAATAAGTGCTAGTGGAACAACAGTATTATTAGTTGAGCAGAATGCTAAGAAAGCATTGTCAATATCTGACAGAGCATATGTTCTTGAAACAGGAAAGATTGCTCTTACAGGTAAGGCAAGTGACTTAATTAATGATGATAAGATTAAGAAAGCATACTTAGGTGAATAATAAGTTGTTAAAAGGCATTTAGGAATGGAGGGTTTTTCTATGGAGAAATATGTTATTACAATTGCCAGGGGATATGGTAGTGGAGGAAGAACCATGGGTAAGATGTTAGCCAAAGAGTTAGGTATTAACTTCTATGACAGAGAAATCTTAAGATTAGCATCAGATGACAGTGGAATAAATGAAGAATTATTTGCAAGAGCTGATGAAAAATTAAAGGGCAGCATTTTATACAAGGTAGCTAAGAATGTATATAAAGGTGAGTTGATACCACCTGACAGTGATAAATTTGTTTCAAATGATAATTTATTTAATTATCAGGCGAAGGTACTAAAAGAATTAGCACAGAAAGAATCTTATGTCGTAATTGGAAGATGTGCAGATTATATTCTAAAAGACCAGCCTAATATAATAAGAATCTTCGTTCATGCTCCAATGGAACATTGCATAGATGTAGTTGAAGATATGTCATCAATGTCGCGTAAAGAGATTGAACAGTTCATACTTAAGACAGATAAATATCGTTCAGATTATTATAATCATTATACCGGTAAAGACTGGAATGATGCGAGAAACTATGATTTATGTCTCAATACGAAAGAAATTTCTTTTGAAAAAGGTGTTGAAATAGTTAAGAGTTATATGAAGATAAGATTTAATTTGTAATTAAGACTTATTATAGTAGTAATAAAAATCAAATTATATATATTAAATTATCTGAAAAATAATGATTTAATCAGACAGTAAGATTTAGTCAGAAATGAATTCATTATATGCGGTTATAGTATATCAGTTAAAGTCGTATTAAAATTATACATAGAGAATATGATTAAGATTGATATATGGTAACCGCATTTTTTGATTATACAATGCATATACATTAATAAATGTTTTAGAAAATGTGGAGGATATGAAAATCATATAAGGATTTTCATGTAGTAAAAGATATGTTAGATATAAGGGGAACTAAGACCGAAGAAAATATTGAGAAGGAAATATGTGAAAAAGCGAAGTTATCTGTCAGATTAAGACTCTATGGCAGACAGGCAGAAAAAGATGGCTATAAATATATTGCAGATATTTTTAATGAAAATGCTGATAGATTAGAAGAACTTGCAATGGTCGGATATCGAATTATTAATGGAGGAGTTAACGAGACAAGAGAGAACCTAAATACCGTAGCTCAGATATTTGCGGATATGGAAGATAGAAACTGTATGTATAAAGGTTATTCTGATGATGCGGTTAATGAAGGATTAGATGAAATAGCAGATATATTTGAAAATGTCGTGAATATAGAAACGGGTATGGCAGAGAAGTTTAGTGGTCTATCAGAAAGTATGATTAACGATAGATTCTATAGGAGAGATGGCGAGGAAAAATGGGAATGTATGGTGTGTGGATATAATAAGACAGATAAGAATGCACCCAATATATGCCCTGTGTGTGGAGGCGGCAGAGGTAACTTCAGGGTTAGATGAGAATTTATCTATTTATCTTAAGAAAATCTTAAAGATTTATGTAGTTGTTTATTAATAAATTAACCTATATAATACAGTACATAAGGAAAGAGAAAAAGTAAAAAGAAAGGCTAATAAGAAAATGTACAATGTTTTGATATGTGATGATGAAATAGATATTGTGAATGCTTTAGAGATATATCTTGCTTCGGAGGATTTAAAAATTTATAAAGCTTATAACGGAAGAGAGGCGGTAGACATTGTTAAGACCGAAGATATACATATTATTTTATTGGATATTATGATGCCTGTTATGGACGGAATACAGGCAATCAATGAGATTAGAAAAATCTCGAATGCACCGGTAATCTTCCTCAGTGCCAAGAGTGAGGATACAGATAAGATATTAGGACTTAATGTTGGCGCAGATGATTATGTTACTAAGCCGTTTAATCCTGTGGAGGTTATTGCAAGAGTCAAGTCTAATTTACGAAGATATATGATGCTCGGAAGTGCAGTAAAGAATACATCAGAGATTAATGTAAATGGAATTGTAATAGATGATGATATGAAGAAAGTAGAGATAGACGGCCAGCCGGTGAAACTTACACCGATTGAATATGAGATACTTAAACTTCTTATGAGTAATCCCGGCAAAGTATTTTCTTCTAAGGAGATATATAATACAGTCTGGAAAAATCAGGTATATGACATTGATGGTACAGACGGTACGGTTGCCGTTCATATAAGACATTTAAGAGAAAAGATAGAGATAAACCCTGCGGAACCAAGACATATAAAAGTAATATGGGGACAGGGATACAAAGTCGAATGATAATGTAAAAGGCAATGCGGAATGGAGATTAATATGAAGATACTATATAATAGATTTGTTAAAGCTATAGCAATGCTTCTGCTATTAGTAACAGCGGTAATAACTATCGGTGGAATTGGTGGAATGTATTATACATATAGCAATGACAGTGTTAAGAATAAGGAAAATCCTGATTTTAATAAAACAAGACTTGCAAAATCACTTGTAGAAAACAGTTCATTCAGATTGTATAGATATATACGCGATGAAATGGACCAGTATATGGTGGGATATTATGATGAAGATGGCGTTTACAGATATTATAATGAAACTGTAGATGCTACTTATTATGATGATGCGGGAAATACTGATGATGACAATTATAATAGTGAAAATGAAACCACAGCATATGATAATGAAAATACTGATGTTAGTTCGAATGCTCATAATATGACCGATGGTTCACATTCTATAGATGAAGAGTATGACAATGCAATAGAAAAAGTAAGTAAAGAGACTTCATATCTTCAGGTTGTAAATGACTTAATGAGTGATGAGTATGTTAATTACAAATATAAAATGTACTATAACGATAAAATTATTATTTCAAATGTCAATGATGATGATATAGTTAAAATAAGTACAACAACCTTAACCGTTGGAGATAGGAAATATATTACAATAGAGAATTACCTTAATAAAAATTTAGAAAAAGGAGATGTAATTTACAAAAAATATCAGGTATTTGATATAATTACCAAGAATTATAATGTAATAAAATATGCTACAATTATATCAGGTATATTAGCAGTTATTCTATGTATGTATATTATGGTAGTAGCAGGCTATAATGGACAAGGTGAATTAGAATTAAACTGGATTGACACAATTCCTTTAGAGATTATTATATTTATAGCATTTTTAGTCCAGTATATGACCGCCTTTATAATATCTGAGTCGGGAACATATGAATTAGGAAGAATGATGGATGGAATATTTTTTATCGCTATTGGAAGTGTATGGTATATATTTACAATTAATATATTCATTAGTATTCTATCAAGATTAAAGAATAAGGTATTATTTAAGAACAGTATAACCAGTAAAATAATTAAATTTATCATAAAATGTGTTAAAAATGTAGTTGTAAATCTTGATAAGAAATGGAAAGCCATAATAACCATAGGAGGATGCTTCTTCTGGGAGTGTGTATTATTTATTATAAATATCAGTGCACAGAGTATGATAATCTGGTTCATCTGGTTTATATTTAAAATCGTGGAATTCTTCCTGCTTATGTATGCATTTTCTCTTCTGTTAGAACTTAGAGACAGAATAAAGAGTGTACACGATGGTAATACGGAAAATTCAGCCTTAAATAAGCCGATGCCTGGATTATTCGGAGAAAGTAATGAATATATTACTGATATTTCAGCAGGACTTGAGAAAGCAGTGGCAGAAAAAGTAAAGAGTGAACAGTTAAAAGCAGAATTAATAACAAATGTTTCACACGATATAAAGACACCTCTTACATCTATAATTAATTATATTGATTTAATGAATAAAGAAGATATTCAGAATGAAAAGGTCAGGGAATATATAGGTGTTGCATATAAACAGTCATTAAGACTTAAGAAGCTTACAGAAGATATCGTGGAAGCCTCTAAAGCCTCAACAGGAAATATCGAGGTTAAATCAGATAAGATAAATATCTGTGAGATTATTAGTCAGTCAGTTGGTGAATATACGGACAAATTCGAACAGCTGAATATAACGGTTGTGTTCGATGAATCGGATAAAGGCTATGAAGCAATGGCTGACGGAAGATTGCTCTGGAGAGTAATTGAGAATCTGTTCACTAATATCTGCAAATATGCATTAGAGGGAACAAGATTATATATTGATGTGTCACAGGAAGAAAAATATGTTAAAATATACATTAAAAATATATCGAAATATAAATTAAATATTCCGGGAGATGAGCTTATGGAAAGATTTGTCAGAGGAGATTTATCAAGGTCTACAAGTGGCAACGGACTTGGATTATCGATTGCCAAGAGCTTAGTAGAACTTCAGAAAGGATATTTTGATATTGATATAAATGGTGATTTATTTACAGCAATAATAACATTGCCGAGAGAATAATTTTATTTTAAACAAATTATGTAAATGAAAATCACTTAGAGAGTAATGTAAATGAAAATCACGAATAATGTGATGCAAAGGAAAATTACGAAGAAAATAATTGAAAGGAAAATCACAAGGAATGTGATGGAAAGAGAAAATGATTGAAGTAAAAAATTTGAAAAAAACTTACAAACCCAAAAAGGGCGCAGCAGTTCAGGCTCTAAAGGGAATTAACCTTAAGTTTGAAGAAAAAGGACTTGTATTTATACTAGGTAAATCAGGAAGTGGTAAATCAACACTTTTAAATATGTTAGGTGGATTAGATAAATTCGATGATGGTGAAATTATAATTAAAGGAAAGTCATCTAAGCAGTTTACACAGTCTGATTTCGATTCATACAGAAATACATTTATTGGATTCATTTTTCAGGAATATAATATCTTAAATGATTTCACTGTAGGCGCTAATATTGCCCTTGCAATGGAATTGCAGGGAAGAAAGCCGACTAAAGAAGAACTTAATAAGATATTAGATGAAGTAGACTTAACAGGCTTCGCCTCAAGAAAGCCAAATGAATTATCAGGTGGACAGAAGCAGAGAGTTGCAATTGCAAGAGCATTAATTAAGAATCCTGAAATTATTATGGCTGATGAACCTACAGGAGCATTAGATTCTAACACAGGTAAACAGGTATTTGATACACTTAAGAAGTTATCTAAAGACAAGTTAGTTATTGTAGTCTCACATGACAGAGATTTTGCCGAACAGTATGGCGACAGGGTCATTGAATTAGCCGATGGAGAAATTATAAGTGATATTAAGAAATACATTTCTAAACCTAACGAAGTATCTAGTGGAATAAGTATAATAGAAGATAAGATTATTCATATTAAATCAGGATATGAGCTGACTAATAAAGATTTAGAGATGATTAATGAATATCTTAAAAATAATAAGGACGCAGATTCATTTATCTCGGTTGACGGTAAAACTAATAAAGAGATAAAGAAAGCAGTACGAATAGATGATGATGGGAACAGAGAAGGTTTTGAAGAAACAAGTGATAAGAACTTGTGGGTTGAAGAATATGATGCTTCAAAGTTCAAATTAATCCGTTCTAAACTACCTCTTAAGAATTCACTAAAGATGGCATTTGGAAGTCTTAAGAAGAAACCAATCAGATTGTTAGTGACGATATTTTTATCAATGGTAGCATTTACTTTGTTCGGTTTATCTAACACAATGTCGTCATATGATAAGATAAAAGCAGGAACAGATTCGATAATTGACAGTAATGTTAATTATGCTTCATTTGGATTTGAAAGAAAGATAAGTAACAGTGTATACAGTTATTATGCTGGAGATAAGTTATCAGATGAAGACGTGGAAAATATAAAAAATCATTTTAAAGATTATAGCTTTAATGAGATAGTAAAACCTAATGATTCATACATTTCAATACAGAATATATATGATACTGACAAGGTAAATATTAATGGAGAACTATCGTTTTATTCACTTGATTTCTATGGAATATCAAAAATATCACAGGATATGATTGATAGAATGGGCTACACCTTAGAGGGCGCACTTCCTGTTAATGATGATGAGGTTGTTATTACAGATTATATGGCACAGTCATTTATAATTGGTAAGTACACAATGAATTATGGACCTGATAATTCAACTGATATAAAGAAAACTACTGATATGATTGGCAAGGTATTAGAATTAGATATTAATGGCAATAAGAAATATACAGTTACAGGTATTCTTGATACTAAATTTGAAAGCAGCAGATATGATAAATACAAAGAAGAAATAAAGGGTAATACGGGAATTTTAGATTATTCTATGATGAGTGAATTAGCTAACATAAGAACTTATAGTAATCATGCAATACTCTTTACATCAGACAATGTATTTAACAGTGTTGTGGAGAATAATATCGGTGTGCAGGCATTTTCACAGGACTATAATATAAACTTCATAACTAATACTAACGAATATGGTTATTATGAAGTCAACAGAATATGTGAAATCGGTAAAATCAATGATGCAGTTAAAAATAATATTGTTATGATTAATAATCAGGCTAAGTTAAATGATAATGAAATGATTCTTCCATTGTCAGCACTTGAGACATATATTGATCTTGATTATGAAGAGGGCAATATTGAAAGTATAAAGAAGAGTATACTTGCAAATGCAAATGAAATAAGTAAATTACCAATGATTATGCAGGTTTCAAATGAAGGCTCAGACTGGCTTAACAGTGATAAGAATATGAGAGTCGTAGGCATCTATATAGATAATGAATTTAACAAAGGTATGGCAATACTTCCGAATGGAATCTGCAATGCATATTCAGTATATTCAAAAGGTAAATATGATGCACTTGTTACAGCGATGCCCGATAAGAGAAGTGAAATTGAAGAATTAGTAAAATATTCATTTAATAATGGTATAAGTGGTGTTAAATATACTTTGCAGAATAATACAACAGAATTACTTACAACAGCAACAGAGATATTTACAACACTTAAGAAAGTTTTACTTTATGTCGGAATATTCTTTGCAATATTTGCATCGATTATGCTTATGAATTTCATTGCAACAAGTATTTTACAGAAGAAAAGAGAAATTGGTATCTTACGTGCAGTCGGTGCAAGAGGTGCAGATGTATTTATGATATTCTTTAACGAAAGTACTATAATTGCAATAATTAACTGGATAGTTTCGGTAATAGCAACAGGATCGCTTATTTCTATTATTAATAAATCATTCAGAAAAGAGTATCATTTAGTAATAACAATGTTGCATTTCGGAATAATCCAGGTGGTATTAATGTTCGTATTATGTCTTATAGTAGCATTCGTGGCAAGCTTTATCCCGGTGTTTAAGGAATCTAGGAAGAAACCTATCGAGGCTATAAGAAAAGGCTGATAAAAATAAAAATATTTTCAAAATGTTGTTAACATTTGACGAAAATTGTAGTAGAATACATCTTATAAGTATGCTTATTGATGGAGGTTGGCAAATGAACAGATATTTTGAACTTGGTGTTTATGAAAAAGAAAAGTCAGATGGGACAGGTGTTTTAGGACGTTATTCCAGCTTTAATGAAGCTAAGGAAGCAATCAACAGCTTTAATAAAGAGGATAATCAGATTTTTATTATTGATGAATTAGAAGAACAGGACGATAATTCAGTTCGTCAGTTAGGTGAATGGTTATACAGATAACCAGAAGTTATGAAAAGACCGTATTATACGGTCTTTTTGTATACTCATACAGACTTAATTAAATGGAGGCGGATATTTATGCGTGTAATAGAATTTAAGATGGAAAGACCGGGACTGTTAAATGTCGGAGATGAAATAGATGTGGAGGAATCACAGCTTCAGACACTTCAGGGCATCGTATATTATTATACAATATATCCGGCATTAGCAATGTCTAATAACATTCCGGCAAGAAATAAACTCAAAAATTTCCATGGAAAAGTAGTAGATATCAAGGCTACAGAAAGTGCAGCATTTGTATACGGAGAGTTTGAGGAATAATAAGATGTTCGTTTATGACACATTAAAGTGATAAAATATTTTGTCATTTTACGTCAATGGAATACTTGACAAAATGCTTTATTGTGCTATGATTAATAAAAAAAATAAGGAGCGTATTCTATGAAGAAAATGGTTTTATCGATACTAGTTGAGAATACAGCTGGTGTACTAAGTAGAATATCAGGACTTTTTGCAAGAAGAGGATATAATATCGACAGTTTGACTGTTAGCGAAACAGAAAGTAATGAATATTCGCGTATGACTATTGTATGTAGTGGCGAAGATGAAGTTTTAGAACAGATTCGAAAACAGTTATCAAAGCTTGTTGACGTTAAGGATATTATTGAATTAAAAGATGGTGCTTCTGTATGCAGAGAATTAATTCTTTGTAAGGTTGCAGTAGATGCGGCACAGAGACAGCAGGTTATAGCAGTTGCTGATATATTCAGAGCAAAGATAGTTGATGTTGCAGAAGATTCAATGATGATTGAATTAACAGGTAATCAGCAGAAGCTAGATGCTTTTGTAGGTTTACTTAATGGTTTTGAAATTAAGGAATTAGTAAGAACTGGTATTACAGGTCTTACAAGAGGCCATGCAGATATGCTTGCTGGCGAGCTTGAATAGAATATGTAATAAATGTAAGTATGAAATACATATTTATTATTAAAATGATTATTAATAGTCATCGGATTTAACATAAGATGACATTAACAATATAAAATTTATATGGAGGCTAGAAATATGGCAAATAAAATTTATTATCAAAAAGATTGTAACTTATCATTATTGGAAGGCAAGACAATAGCCATTATCGGATACGGTAGTCAGGGCCATGCTCATGCACTTAATGCTAAAGATTCTGGTTGCAATGTAATCATTGGTTTATATGAAGGAAGTAAATCATGGGCTAAAGCAGAGGCTCAGGGATTTAAAGTTTATACAACAGCAGAAGCAGCTAAAAAAGCTGATATTATTATGATTCTTATCAACGATGAGAAACAGGCAGATATGTACAAGAAAGATATCGAGCCAAACCTTGAAGAAGGTAATATGTTAATGTTCGCTCATGGTTTCAACATTCATTTTGGTTGTATCAAACCACCAGCAAACGTTGACGTAACAATGATAGCTCCAAAAGGACCAGGTCATACAGTACGTTCAGAATACCAGGCAGGAAAAGGTGTTCCTTGTTTAGTAGCTGTTGAACAGGACGCAACAGGTAAGGCATTAGATATCGCACTTGCATACTCATTAGCAATCGGTGGAGCAAGAGCAGGTGTACTTGAGACAACATTCAGAACAGAAACAGAAACAGACCTCTTCGGTGAGCAGGCAGTTCTTTGCGGTGGTGTTTGTGCATTAATGCAGGCTGGTTTTGAAACATTAGTTGAAGCTGGTTATGATCCACGTAATGCTTATTTTGAATGTATTCATGAAATGAAATTAATTGTTGACCTTATTTACCAGTCAGGTTTCGCAGGAATGAGATATTCTATCTCTAATACAGCAGAATATGGTGATTATGTAACAGGACCAAAGATTATTACAGAAGATACTAAGAAAGCTATGAAGAAAATTTTATCAGACATTCAGGATGGTACATTTGCTAAAGAGTTCTTATTAGATATGTCGCCAGCAGGACGTCAGGTACACTTCCAGGCTATGAGAAAATTAGCTTCTGAGCATCCATCAGAAAAAGTTGGTGAAGAAATCAGAAAACTTTATAGCTGGAATAATGAGGACGAGAAGCTCATCAATAACTAATATAGAATTATCGCTTGTATCAATGCCTGATTAGATGGCAAAGGAGGGGTATTATGTTGTTCGGAAAGACTAAAAAAGTGTTAGAAGATAAAGAGGACGAGATAAAGTTGAATTTATCAAATAACTATAAAGATTCAGCATATAAAGGATACCTTGAATATATACAGTTAGTAAACGATTTTAAAGATAAAGGAAAAATCGGAGATAAAGATTTTGAAAAATTAAATTATAAAATCGAAGATTATAAAAGAATGTTTGCTAATTACATAAAGCGATAGAACAAAGAATTTTCAAACCGGATACGAAAGTATCCGGTTTTTATTTTACTTACCAGGAAATTTCGTTGAAATTGTCCTGGTAAGTAAAAAAAGCTCCGTGAGGATCGTACTGCGGCGGAGCAGAAAATGTTGCTATAGCAACCCGATGCAGGCGGAGAATGTCACAAGCGACATTCTTTATTCTAGACAACTTTAAAATATTTGCTATATAAATCAATAACTTTATAATTTAAATTTTTTTAAAAATTTATGCAACAATTTCGTCTTAATATTACACATATAGATATAAGATAAAATTTATATGTCAGGCGAAAGGAATGATAGTTATGAAAAAAAGTAAAAAGATAATTAGTATTATAATGGCAGTAGTTATGATGACGCTTTCGGTTATTGTTGTATCAAAGACATTATTTAATAATACTCCTGGAAATGGTAATGAAGAAGATAAGAATATACAGGGCAGGGAACAGGGAGTTAATCCTGTAGATGATAAGATTATCCAGTCTATAGATGGTAAAGAAGAGTTGGGCAGGTATGTAAAGGAATATGTTAAAAATAATGCATTGGCATTTGAAAAAGAAATTAATAGTCTTGAAGAAGCTTATGTAGAGAAAACTGATTCTAAATCAGATAGTACAGGTATTGCTACCGGGACTGATACGGATTATTATAAGAATAATGACCAGACTAATGGTGTTACAGAGGGAGATATAACTATAACTGATGGTAAATATATCTATATATATTCAGATAATAAGAAAAATATAAGAATAATAGAGGCTGATAATGATAAAT